>Ga0208644_1002669_pt1 | contig 14159 bp, 14 predicted proteins | sample VirMetDEL_Nov_18_FD_184517 | JGI IMG/M metagenome (GOLD analysis project Ga0208644, IMG submission 184517) | Aqueous microbial communities from the Delaware River and Bay under freshwater to marine salinity gradient to study organic matter... | ecosystem: Environmental > Aquatic > Marine >... | reverse complement strand
TACAAACTACTATCAAATTCCCTTAGGATCACTTTCAATCTGTTTAATCTTGTTGCATGTTGCACATAGTACTTGATATCCTGATGGAAATCCCAATTTCTTTAATTTCCTGTAATAATCCCAACCGCCTCCGGAATTTAGTTTTTCCCTACTTTCATTTCCTTTTCCTTCAATGTGGTCAAGTTCCAAACCGTTGATGTTTTTGTTGTAGCCACAAATTGCACACTTTAATTTTCCATTTGAGTAGTGAGATAGTGTTTCCTCCTTGATTTTTTTACCTCTTACTTTTGCTCCACAACTTTTACAAATTCTTCCATGAGTTTCGTGAATTTCCCATCCTGCATATTCAGTTGTTTTACAGATACTACAGTTGCCTTTTCTGATAATTTTCCGATAATCCTTTCTATAGCATTTTTGACAGATTGTTCCTTCAACAGTACTATGCCATCCATGTTTAGTGTAACCAATTCCACATTTGACACACAGACCTGGCTTTAGCACTCTGTCTTTCTTTCTATTAAAACAATTTTTACAAATTGTGCCGTCTGGTCCTTTATACCATTTAGCATGACCTGATTTTTCTATAGATGTAGTTTCTGATTTACATTCAACACATGGACCTTTCAGTAATTTCTTTGGATGTGGTTTGTAATTTCGTGAAACATAATCTTTTGTCCAACATTTTTTGCATATTGTTCCATTTTCAGAATTATACCATTCCTGTCTGCCATTTGGTCTTTCATAGGTAGTTTTACTACCACAATTCATGCATGGACCTTTTAATTTTGAGATAAACTTACCAGTTTTAGATGCAGAAATTTTTCTTCCTCTTTCGTTAGGATCAGGAATGTATTCTGCATCTCCATATCTTTGTAATCTATGATAATGTTTACTGCAATATCCTCTTGTTCTTGATTCACTTTTACAAGAATCCACAATACAAATTGATTTCATTGTATTTTTTCTAATTACTAGTACCATTTAACCATCCATGTGGATTTTTCAATAAATTCTGAGCAGTTTTAAAATAACTTGGCTTTATCCAGTATGCTATTCTATGGCGGATTCATTTTTTTTAGAAATTAGTTCTAGGGTTTTGAAAAATAATAACAATTACCATCTATACAAAATTCTTCCAAATCTTTAGCAATTTCCTCTTTTTGTTGTTCTAATTGTTCTTGATATTGTTCCATAGCTGATATTTTTCTCTCTCTTACTGGTTCCCATTCAAAATCATAAGGACAAGATGCTACTTCTAAAACAAAGAAGTCATATTCAGGATATTTGTCAGCATAAACTTGCATTTGTTTGCCTAGTTCAATCATTCTATCTTGATCTGAAGCATAAGTTCGAAGTACTCTTTCAGCATCTTTCATAACTAATTCTGCTTCTGTGTATGTTGTAGGTGGTGGATATTGAATGCAATGTTCAGAAGTGATTTCATAATATTCTTGTTGTATTTTGTAGGCTTTTTGTCCATCTTCTTGTAATTTTTGTGCAGCAATATCACTTCCATAATCTAGTACAACTGCAATTCCTAGAATTGCCCCTACTGAACAAACAACTGAAATTGCAATTATTACTATTGGTTTCATTTTCTCAATCTCATTATTCCAAATACTGGTAATCCGACATACATCATTGCATTTAGTATGATTAGTGATATTCCAATTCCCAATACCTCACTTTCTGTATCTGCATAATCCATTAGAGATAGAGTGGACAACATTGGTGTAATCCCTATCTTTACTATCTCCTTGAATACAGGATTTTCACGTTCATAATCTGCAATGTATGGAGAGAATGAATAGTAGAAAGAGTTGAATGATTCCATAAATTGTGAGCCTGATTCAGTGGATAGTAATTTCGAATCCCTAATCTCTCTTAATTTCTGCACTTGAGGAGCTAGTTCTGAATCAAATGTAGCTGTTGCAATTAGACAACCACCACCTGCTCCAGATAGTCCAAAACTATCATCATCTTTTGGGAAATTAAGATAACTTGCACTAAAAATAATTTTTTCAGTATTTCTTACTCCCGATACATCCAGTAATTCTCTATTTACTTCAGATTTTAGAAGTAGACCTGTCTTAAAATCATAATAGTGTTCTTCTTGGTAAAATAAATCTCCTAGAGTTCCAATTCCTGGATCATAGACGTGTGAAAAATATACAACACTTCTATCATAACCTGCAATGTTTAATCTAGTTGTTTCATATTGATAAACCGAATCACTTCTATCATATTTGCCAAATGGATAAATGAAGATTTTACCGATTTCGAAATAATCAGTTCCTCTATTTTCAACTGTTTGATCATCTTTTGTTATGAATTTTCCATAGTAATTGTATGAAAATCCTTGATTATACCCAAATGTGTATTCTGCTTTTTTATAATTCAAAAGTTCATTGCCTTCACTCCATAATTTTTTTACATAATCATTTGGGGCATTTAACTGATAATTGATATCGTATCTTACTTTACATCCATAAATCAATTCATTACAATAATTTTGTGCGATTTTTGCTTTTGCATCAAATACCTGTTGTTCTTCAAATTGTTTTATCATTACTTTTTGTGCAGATTCACTTAGTTTACAATCAACAAGTTTTTCAGAAATTTTGTAATTATCTCCTGAAATCATTATCTTATTGATCATTGAATCATTATTCATTAATGGAATTTTAAAATCAAAATCAATGGGAATGATTTCAACAACAGAACCATCATTATAAAATCCGTGTGCTTTGAAATTATTTGGAATTTTTAGCCAAGCTGAACTTGGAATTTCGACATATACACTTGCAGATTTACTAGGTTTGAATGAATGTATATTGTTTACACCCGAACTTGTCTTATCAGAAATCAATTCATATTCATTCATTGAGGGACATTGAATTTTCTCATTAAATTCAAACATTTGTTGAGCAGAACCAGAAATTGGAACTGTCAAAAGTAATGGAATTAGGCTCAAAAGTAGATAGGATTTCATTTTCTAAGCCTCATAATTGGAGATGGGAGAATTAATGCTGCAATCATTAAAGGTATGAAAACATAGTAACTAAGATAATATCTTACACCAAAATCAGGATAGGCACCTGTCACTTTTCCCACATATTGAGTATATCCCACACTATGTTCTATTGGACTTTTAGTACTCTTAACAATTAATTCAAAATTCCTATCTCTTACTACTTCGTGAATCCTTATCAGACCACTATCTTCATAGAGTATTACATCTCCTACATCAATCTCAAGAAATGGAGTGTTATCATAAGTAACCAAATCATATTTTTTGATTAATGGCGACATACCATCATTTATCACTATGAATACACTGTCTGCAATGATGTGAACTGATACAAAAATAGATAACGCAATTATTGCTCCGATGATTAATCCTTTCTTTGTGAAAAATTTTCCTAAATAACTTTTCACATTTATTGAAGGTGTATTGATTGTAGGAATTCTGATTGGTGTTTGTGTTTCTGGAATATAGTTTGTTATCTTTTCACTTTTACTTGATGGAAATCCAATTTTTTCATTATACTTTTCTGCATAATATTTGACAAGAAGAACATTTGCTCCAATACCAACAACTACCCCCATAATCATCGCTAATTCAGGCATAAAGAATGCTAGAGGTATTATTGCAATTCCAAAGATTATGCTAATTCCAAGTTCTAGTAAGAGTAACATCCAAAATTTTTGAATTCTCCAAGCAGCATAAATTCCTAGAATTGGAATGAATGAAAAAATTATCATTACAAAAACATCAACTTTTTTTCTTGGAGGATCTAGAACCATTACTTTCTCAACCTACCTTTTGAAAATAATAAAATGAACTGATACCGCCTGTAATTCCTGCTCCTCCATCAATTGATTTTCCTTCATCAATTGCCATTAACTTGAATCCTTCCCTTGTAACTTGATCAAACGCAACAATGAATTGAACTTGACCTCCTACGTGTCTTCGAAGAATTGCAATCTTGTCATTTTTGAATTGAACAGTTTTGTCTTTGTTCCAATGTGCCTTGAATTCATCGTGTCTTTCAAGTGTTATTCTCTCCAATTCTTTTTCATTTGTAGTGATTGTTGTTTGGTTTGATGGATTCTTTTGTAATTCGTTTTGTGCAATTGTAACCCATCTTAATCCACTATTGAGAACCGTTTGAGTAAATTGATCATTTGATAGATTTAGTTTGAAATAATTGTAAACACCTACTGCATTTTTTTCAAAAACCTGATTGTGGCAATTTCCACAAATGAATCCGTTATCTGTCCAATTAACCTGGATTCCAACTTTTGTTAGTATATGACGAATGTCTTTTACAGGTGTTTTTGGTATGTTATCGGCTAGTGCTATGTTACAGTTTTGACAATTCATTTTCTAATTAACTACCAATATTCCTTTCTCAACCATATACGTAATTCCTCTCAAAAATTCATCCTCTGAAATCATTCCATCTGCCCACCACTTTGCGTTGTTTTTTACCCATTCAGGCACACTTTGATCAGTATCTCCACTACTTGATGGCAAATTATCAATCTCGATAATGTTCTCTTTGATCAAGTATCCAATTCCTTGAGAAAATGTTGTATCATCTACCTGAGAATCAGACCACCATTTTGCATTATTTTTTACCCAATCAGGTACTTTGGATTGTTTTTCATACGTCATTCCTTGTTGCTCTGATGTGTATCCAGTTCCCGTTCCGTATTCTCTAATTATTGATGAATCAGTAATGTAGAATGTCTCATCAAATGAATCACGTTTGTTTTCAACTAGTATGGTAAACTTTGTGTCATCAGGAGAAATCTTTCCCTTGTATACTGTTTTTTGTTCATCAAGATATGGCTGGTCCATTGATAATCCTAGAATCTTTTGTGTTCCTGCAGTTACAATCTTTGCATTAATTGCACCACAGGTAGAGTATGCAAGAACTTCGACTTCTTGCGTCATAATATCATATGAGACTTGGTAGACTCGTAATGACTGTCCCATTCCAAATCCACTGCTATCACAAGATGATTTACCACCACCAGAACTAGATGATGATGAGGATGATGAAGAACCAAAATTATTTCCTGTTCCAAATGCTGTAAAGTGGTTTGTCCAAACAAATTTTGTACCATTTGTTGCACTCCAATAACATTCATTGGCACCACCAGTAATTGTTGCATCATTTGATACTTGGGTTGTAGTTCCAGGAGTTCCAGCACATTGACTGATTAGATATGTGTCAGTTGCATTAATGAAAAACGGTGTAGTTCCAGTTGTTCCTCCAAATGATAGTTTGATGAATTTGTTAAAGATGATATTTGTTGAATTTGTATATCCTAATTCTTGAATAGTTCCTACAACTGATGCGTTAGGATTTGAATTTGTGTTAATACTACGTGTGGAATTTTTAATCGTTAATTGTGCATGTGCTGTATCTGTTGGTGCAGTATTTGCAGGAATTGTGGCATTTAGGTTTGGAGTAACAATTGTAAAATCATTTGCAGGGGATTGTGTCACAATATCAATTATTGATGTTCCTGAAACTGCTGTTGCATTAAACATCTGTTCATCAGTATTTGCACCAATCGCATGACTAATCTGAGATGAGCCGCCTGGTGGTGTGAATGTTGTGCCTCCATTAGTGCTTCTAGTGAAGAAAATATTGCAAATATTTGATGCAAGATTAGTAGTACAAGAGGTAAAAGTAGCACCGATTAGATTCCCATCTGCATGAATTGATGGTTCTTGAGAATTGTAATATCTGCCTAATCCATCAATTATCGATGGTGTTCCAAATGTTACACCTTCATCAGTGCTGCTTGCAAATCTGATTTGTGCAGCATTAGATGCAATTCCATGATGCCTCCACATCATTACATAATTGGTACCATTAGAAATTGATGGAGCTACTGGAGCCCAGTCTGAAGATATAGTTAATGCAGTTCCCCAACTACCTCCAGCATCATCACTTACTAGATACTTAACATCGGCATAACCACATCCAAAATGAAGATAAGTTGAAGTGTATTCTATTGTAGGGAAATCATTACATGTTGTAAGATTACTTGTTGCAAAATTTGCACCTCCATCAGTACTTTTGTGTAACTTCATTGAATTTGCTCCACTTCTTGCTGCGATGTACAAACTATCTCCACGTGAATCGATATCAGAAACAATTCCTCCAACTCCTGCATCTACGGCAGCAGCAAAGTTTGCACCATTGTCAGTACTCTTGAGATACTTGACATTGTCATCTCCTGCACCTCCCCATGCAATTACATGAACATTATTACTATCTGCTGAAATTTTGGGTCGTCCATAATCTTCCAATTTTACGGCAGCAGCAAAGTTTGCACCATTGTCAGTACTTTTTGAAAAGTATGTCTTACTACTTCCATCCCATACAATGTAAACATAATCTCCAACAACTTCCATATCTACAGGAGATGTAGAAAGCCAACTTGCATTTCCATCTCCAACAGTTACAACATCACTGAAAGTTGCACCACTGTTAGTACTTCGTTTATACAAAATATCTGAATTTGTAGAATCCATCCAAACTACATGAATATTTGTTCCATTGACCTTTACAACAGACTGTCTGTCTGCATTTGAACTGTCTGATAGATTAATTGCTGAAGGATGTGGTTTGAGATTGGTTAATGAAATAGTTGGATTTGCACCAAAAACATCTGTAAAGACGGTAACTGACGTAAGACTAATTGAAATTGCTACTAGTCCTAAAATGAGCCCCTTTCTCACTATTTTTCAAAAAACTCATAGGATTTAACCCTCACTATGGTGCTTTTTTCAAAAAACATTCAGAGTTTGAAAAAGAGATGGAATTAGGACTAGTGATTTTCTATGGCGAGGTCGTTTTTTTATCAGATTATTCTTACTCATTTTGCCTTTTTTTGTTCCTAATCATACCTAAAGTGGTGTATTTTCTCAAATTTTGTTCATAACTATGCCTAAAGTGATAAAATATTATCACTAATTATTCAGTTCACAAAATCTATGTTGATTTTGTCTCGAACATATTTTGAAAGATTGATGTAGTTTTTCTCAATTATCTGTCTTTGTTCAGTGGTGATGTAGATGGACATTTTTTCCATGATGTTTTTACGTTCTTTTGGTATATGGTCAACAACAGAATATTCTAAACAACGTGTTTGCTCTTTTCTATTCTTCTTTCTCTCTTTAGTTCTGTAAATTTGATTGCAACATAGACATCTTACAATATCTTCGTCTGTCCATCCTTGACAAATTAGACAATATCTTCTGGTTCCAGTATAACATTTTGCTTGAGAATACTTTTCCTTGTATTCCTCACATAACCCCTTGCACTTAGCTGGCATTTCCATCTCCTAATGTTGCCTGATAAGAAATTCCCATTCTCTTTAGTGCATCATCTATTTTTTGATTAGAGATATTGTAAAACCAACCATCCTCTGTTCTCTTAATCTTTGAAAATCCCAATTGGGTGATTTTCTTTACTAGCCATTTAGTTCCAATTTTGAAACTTTCATCAAAACCATATTCTTCTTTATGTTGTTTTACTGTATTTTGAATTTCTTGAAATTGAATTCCATCATTCTCATTAACTTGTTTACCTCGTAGTTTTTCATGAATGATTAGGATGATTTTGCCCTCTGGGCTATTTTCTGAATCATTGTCTATCCTTTTTTCATGAACCAGGTTACATTTTACTATGATTTTGTCCGTTAAACCCTCGACACCGTGCCTCTCAAAGAACAACGCTAGAGTGATAATTGGAGTCCATAGCTTTAGTTCCCTACCTGTAACTACAAGTAATTTTCTAGCCTCTGAAATCAATCCATAGATTTCATCTGCATAATCGAGCGATAATCTGTATAGGCTATCTCTAATTGCTTGAAATCTAGGATCTGAAAAATCAACATCTTTTGCAAGTATGTCCTGATTAAATGACCTAAGTAAATCAATTCTAATGCATCTATCTTCTGTTACATCTCCAATACTATTGATATGAGCTAATCCTTTAGGCGAATATGTATCGTATGATTTTTGTTCAAAGTTAGACCCTTCCGTTCTGTATGCTCTATCTCCTTTCATAAAACCAGAATGAAGAATCTGTATAGTGTCAAAATCCTGTTGTTTCTTTGGATTAGCTAAAGTTTCAATTTCATCATAAAGAATAGTTGCTCCTGTTCCTTCAATAATTCTAAATTGGGATGAACCAGTAATGTTTGATGATTTAATTGCATTATAGCATATTTGACATTGGTAGTCTAAGTTCTTAGTTTTTCCTGAACCCTTTGATGCATCAAAATCAAGATACGGAAAACAGTTGAATAAATCGTAAAAATATGTCCCTATATTCCAGATATTTACTAGATGGTAATCATTATCGTCTTGATATTCAAAAAATTCTCTTTGGCTAGAAATTAGATTTTCATAAACTAATTTTGGATCAATCTTTTTTGAACTACTAAAATAATTTCTTACATCGTTAACTTTCCATCTGGGTTTTTCACTAGAGGAAACATTTACCACAAATTGTTCTTTGAGTTCCAATGAATCATAATACCAAGATTCTTTACGTGTGCCATCATTTGAGATAAAAACTGCTCTATTGTATTTTGTAATATTGCCAGTTTTTGTATCTTCTATGGACACTGGAACCCAAATCAAAATCCATCTGGTTCCGGTTTCATCCAAGTATAGTGGTTTTAGAAAATCTATTTCGGTATCTAAAATTTTTATTTTTTGACCCTTAGAGTCTAAATGATTAGTAAAAGCATTTTCTTTTGTATATTTTTCTTTTAAATCAGGCGTGAGAACTTTGTTTTTTGATGATGAATCATGAATTTTTGGGTCATATTCAACTATGACCTCACAGTGTTTTCTGTGAATCTGACCTAATGTCATTTCTGGAATATTTGTTGCCTGTTCTGAAGGGTCGTATGCTAGTTCACAAGTTCTGCACCACTCTAATGTAACACTCATGCCAATCGCTCCTTTTTGATGATGAATTGGTTCCAGATTTCTTGATCAAGACATTTTCTGCATACTAGAAATTCTGATTTGGCGTTCTTGCCTGTTTGGTATGTAATCAGATATTTTGGTGAATACTCACAACACCGTTTGAGATTTCCATATTGATTAAATAGGTTAGATGAGTTACTCATTATGTTAAGTCGCCCTCTCGCGATTTGATACTTGAAAGAGTGAATGAGTCTTGGTCGATTGGTTCACTCTTTCTTTTTTGTTCAAACTGAAATTATTACTCAATACATTGGTATGATACTTTGGTTGCCTAATAATCTGACTGTTAGTTTTCAAACATTGTAGATTTGTAAATTTTTGTATATCAAGACATCCATGTTTGGCGGAATTTGTACAATTTGTGATATCCATATATCTTTGAACATCACTAAACCTCTGGAATGTTTTTTCTACCATTGACTCTTTTAGTGGTAAATACATTATGAGAAGTAAAATCTTAACATTGTATAAAGTGAGATTTTAAACTGGATTTTTATAGCATCTAACTTTATATTTCAAAAATCAATTAGTTACTAACTCGATGTAGGGTTGATGTATGATATAATGTAGTGTAAAATGAAAAATTAGGAACAAAATGTATGATATGTAGGATATGTAGTATTATCCAGACAATGCAGATTGTAATCTCTGTATCTCATTCCACATCATTTTCATCTCATCTTGTTTGTCATGCTCCATCTTTAGTGCTATATCCACAGAAAATGGTTTTGAACATCTTGAACACATTTCATTTTCTGGTGGATTGACAAACGTACAGGTAGGACATACCTTTGGAACCCTGATTGCTTCTTCCTTTTCTACCCCTTTGAGACCATAGTGGGCAAGTATTTTTTCCTCTACATCAGCATCTACCATGTGAACATATCTTGCAACCATTTTGCTTGATGCTGTCCATCCTTGTCTTTTCTTTAGTTCTGGTTCTGTGAGGATTTTTGCCATTCTTGTTGCCTCTGAATGTCTAAAAAGATTCAAGAATACTCTTTTCTGAACACCTGAATTGGCAAATACTGTTTGAAGTTGTCGTCTGGTAGAATAATACGTCATACCCCTACCAAAATCACGATTATTCCTCATTATCCATAGTGGATGCTCTGGATTTTCCTTAAATGGATGATTGTTGAGCCATGCAGTAAGTGTTGGAACTGATTCAACTAATCTTACTGGTCTTGCATTTGTCTTGTAATCTACTTTCATAATTGCACCAAACTCATCAAATGTGACGTGTTTGTTTCTCATATTGAGTAGTTCACTAGGTCTAGTTCCAGCTTCCCATTGAACATGAATCATGGCTTTGTGCATCAAATCTCCTGCACATCCATCTAGTATCTTTGAGAGATCGTCTGGAGTCAGTAAATCCTCTCTTGCTAGACGGTCTTTTGGAATCTTCATTATGATTCCTCTGATTTGTTTTGGGTCTGGTTCCTCTGATTTAGTTCTGTTTCCAGTAAGAACCCATCTCATAAACAATTTGAAATGTTTCTTACAATCGTAGGATTGCCATGTTTCTTGTCCTTTGTTATTGGCAAAACTTTTCATCACTTCATAAAAGATTTGGTCCATATCCTCTCGAGATAATTCCTCAAAATCTTTCTTGGTGAATCTTGCAACTGTTATAATCATTCGTAGGGCTTTTCTACGAGATGCTTTGGATTGACTAAGTGTTGTCAATGTCCTATCATATTTTTGAAAGAGCTCATAGTTTCTTTCTGTGAATTCTCGTTCTGCAATTCGGAATAGAGATGCTATTTCCCTATCAAAGTTGTAGATTTCAAGATCCACGTTTTTTGCATTTTTGGTCGATTGGTTCATTACTTATGCGTAGGATTGGTATGGTATTTAGTCAAAAAGGTGTATGCCGAGGGCGGGAGTACTAAAATAAAATTAACCCCTTTCTAACTAACTAACTATACTTTATCATACATATCATACATATCATACATTTTACGAATAAAATAGAGTGTGTATCCTACATCATACCCTACATGATCATACATTTTCTGACTCTTCAATGAAATCAGTTATCTTTTGATTGTTAGTTAAATGAAAACGAACTAGAGTGGTGTGTTCGTCTATCTTGATATATTCTCTGTAAAACTTGCGAGTTCTTACCATTCTTCCCAATCTCTATACTTGTCAATGTCCCTGCAATCCTGACAACCACAACCTTTGAGATAGCCATAACATTCTTGATTCATGTATAGTATGATAGCATATACCATAATTAAAGGTATAGTATGACAACATATACATCTGTTTAATTATGTCAGTATAGTATGAAAGACTATGAATCCAGGTCTACCTGAAAAATACAAGGAGAAAGGTAAGCTTAGGATCGTAAAGTGCAAGAAATGTGGACATGAGTATCCAACTTCATTGAAGATTCCACGTTGTTCAAAGTGTAAAACATATTCAGATTTAGTATAGTTAGGAAAGAAAGGATTACTGTATTTTTGTATAGTAGGGGAAGTAATTTTTAAAAAAGCGTGATTTTAGGCGTCTTTCCGTTACAAACTACTATCAAATTCCCTTAGGATCACTTTCAATCTGTTTAATCTTGTTGCATGTTGCACATAGTACTTGATATCCTGATGGAAATCCCAATTTCTTTAATTTCCTGTAATAATCCCCACCGCCTCCGGAGTTTAGATATCTAAATACCATGCATACAAATCTACTCCTGTCCATTTATCTAATGTATCGACGGTTTTAGCTGTAGATTCTATCACATAGTAATTCTTGCCAGTGTCAACTCCAAGTGCTAAATGATTAACAGACACAGGATTTTCAGGATTGTTTGCATCAAAGTAAACTAAACTTACCTTCCATGATTTTGTGTGTGACGAAGATCTAATCATATCTGCCAACAAAATAGTCAAGTCTTCACAATCACCACCACCTCTTGCTAACGTGTCTAGGGCAACTCGTGGAAACTCTCCAATATCTTCTGAATATACCGTATGTCTTGATGTCATAAACCAAATTTCATATAGAAATTCACTTTCATTAGCAGAATTATTCCAAACATCATCAATTACTTGAGTAAAACTAGTTCCAACATATGGACGATAATCCCCAACTAAATTAGAAGAACCATCTGGCATGCTAAGGGTAATTCTTTGGAAATTGGTTCCTCTTTCCAACTGATCTTCGTATGAGGAGAGGGGAATGCTCCAATTATATGCATTATTTTTTGAATCATAAAGAGTCACAGATACAGTTTGTTGAACAATGGCTATTTCTGGCAAAAACAATGAATTTTCTGGAGTTGTAAAATCTAAATCATTTTGAAATAAACTTTTACGTTCTTCTATTGCATCTTCCAAATTTTCATATTTTTTATTTTGTTGTTTAATTTTTTTCAGATTCTCCTCTAATTCTTTGAGTAACTCATCCATTTCCTTTGGTTGAGAAAACAAGGAAACCCTATTCTTTTCCAATTCTTCTTCCAAAGTAGGATTCGGGAACAAGCGGTTTCTTTGTTTTTCCAATTCTTCTTCCAAAGTAGGATTCGGGAACAAGCGGTTTCTTTGTTTTTCCAATTCTTCTTCCAAAGTAGGACCTTCATGACCTAATTTGGTAGTCAATGTGCCTTCTAATGCTTTTTCTCTATGCTGACTAAGACGTTCGTAATAAGCCTCATTTGCTTTGTCAATTACTTTTTGTTTTTCTATTTGTCGCTGGATTTCTATTTTTTGTTCTTCTTCACTCTCTGGTTCATAAATGAAAACAACTCCCATCAATGGAACTAACAATGCAAATGCTATTCCGATAATTACTATTGGTTTCATTATCTTCCATCAACAATATTTTCTATTTCATATCCACAACTATCAAAAGTAATGGAATTAGGCTCAAAATAAGATAGGATTTCATTTTCTAAGTGAGTCCTAGTATTGTAGATACAGGATCAAAGAATGTTTTCTTGAAACTAGAAGCTAATTGTTGAATTACTTTAAGTTGTTCCATTAGAATTGCGTCTTTACTTTTTAGTTGTTCCTTTAATGAGGAAATTTCCTCTTTCAATGAATCAACTTGTGTTTGTAATGAAGTAGTATCTCTGAGTTGCTCGTCTTGTCCAAATCCACCAACTCTAACAATAATTGATTGTGGATTATTTGCCTTGATTTCAAAAAAATCTTCTCCACAATTATTGCCCATTATTGGAGAGCTCCAAGAATGAACTACCTGTTCCATATCTGTTTCAAACATTATTGTTGCTTCGTTTACTCCGTAACCGTTAGGACAGAATTTTACCTTTGTTAACCAACGATCCCCAAAATTGGTTGGCTCTTTTGAGATTAATGTTGCTTGAGGTTTTGGTTTCTCTACTAAATTCTGTTCAGTAGGAGTTCCCATTACTGAGAAATTGATTTGTCTAATAAAAAATTCAAAAACAAATGTTTCTTTATCGTCAGTGAATAATCTTAATTTGTAAAGACCTGTACTCTGATAATCTGTAAAATATGTTTGTGAAATTTGCCATTGTCCGTGTGCAGAAGCTGGCGCAATTGATTCACGTGGAATAGTTCCAACTTTTCTTGAGTCTTTTTCAACTACAATATAATCAGGTAATGTTCCAGTTCCTGCAATCCCAAAGATTGTGCCTAGATCAACTACAGGATAACCTGTCATTGTATCTTTTGTAACTCCAACAGTACTGCTTGATTGAGTAAAAATTTTCATTGATTGTTTTACTATATTACTTTCTGAACAACTTTGAGAAATCAATCTTTGTTCGTTAAAACCAGCTTTAGAAATTCTTACAAAACCTGTATTCTCAGTAGGAGTAATTTCCACATTACCGCTAAAATCTGTTGTAAATTTTTTCTCAAAATTTGTTGAGGAAATTTTTTGAATCGTATAAACAATAGCTCCAGAAATTGGATCTCCATTAGAATCAAGAACTCTGATTTGTAATTTTGGAGTATGACAAGTCATTATCACTTCAAAATCTGCTGCATATGCATTTGGAATACTTCCTAGTGTGGTGTAAGAAAGTAAAATCCCAAAAATTAGCGTCAAAATAAGATAAGATTTCATTTTCTAATCACAAAAATCTCCAGACATTATAGGATTTAAAATATCTGTATACAATGTATTGCACGGA
>Ga0208644_1002665_pt1 | contig 14171 bp, 19 predicted proteins | sample VirMetDEL_Nov_18_FD_184517 | JGI IMG/M metagenome (GOLD analysis project Ga0208644, IMG submission 184517) | Aqueous microbial communities from the Delaware River and Bay under freshwater to marine salinity gradient to study organic matter... | ecosystem: Environmental > Aquatic > Marine >... | reverse complement strand
GCAAGATATAGCGGCTCTTTCAAATATGGCAGAAGGCTTCTTAAATCTATCTCATCAAGAAGGCGCAGCGGAGAAGGCCCTGCTTCACCTCACAAAAATTGTTGAGCTTGCAGTTCATCCAAAGGTAAACCCCTATAGGAAGGAGTTGGATAGAGTTAAATCTCTGAGTTATCACGGCTATTACTTGGAACACCTAAACACAGTGCTAGGTTGCTATGCCTTAGCTGGTGGCGCAGAACATGCTCAATTACATCGAGCTGTGTCCAAGCACCTAGTTGAAATAAGTCTAGAAGAACAAAATGCTCACGCCAGACTAATTCCCAATGTCAAAATGCGCTGGTGCGCAGACCAAGCAGCGATAATCAACTCGCTTTGGCTCTACGATAAAGTCTCTGGTGAAAATTTACATACTGAGCCAGCTGAACTTTGGCGCAGGTATATGGAAGACAGCTGTAGACACGTGACTGGGTTGTTCCAAACAGAGGTAATGAACTGCAAAAGATACAGCAAGCAACCTAGAGGTTGTTCTACAGCCTACTTAGTGCACTACAGCAATTCCTTTGCCCCTGCTTTAGCAAAGGAACAATGGGGACTTTTTAAGCATCATATGCTATCGAAAGTAGTAGGGTTCACAGGCTTTAGGGAGTACCTGAAGAGCTTCAAGGGAAGAATGACTCCAGATTCCGGTCCCATAATTGGTGGTCTAGGTGTTGCTGCCTCAGGTCTTGCTATGAAGACGGCGGCTTACGTTGGTGATGCTGATACCTATGAAACCCTGTTGAAGTCAGCCAGACCACTCCTATCGACTGCTGAAGTGCTTAAAGCTGTGCCCGGACTCAACTTGTTTTCAGCTGTTGCCACAGACATGTTGGCAACTAGTATTCAATTCGCTGCGCTAACTAGAGCGTCTAAGTTTTATCATTGAAGACATTCACTAGTTAAACGGGTTATCTCTTTCATCCTCTGCAACATCCAAAAATGCTTGAATCGACACGAAAAAAAGGCCTAAAGCTAAAAGGATTGCTGCTGGAATTAGGGTTTTAAATAACTCGCCTATAGTGAAGTCATCCCAGTCCGCTGAAACAACACGATAAATGATTTCAAGGACGATAAGTCCGACGCCTAGTATTCCTGCAATGGAGGCTGCTCCGGCACTCATTAGACCTAAAAATTCAACGGGTCTTTTAGCCATTATCTTTTATCTTTATTTCTTGATCGTCAAAGTAAAGTTGGTCAAAAATTTTTTGTTCCGTTTTGTCTTCCGACTGGGACAATAGGTAGATTAGATGCAGTTGTTGTTTGATGAATGTTCCCAATTGAAAATGATGGTTTCTGCTTAAGTCGCAATTATGATGACATGCCTCTTCGGTTATATTTAGGCTGTGCTTCAAGGATGGTTCAAACGTTTCCCATCCTGCACCGCCTTTTTCCCTTAAGATGGAGTTGCAGAGGTTCCCAACTACGCTAAGCTGTCCGTGATGCTCCCTCATCATTTCCTTTTTCATTTTTTTTGCTCCCCAGAAATGGGCTAGAGCAAGAGCAATATAAGCGATAATGATAACGAAAGCATATCCAAGTTCAGTCATTGTCAAAGCTCTTTAGTTTTCTTAAGCAATTCTAACTCTAATTTAATTAAGCTAAGGTTTCCTTCGATTTGAAATAGCTTGTCATCTGCTCCACTAGAGTTAAACGCAATATCCTTTAAAACGTTTTCTAGGTCATCTAGCTGGTCACGGAGACTCTTACCTCCTTTTTGCGGATTCGCCCAGTAGCCTAATTCGTCACGGATAGCTGTGCCTATGCTTTGGGCAGGGTCTAAATCTGTAAGCAAGCGGAAAGACTTAACCTCATGAGCAAGCTCGCTGACTTTGTCATTCATAGGGTGAAGTCGTTGAAGTAATTCGTTGAAGCCTTGGAGGAGGGCTTCGTTGTTCGCATGACTTGCCTTTAGGCTGTCCTGAAGACTCCCAAGAATTAGAAGTGCCAAGACTATTATTATTGCAAGCAGTGTATACAAGATCATGGATTGCCCCCTCTGGCTATAATTCAGCAGTTAATTGCTTTTAGATAATTTCTGTAGGTTGCTCAAAAGCTAAGAGCTACGATCTTTCTGGATTTCCGCGAGCCTTGAGGTGGTCTATTTCTTCCTCAAGTTTGTAAATCCGGTCAGACAAGTCTAAACCTGCAGCAATGCTAGCGAATGAAAAAAATACCGCAGCTGAAAGCATATTGGTGGCTAACTCAGGAAAGAACTGTGTTGCTAGGGTCGCTGCAATTGCTGCAGCTAGCCAAATTTTCTTGATGCTCATGTATGTCCCTTTTTCAAAATGGCTTTCTTTTGAGTGAGGGCTGTAACTACCGGTATTGCAAAAAACTTATACAGGCCCCGCCTATGAATATAGCTGAACTTTCTGAGTTATGTTTCGGTTGCTTTGTGTTTGTGGAGGCGAGTAGGACGTAACTCAATTAAATTGGTACCCAAACCGGTACCCAAATGCCATGTGACAGCACAAGTTGTATATAAGTGCTTGAAAGTAATGTGATATGTGATATGAAGTGGCGGAGGGACAGTCCTCCGTACTTTAGTATATTCAAGACTCTGTAAATCTAAAAAACATCGTAATAGCCTATATATAAAGCATTTAATTAGACTTTACGTCTTTCTACGTCTCCATTAGACTAACTTAATCTAAGATTGATTGGTACCCAAAATGGTACCCAAAGGTTGGTCATGGGCAAGCTCACAGCGCTGAAAGTAGAAAAGTTAGGAAAGGTGGGTGCGTACTCTGATGGCGATGGTTTGTACCTCCGTGTCGATGCGTCTGGGAAACGATGGTTCTTCAGGTACACGTCACCACTGGACGTTAAACGAAAGAAGCTGTCGCTGGGTAAGTACCATCAGAAAACCAACAATCTCGCTCAGGCAAGAGAAGCTGCCGCTGACTGCAGGAAGCTAGTTAGACAAGGAGTCGACCCTAAGAGTTATCGTGAGCAGGTTCTTAGGGAGCAGGCGAAGGTTCATGCGGAGGAGGAAAGTTTCAAGCGGCGTGAACAGATGACGTTTGAGGTTGTTGCTCTGGAGTGGTTTGAGCGTAAGAAGTCTGAATGGCGAAACGTCAAGCATCGTAACCAGAATCTAAATACGCTCCGAACTTATGTGTTCCCGCATATAGGTCGTGTCCCTGTTAGTGAGGTAAGTCAGAAAGACGTGCAGAAATGTCTTGACCCTATTTGGTGGTCAAAAACTGAGACAGCTACAAGAGTCAGGCAGCGGTTAGAAGCTGTTTTTGCCTACGCTATAGCTAATGAGTACAGAATGGCAGCTAACCCAGCTATTTATAAAGGCTTGCTGAGTGCCGTTTATCCTTCTCCTGACAAGCTAAAGAAAAATAAAAGTATAGAGGAAGGCAAAGATGGGCACTTCCCAGCTATGGCTTACAAAGAGGCTCCTGCTTTCTATAGAGCTTTGGAAGGACGGGCAGGTATGGCTGCGGTTGCGCTTAGACTTCTCATCCTAACTGCAGTAAGAACTAAAAATGTTATCCAGCTTAAGTGGGAGCAGTTAGATTTAGAGAAGAAAGTTTGGAATGTGCCCTCAGGTGAGATGAAAGGAGATATAGCGTTCAGAGTAGCTTTAAGTGATGAAGCTGTTGAGTTGCTGCGGAATCAGCCAGAACTTGCAGATCATGTTTTTGTGTCAGGCAGTAGAAAAGTAAAGCCGCTTAGTAACGGTGCTATGCGTTCTCTATTGATAAGGATGGGGCGAAGTGATGTCACTGTGCACGGTTTCAGGAGTACCTTCAGGGACTACATAGGTGAGGAGACTGGGTTTCCTCATAGGGTTGCTGAGTTTGCATTGGCGCACAAGATTAAGGACTCCGCAGAAAAAGCTTATGCTAGAGGTGACTTGCTCCAAAAGAGGTTTGAAATGATGAATCACTGGAGTGAGTATCTTTTGGATGAAGAGGCTTAGTCACGCTGCCTGTGATAAAGGCTCAATAGGAAAGCTTTAGAGGGCTCTTATTAGATTGTGGTAGGTTAACTAGATCAATATTTTTTACGTAAGAACTCAATGAAAACACGTGTCACGAACGTACTGATTGCTACAATCCAGCTGCTCATTACAGCTGTCTGGGTACCTACGGTTTGGACACTGGCGGAGCTACCTTGGACTTTGAATGAGGAAAGAGAAGCCTCAGCGTTGCTTCGTTATGTGGATGATGACCTAGGTACAGTTTCGTACGAGTTCAAGAGGACGTACTACGCCGATTATTGGAAGTGCGGAGCTGAAGATTGGCTGTGCAGTGCACTAGAAGAAATGAAAGAGCGAGAAGGAAGGGTATTTACAATATCAACTGGCCCCTCCTTCATCCCGTTTGCTGTCTTCACGCTAATCTGCATAGCCGTACAGTATCTTTTAATTGGCAAAGTGAGTCTGCGGTTTATCAAAGGGAAGAATGATGAAGATCCTTGAGAAACTGTATAACTGAATCTCTATGAGTTTACCCACTCGTGAACATTTTGACTTGGATGGTGCAGCAGAGTTTTTAGACTGTAGTCCTAGTGATGTTTTGTACTACGTAAAGGAAGACAAGCTGAGGTTGGCGTTTAAGTCTGACCATGCTGACCTGATCGTTGTTAACGAGTCTCTGCCAGAGAAGGCTCATAAGGCTCTCAACTGGTTTGAAGGTGCTTATCCTCAAGTCTCATTAACGGCGAAACAGTCGTCCAAGATTGATACCTATGTGAACGACTGGGTTTACTTTCAGTGGTTGGACTATGCCCGAAGTTATGATTTCGATGGTGGGCAAGCGTTATGGCAGCTGCAGGACTTTGGCGGCAAGTCAGTCAGTCTTTGGGTCGTTGATGGTGAGAAGCTGCAGTTGAGCTTTGAGTGGTTGAAGTTGGCTGAAGGTGAGTCGTGGCCAGAGTCCTGCCTCTTGACGTTGGCCGAGCTTCAGAGATTCGCTGGTGGGGCAGTTGGTGGCGTCAAAGAGCCATTTAAGCTGCCCAAGAAAGCTGATGAGGTAGCGGAGGCCATGGTTGCCTATGGGAACCGCTTTTATGCTGAACGAGGCTTTGCGCCAACGGTAAAGGACCTGCAGGGCTACATGCTTGAAACTGGCGGTAGAGACCTGCAGATGAGTCTTGGCCCTGAATATCGAGATTATTTCTTTGGCGATAAGCACGTGACTAAACGTGCCTTCAGAGACCGCTACAAGACTTACAGAGTCGAAAAATAACGTAATTTAACGGGAATTAACGGTTATTCACGGTAATAACTGAACAGACTCGTTCCTCCCTTAAATTTCCTTTCGTGCAAACAAAACACGGAGGAAAACATGAAGCACAACAACCAAATGCAGTTCCTGAGACTGCCTGAAGTTATGCAGCGGGTAGGGCTTAGCAAGCCTCAGCTGTACAAGCTCATCACTCAAAATGAGTTCCCTAGCCAGATCAAGATCTGCAGTCGCATCAGTGTGTGGCTTGAGTCTGATGTTGTTCAGTGGATGCAAGAGCAGGTCCAAAGACATCAAGAGGAGCCACCATTAGACACAGTGAAAACAGGTGCAACTCATGCAACCCAATGGTTAAGGGAGGTCAGTCCATGAAAATTCTTGGGTTTTCAGTAGCAGGAGAAGGACGTCAGGCGCGCAAGGCAAAGCAAGAGGAGTGCAACTCATGGAAGATTTAGAAACTAGTATGACTATTTTGAACAGCTACGGGGCTGACTTGGCCAAACGATTCTTCCAAGTTAGACAGCAAGGTAATCAAAAGTATTACTACGATCTGGAGACAGGTGAGACAAACCTGCAACCTATGCATCTGATAGGAGTCCTGATGGAGTGGGGCGTCGAGACGATTACTGCGGCGCAAAAGATCCTTAAACAGCAGCACCTGCTACCACTTGCACAGAAGAAGCTTTACCGGCCGAATCAATTGCCCATCGTCAAAGAAAAACAGCTGCACTACATAAACTTATGGCGGGAACCAGAGATTCGACCTGATTCAAACCTGAGTGCTGAGCCTTTTGTTAACCATTTAGTGAAGGTGTTGGGTTCCTCAGAAAAAGCTGACTATGTGCTGGATATGCTTGCTTATCGCTACCAGAACCCTCTGCTGGAGCATAAGCCGCACATAGCTTTTTATTTTTATGGTTCTCAGGGAGGCGCAGGGAAGTCGACCTTTGCTGATACTCTTACTAAGGTCTTTGGTCGGTCAGCTGTTCAAACGACAAATACAGTGGATGCCCTGAGCAACAAGGGAGCAGTAGACCTCTGGTCTCGTACGCTTTTGATTGTTGAAGAGGCTCAGGTATCAAAAGGAACCAAACTTTACGATGCCATTAAGAGTTACACCGGCTCCGACATAGTGACAACGGACAAAAAATTCACAGATGTCTCCGCTTACGAGATACCCGCGCAGTTAATTATGCTGAGCAATAGGCCTTCAATGTTTATGGAAGAGCTGGACAGACGTTTTTTTGTCTCGCAATGGCATTTAGATATAGACGGCGACCGCAATAGAGCTTGGTATTTTAAGGAGTATCGAGACTGGCTGAATAAGGGTGGCTATGAAGCCATAGCGGGTCTTCTCAATACACGAATAATCGCCGCTAATCCTTTTGAGGCGGCTCCTATGACCGCAGAAAAGGAACAAGCTATTGGCGCAATGGTCGAGCCTGTTGTTGTCGCAATTCAGAATTATTTAGAGGAAAACGACCAGCAAAGAGTGTTTGAAGAGTCTCACTTTGAAAACATATTCAACAGGTTTAAAGTGAAGCAAACGAAGTGGAAATATGCTTTGGCTGATGCCGGACTGTATAAGCACGGACGAGTTTTGATAGGAGAAAAACAGCGTACTGTGTGGTTAAGGAAGGAAGATCAGTTTGTTGCGGCTAGAGGACGAACGTCGCCCCAAGTAAGGCTTCCTAATGGAGATTTACATGCTGTAGCGGAGGTGTACCCGAAGCCTGATTTCTGAAGTGTGGGTGGTTAATTAGGTGCATTGTTAGTTAATAAATGTTTATAAATTATTGTTTTATAACAATTTATTATTTTATTATGTTCCCTTTTTGAATTAAGAAATACAACGAGAAAAGTTATGTTTGGTCTTAAGAAGAACGAAAAATATACTCGCCAAGATGTGTGGAATTTGGTCACCGGAGGGAAGACATCCATAACACGTAATTTTCAGCAATCTGGATACGAAAGAATAAACGAAGACCTCTTTGCTTTTATTAACATTGGTTACAAAGGACACGCAGGACAAATTTTCCCCAACAAATATGACCGTGAGTCAGAGATTCTGAAATGGTACGGAAAGAAAGAGACACATTCGAAGCAACCTTTGATGAAAAGCATAATCGATGGTTTTACGACTGTGTTCTGTTTTGCTAGGTGGGATGCAAATCCTGAATTTACGTTTTTAGGTGTTGGTAAGGTGGTTAGTTATAGGGATAACTTTACTGAGGTATTCGATAAGGATGGAACCAGAACTTTTTGCTTAGAATTTGAACTAGATTGTAAGGATGGCTCGATAAATCCAGCTTTTATTGGCAACTTTGATGATGCTTTCGAAGAAGGTGTACCGGAAATGCCTGAGGGTAGAGAAAAGTGGGTTAGGCACAAAACAAGGGAACGAAACCCTGAAGTAGTTAAGCGTAAAAAAAGGGAGTTTCAGAAAAAGCATGGAAGGCTCTTCTGTGAAGTCTGCGACTTTGACTTTTACGCGGTATACGGAACCAGAGGAAAAGACTTTATTGAGTGCCACCATAATGTCCCTCTGCATGAGGAAGAAGGTGAAAGGATAACCAAGTCTGAAGATCTGACTTTATTGTGTTCTAACTGTCATCGCATGATTCACAGGAAAAAGCGCTGGCTGTCTATCGAAGAACTTCGGCTTAGTTGGGGAGCAGTTAATGGCAAGAGATAAGGCTTTTGGTTCAAATAAGACACGTGCATGTTTGCTCGTCTTCACTCTGCTGCTAATTTCTTTTATACCTCTGGCTAAGAGTCAGGAGGCAGCAGTCCCTGTAGAAGTCAAAGTGCCATTAGCAGAAACCACTTACTTCTGTTACGACAAGGCTGTTACTGGCTTCAACCCGCCCTACGACAAGAGTGTGGACTTTAAGGAAATGAAATTCACTGGGCAGTGGTTGCCTATTGATAACGACAAGGCTGGTTTTGAGTTAAAGGGTGAAGATCTTCCACTTCGTCGTGAGTTCTATTATTGCGAACGTATAAACGACTGGTCTGAATTCCGCTGTGTAGATGATTCAAAAGTTATCCATTTTGATTCTTCGTCTTTAAGAGGCGTCAAGGCCAACATGGCTGGCTACATTAATGAAGGAGACTCTGCTGCTATTAGTGTCTTTAAATGTGAGGAGTTTTAACTGCTATGACTACAGATAAATACTCAGAACGCCTAGAAGCATGGGCGGTGGCAGTTAGGCAAGGAGAAACTTCGCATCACAATTTCACTGAAAGCCAGCGGACTGGCGTAGAGGTTGTTCTAGATGGGCTTTGCGAATGGTCCTACCCAGTAAAAGTTAAGAGGCCATGGAAATTATTTGGCCAAAACACAAGAGAAGTGTTTTTAATCTACGAGACAGAAATTAGGGCGCCACTAGGAGACTCTAGTCTGGCTGCGGAATTGTTGGCCGCGGAGGTTGGTAAGCCCATAACTCCCGTCACTAACTTTGCACACTTAGCTAATTACGTGACTTCTTTTGATTATGGTGTGACCACTCCAGAGGTTCTTCTTGTAGAAAACGATGGGCTACCAGACTTCCCATTTTCTAAGTTTTCTTGGCACGAAGATGCTGGACGATTAAAAGAGCTTGAAAAAGGTAGTTTTGTTTCTAGATACATAGAGGGTTTTGAAGGGAAAGAAAATGAGCTTGTTTACATCTATAGGCGAAACAATTTTCGTTCTTCTATGGAAGAGGACGCGGTGCTGGACTTCATCATTCCGTCTGTCGTGCCAAGATTATCGATAGATGGGACGTTGGTTGAAGCATCAGAGACAATGGACCTATTGAGGCTTGCGGTGGACTTCCTGCCAGAGGACTGGGAATGATCAGACTATTACTCACACTGCTGCTGATTGCTTTTGTTCCTCTGCCATCCATTGGGATTAGATAGGTGAGCTCCGTATGGAAGAGGGTTTCGCTCTTGGTTAGAAATCTTTTTAACAAAATTTTCTGGTTCGGTATTTTGTCAATCTTGGCTTTTTTTATTCTAGGAGGCGGCTTCTGGGGCTTGGTAGAGTTCGTAGCCACAATTGGACTTATTTTAGCTGTTTCCTTCGTTCTTCTTTCTTTAGCTTTGCTGTGGGCTATCTATAAGAAATCCCGCACCTATACAGATGAAGTTGTTCTGGAGGCTGATGTCGCTCTGGAAAACATTGATGACGACTGGAAGCGACTTGCTGGTGAATTGGTGAACCACTTAGGCGGTCCCGACTTTGATTCTGAAGTGGAAGTAACCTCATCAGTTATTGAATTTAATGATGGTAATGGGGCGCTGGTCAAGGTCACGAAGCATTATCCACATGGCTCTGCGAAGGAAGAGCTTGTAGTGACCATGGAAACTTATAATATCAGGGCTGCAGTTGGTGAGCATTATGGCAGAGACTATAAAACCTCCGAAGAGGCGACTGAGTATTATTCTAGAGTTTTTACAGAGGCTATTGACGAGTCTGCTTACTCAGAAAATATTGTTGATGTAAGCCTAGATGGTTCAAAGCTGAAGCTGAACACGAGACATTTTTATGAGTAACCCGCTGATGTCTTTTTAGGAGAACCTGTGGTGAAAACCAAGTTGATTCTTGTTGCAAGCTTGCTGCTATTAGCCAGCCTACCTGCGCAATCCACAATGATATTAGACAAGGGGAACTGGTCAGGTTTGTCTAGAGCTGCTCAAATGGGTTACGTAATTGCAGTGATAGACACTAGCTTTTATGTAGTCTCAGGAAATCGTTCAGAAGACATTGCAAACGCAAGCGTACGTAGTTGCATCGAGGGTATGAACACTGATGACTTTATTGCGATTATCAACACTCAATACGATGACTTGGAGAACTACAGAAAGCCTGCATGGGCGGTACTGGTAACCGGCTTAAACAAGGTATGTGGTTTAGCTTCAGATGACACTGAGTGAGTGCCTACATTGGAGCCTCAGAGGCTTGAGGTACCATCTAATAACCTGAGTTTTTCCTAATAAAAAACAAACGAAACTACTGTTCACGCTTGTTAAGCAGTTAGCAGTGGTCCCTTTTTTTAAAATTGGCTTCTTTTGTGTCTGGGTGGGAACTACAACTATCTACAGAAGACAAACCGCCCCCCGTACCCGCAAGCAAGACCCACCTCATCTTGATTAATTAAAATGCAGGTATAGAGCTATCTAGGGCATCTCTGCGTGTCTCAGGCACCTGCGGGCAAGACACATAATCTTATGCCTACATGGTTTTATCTGTGAGCTTAAGCTGAACGCTATGTGAGATATGGCTTACAGGCGGGTAGTCGTTTACCTTGCTGGTGCGAAGGTTTAAGGTTTATTCATCTCAACTTGATAAGGGTGTGACATGACCAGACTACTACTCACACTGCTGTTTTCTTGTATGCTTCTGTTTTTAAGTCCTGTACTAGCAGAGCAGTTTTTAGGACGGGTTGTTTATTTTGATAAGGCAACAGGTTTTGACCTGACAGTAGGTAATTGGTTAGTTGACTCAAAGTTTTGCGTCAGTACTGATATTGACCAAAGGAAAGCGGCGAAGTTGCATCGCGATGCCCTGAATACAACTCTAGAGCAGATATTGGATTCTGGTATGTCTCAGTCGGAAAAAGACGAGTTTGCATTAATCTATGGGGAACAAATTGGGGCTACTGCAAAAAACCAATACCACTGGTTTTGTCAATCTTTTGAGCCTAACCACTTACTAGAACCTCTGCTTGGCAATTGAGCAATATGACCCGACTACTACTCACACTGCTGCTGATTGCTTTTGTGCCTCTGGCTAAGGGCCAGTTATCAGAAGCTGCTCAGACTGCAGTTCTTGATTATCCCATAAGTCAGTTGTTAGAAAAGTTCATGAGCACTGAGGACGCTACGTACATCCCAACTCTCACAAGTCGGTGCAGTGCGCTATTAGGTTTATTTGTGGGTTTGTCCGCTGAAAATGGATTAGACGTCGGACCGTTAGAAGGAGTCTCAGAGCAAATGCTTACTGTGGCTTTAAACGTTGCGATTAATAATCAGAAAGGAAAGAAGGGGCAGCTAGACGAAGCGGAGATGAACGAAATTAAGCAACGAGTGGGTAGCGACTTTGACAATTTCATGAAAGTCTATGGAGAAAGATTTCAAAACAATAAGCTGGCGACTGGGGACTATTGGTCAAGCGATGAGCCCATGGTCGGAGACATTACGACGTGCCGAAATGTTGCTTCAATGCTAAGTTTGACAAATGTCCCTTACCCCTTTGATAAGACCGTGCCACAGTTGGTGGAGGAGCAGAGGTCAGGCGGAGGTAATAGAAGGCTTGCTAGAGAGGAGCTAGCGATGCGCTGCGGAGGCTTGTTACTTAAGTTAACCCAGCAACAAGGCGCAGGCGGAATGGCTGTAAATCAAGATGAGCTTGCCGAAGGCGCTTTGTTTGGAAAGCTGTTTGGTTCATTGAGTTTTCAAAGAATGTATCCAGATAGAGAGCTAAATGAGGAAACCTTTAGGCCGCACTTTGATGAATATGTTGGGCCTGAAGTTGGAGCAAGGGGTGAGGTCTATGCCAAATGGATTAACTCTGCGGGATTAACTGACGCTACGCTTCAAGATAAAGATCATCCATTCACGGTGGATTATGAGAATTGCAGAGAATTTGGTGGGATGATGATTGAGGCATCCCAATGAGTGTTTGGAACTTAGCTTTTATAGCAAGTCTCTTATCACTGGTTGGCTGTGGGGGTAGCCCTGATCTTTTACCTTTGGAAGATTATGAAAAAGTTGAAGTGGTTCCTTTCTTCTTCTTTGAAGGTAGTGATCAGCATATAGAGCTGCAAACCGTTAAGGGTGCAACCAACTGCCGCACAGCTGCGAACGCATTTGCAGCGAGCAAAAAAGTGAGTCGCACTAAATGGAGTTACGTCTGCTTTACAACAGACGGAAAACATAAGATCAGGTGATATGGTTCGTATCCTTGTAACACTACTGTTCTGTTCTTTATCTTTGACGACGGCCGCCGACAGGAAGGTCTGTGAGAGCTTTGAGGGCGACACTATCCTGACAGATTACACTTGTCCCGCTGGATACAGGTTGATTGGGACGGTAAATAAGGAAGAGCGTCAGAGTGGACGACTGAAGTTAGACGTTTTTTCAGATGGTTGGGATTGGGTTAAGGAAACGGATGAGCAAAGAAAGGCGAGAGAGGAAAGAGCCAGAAGACTTGGCGAGTCAATTACAAACAATCTCAATGAGATTGCAGAAGCAGGAAGAGAAAGAGCGAAAGTTAGGGAACGTCTGGAAGAAATCGTTCCGGATTTGGCCAAATTAATTAAGAGCAGATCGTTCAAAAAGTGGGTGCGAAAAAGTAAAGAAAGAAAGAAGTTATTGCGTGAGTTAAAGGATTGGGACGCATCATCCTTGAGAGCCATGCTCAAACTTATTCCTGAGTACAAGAGTGAAGAGATCAAATCGCTTTATGATGGCCAGCCATCACAGATACACGAAAAATATGAATACTTTGGCGATATGTTTGGCGGTAACAAAGTCGGGACAGGATTAGTAGTTTTCAACAGCGGTACAAACTGCTATGGCGAGTTCTTAAACAACAACATAACGGGGATTGGCGGGTGTTTTTACACTAATAATGGTAATGCCTTTCTTGGCTCTCTTGAGAAAGGATTAAAGTCTGGCGAAGGTGCATCCTATTATGCAGAGAGTGGATCTACTTACAGAGGTAATTACTCAAACGATAAACCTTCAGGAGAGGGCTACTTTAATTACGTCAATGGAAATTCTTACAAAGGAGAGTTTAAGGAGGGGTTGCGCGAAGGCTTTGGAGTTTATAGCTATGCTAGCGGAACTAGATACGTAGGTGGGTGGAAAGCCAACAAGAGGCATGGATCAGGTTCAATTATTAGAACTGACGGATGGACGAACATAGTTCAATACGACAACGGCAACAAGCATGGCAAAGCGCGATATTTGGATGGAGACAAGCTGGTGATGATTGCGATTTTTGACAAAGGGAAATGCGACTCTGTTAGATTTCTGATCTCACAAAATAATGCAGGAGTGGCTGCAAAGCTAAATTGCAAAGAGCAACTACCAGTGGCAAGTTTACGTTAACTCTTCAAATACCAACTTTTTCCCAAAATCACCTTCTGATGTGTCTCCACAGCTACTACTACCAATGGCAACAACGAAGACCTCCCCCCCCGTACCCCAACAGCTACCCCGTAGCACCCGCAATCTCATGGAAATCTTTACCCAATTATCGTAAACGTATGATTGCAGACCAAACTTCAATTTTGCTGGTGCTTTGATCGCAGGATCTCTTCGCGTCCGCTTTGTTTTTTATTTTACGAGTATTTGGTTTGGTTGTAGGTTTTGAGCATATGAAGAGCGACCCCGAAGAGTGAGTGCCTATGTTGGAGCCTCAGAGGCTTGAGACACCATCCAGAAACCTGAGTTTTTCTTGATAAAAAACCTACGAATCCACTGTTTACGGTTGTTAAGCCGTTAGCAGTAGTCCCTTTTTTTAAAATTGGCTTCTTCTGTTTGTGTAGACTTAAATGCAGAGCATGAAACTTGAGCGATAGAGTAATACAAAAGTTAGAAGGTAGGTTGTCTACATTTCTTCTACGCCCCAACTTCGATGGTTTTACTAAAAATGACCTGTTTATCAAAAGGTTCATAGGTAAGCCTTGGGGGCAAGATATAGCGGCTCTTTCAAATATGGCAGAAGGCTTCTTAAATCTATCTCATCAAGAAGGCGCAGCGGAGAAGGCCCTGCTTCACCTCACAAAAATTGTTGAGCTTGCAGTTCATCCAAAGGTTAACCCGTATAGGAAGGAGTTGGATAGAGTTAAATCTCTGAGTTATCACGGCTATTACTTGGAACACCTAAACACAGTGCTAGGTTGCTATGCCTTAGCTGGTGGCGCAGAACATGCT
>Ga0208644_1002663_pt1 | contig 14185 bp, 1 predicted proteins | sample VirMetDEL_Nov_18_FD_184517 | JGI IMG/M metagenome (GOLD analysis project Ga0208644, IMG submission 184517) | Aqueous microbial communities from the Delaware River and Bay under freshwater to marine salinity gradient to study organic matter... | ecosystem: Environmental > Aquatic > Marine >... | reverse complement strand
TAGACCTGTAACTAATAATATATCATTGTTAAGTACAGTAGTAACTTCCAATGGTGGTAGTTCTATTGAATCTGTGGATTCTGTTAAGAAGTATGCACCACAGATCTATGCATCACAGAATAGAGCTGTAACTGCTACTGACTATGAAACTATTATTCCCACCATTTATGCAGAAGCCGAATCAGTATCGGCATTTGGTGGAGAAGATTTGACACCACCTAGATATGGTCAGGTATTCATTTCTATTAAACCCACTAATGGTGTATTTCTTTCATCAGAAATTAAAAGAAATCTTCAACAACAATTAAAAAGATATACAGTTGCAGGAATACGTCCAGAGATAATTGACTTGAAATATCTTTATGTTGAGACTGATAGTTTTGTTTATTACAATACTAATCTAGCATCTTCTGCAAATTCACTTTCATCAACTATTCAAAAGAATATTGAGGACTATGCAAAGTCATCACAGTTGAATAAGTTTGGTGCAAGATTTAAGTATAGTAAATATCAGAAAGTAATTGATGAAAGTAATAATGCAATTACTTCAAACATTACTACAGTAGGAATGAGAAGGGATTTGGTTCCTACATTAAATCAGTTTGTAGAATATGAAATTTGTTTTGGTAACAGATTCTATCTTAAGAACAAAGGTGTGAAGGGAGTATCAGATGGTACTATTGTTGGATATAACATCAAGTCTTCTGGTTTCACAGTAAGTGGTATTAGTGGTACTGTATATCTTGGTGATTCACCTAATGCGGATCAGAAAACTGGATCAGTATTTCTTTTCAAGTTAAATGCACCTGATGATCCAGTTATTGTGAAAAATGGAGTTGGTACAATTGATTACGAAAAGGGTGAAATTAAATTAAGTCCAATAAAAATCATTAATACAACATTGGGTGGAGGATCTACATCACCAACTATTCAAATATCAGCAATTCCATATTCCAATGATATAATTGGATTACAAGATCTTTATCTTCAACTAGATACTTCATATGTCAGTGTGAGTATGATTGCTGATGAAATTTCTTCTGGTAATGATCTTTCTGGAACTAACTATAATGTTAAGTCTAGTTACACCAATGGAAATCTAGTCAGAGGTCCAGCAATAACAGTGTCTAATACCTCTAATACATAGTAATATAGAACCTGTTTGTAATATAACTTCCGACAATGGCAGTAAGTAGAGTTAAATTCCAAGACATTCTTTCCAGCCAACTGCCTCGTTATGTAAGGGAAGAATTTCCTTTGCTGGTCGAGTTTCTTGAAGAATATTACACTTCACAGGAGTACCAAGGTGGTACTTTAGACTTAATCCAAAATCTGGATCAATATTTAAAGGTTGAGAACCTTACACACCTTAAGAGTGAAACAGTTCTTGCAAGTGATATTTCTTATACTGACACCACAATTACTGCAGGTTTTGATGGTGGTTTTACAGATGGTTTCCCAGAATCAAATGGTTTGATTCAAATTGATAATGAAATTATTCTATATGAATCTAAAACTAGAAATCAATTTATCAATTGTTATAGAGGATTTAGTGGTGTAACATCTTACACAAGTCCTAATACACCAGATCAATTAGTATTTGAAACATCACTATCAGATAAACATTCTGCTGGTGCATCTATTAAGAATTTGAATGTTCTTTTTCTTCAAGAGTTCCTGAAGAAATTCAAAGATCAGAATTCACCTGGATTTGCAGAAAGAGAACTTGCTTCTGGATTAAATCAAGAAAACTTCTTGATTCAGTCTAAAGACTTTTATGCAGCAAAAGGAACTGATGATGCTTTTAAAATACTGTTCAAAGCACTATATGGAAAGAAGGTAGAAATATTAAAACCTAGTGAATTCTTATTAAGACCTTCTGATGCAATCTATTCAGTAACGCAGGACTATATTGTAGAGAAACTTCAAGGAAATCCTGAAAATCTGATTAATTTAACCTTGTTCCAAAATACAACTGGTGCAAGAGGTACAGTAACTGAAGTAGAAAAGATATTTTCTGAAGAAGGAGAGTATTATAAACTTTCAATTGATCTTGGTTACCAAAGAGATATTAATGTAGAAGGTACAATCTTTTCAAAGTTTGAACCAAATCCAATTACCCAACTTTTAAATACTGTTGGTTCTGGTACAACTATTCTGGATGTAGATTCCACACTTTCCTTTCCCGAGAGTGGTGAGTTAATCTTAATTGATGAAAATGGAGAAACTAATTCTGTAACTTATTCTGGTAAGAGTTCCACCCAGTTCTATGGTATAACTGGTATAGTTTCTAATATTTTAGAAAAATCTATCATCAGACTGAATGGTTTTTCTTTTGGAACATTTAGAGGACAAGAAATTAGAGTAAGAATTACTTCAACCCTAAAGGATACAAAAATTGATAGTAGTAATTTCTACTATGAAAAGGATGATGTCATTAGTCTTCAAACATTAGGTATTGATGAACCAAACATTAGAAATCAAAATTGGTTTTCAAATGTCAAGTCTTTTTATGATGTAAAAGAAGTTTTACCTGTCAATCCATCTGAAAACATTTATACAGTAAAATTATTTGATGATCAGAATTTAAAAATTGGTTATAGAATTTCACTATTGCAACTACCAAATCAAAATCCTGTTGGTGGAATAATTCAAGTTATTGAATCATCAAATAGTGTCCGTGTTAAGATGGATGGACCTATTGCAACACAGTTTAGATACAAATTAAGAAATGAAATCCTAAAGGGAAATTCATCACTGTATCCCCAATTAAATAACTTCACTGCGAATATTCAAAATAGTTATAGTAAGTTTGATGGTAAGGCCCTTGTTACATCAAATTCCATCCCAAACTACATTATTGATGGACAACCTTTACCTACTGATCCCTATAATAAGACTGTAAAGTTCAGTGGTTCTTATCAAAATGATACAATAATCACAGTTTCAACTAGTGAGCATGGTTTTTATACTGGTGATGCAGTTTTTTATAAGAGATCTGACGTTTTAAGTAATAATTTTACTAATCTAATATCTGGAATCTATCTTGTAGATAGAGTAGATGAGAATAGAATTAGAATAGCAAAAAGTAAGGCAGACTTATTTGATGGAATTTTCATATCTGTGACAGGAAATGTTGTAGATAATGAATTTGTTTATGCAAGTTTCTATCAAAAAACTGTTCAACCACAAGAAATTTGTAGAATTTTTGAAGATCCTGAAAATGCAGATGAAGAATATCCTACAGAACCAGGTTTTGTAGGGATGTTTGTCAATGGTGTTGAGATTTTAAATTACAAATCACCAAATAGTGTCTATTATGGACCCATTCAATCTATGGATGTGGTAAGTGGTGGTTCAAATTATGATGTAATTAATCCACCCATTTTAGAAATTGAAGATAAAGTTGGAACTGGGGCTACAGGAACTGTTTCAGTTAGTGGTTCTTTCCAAGAAGTTTCTATTGTAGATCCTGGTTTTGACTATTTGGAAGAGCCAGTTATTAGTATCACAGGTGGAAATGGTACTGGTGCAGTATTAAAGGCAAATCTTACATCAATTGTTCATGATGTTCCTTTCAATTCTGAATCATCTTCAGTAAATATTACCAATAATACTATTGGTTTTACTACTTTCCATAAGTTTAGGGATAATGAAGAGGTAATTTATAACACAAATGGTGGAACTTCAGTAGGTGGTTTATCCACTGATGCTACCTATCGCGTTGGTGTAGTTGATGCATTTACAGTTAAGGTCTATAATAAGTTTGATGATTCAAATTCTGGCATTAATACTGTAAGTTTGATCAGTAAAGGTCTTGGAATTCATTCATTTAAGTCAAAAAATAGAAAAAATATCATTTCAAATGTAATTATTGTTGATTCTGGATCAAATTATGAGAACAATAAGAAAGAAATTAATGTAAATGTTGGAATTAACACTGCATTAAATCAAGTTTTTATCAAAAATCACGGCTATAATACAAAAGACATCATAAAATACACACCAGGCAATACACCTGTTGTTGGTATTTCTTCAACAAAGGAGTATTTTGTCAATAAAATTGATGATGACAATTTTAATATTGTAGAAATTGGCACTGATGACAGAAATTTCTTCATAGATAGGAATTTATTTGTCAATTTTACTGAATTGGGTGATGGTTCTTTCAATTATCCGCCAATTGAAGTTTCAGTGAGTGGAGTAATTGGTGTTTCTACACTTTCTGGACAAAATTTTAATGCAATTTTACAACCAAAAGTAAGAGGTTCTATCATTTCAGTTGATACAACTGCAAATGGAGTTGGTTATGGTGCATCTACTATCATTGATTTCAATAGACAACCAAATATAAACCTTAATTCTGGTGAAAATGCATTTTTGGTACCAGTTATCAATAATGGTAGAGTTGTAGATGTAATTATTTCAGAGAATGGTACAAATTATACTGCACCACCAGACATTTTAGTAGTTGATTCAACTGGTAAGTTTGCAGAATTGATTGCAATAATTGAAGATGGAAAGATTGTAGATGTAGTAATTAATAATGGTGGAATAGGTTATAGTTCTGGTGCTTCAATAACTGTCAATTCACCTGGTCAGGATGCAGAAATTTTTGCAAATCTTCCTATTTGGAATGTTAATCTTTTTGAAAGGAATTTCAAAACCATTAAATCAGATGATGGTGTTTTGTCACAAAACATCAATTCAGATTCTTTGGAATATGGTGCAATTTATCCACCTAGAAGATTAAGATCAAGTGTATATCCAGTAAAGGAAGATGATGGAAAAGTAGTAAAACTTTATAACTTTACTGATCTTCGCCTGAATTCAAACAGAGAGGAAATTCCCAACACAGTTCATTCCCCCATACTTGGATGGGCATATGATGGGAATCCAATTTATGGACCTTATGCTTATGTAAATCCTGATGGTTCTGGTGGTATCAAAAAACTTCAATCAGGTTACCGTAAAAAACAAACAGTTTCTAATGATAGACCACCAGAATCGCAGTTCCCTAGTGGTTTCTTTGTAAATGATTATGAGTTTATCGAAAATGGGGACTTGGATGTCCATAATGGTAGATTCTGCATTACACCAGAATATCCTAATGGTGTATATGCTTATTTCACCACCATAGATGATATTATTGATTCAGATTTTCAAAATTATTTCAAACCAGTATTCCCATTTGTGATTGGAAATACTTATAAGTCAAAACCAAATGTATTTAATTATCAAACCACATCAATACAAAGTAAATATAATATTGAAGATAATTCTTGGTTTAGAAATACTTTACCATACAATCTAATAAATGTTAGAGGTGGTTATGACTACCTATTGAATTCTACTAACTTCCAAAAACAACAAATTATTGTAAATGCTGCCGATATTGGTAGTGTTGATAGTATTGAGGTTGTTGATACTGGTGACAATTACAAAGTAACTGATAAAATTTTCTTTGATAATAAAAATACCAGTGGATTTGGTGCCCAAGGTATAGTACAATCAATTACTGGTAGAAATATATCTACCATTAGTGTCACCAATGAATTATTTGGTGGTGTGGAATTTATTAATGGAAATAATACATATACTGGAATAGTAGATCAACCCCACAATTTGATCACAGGTGATACTGTAGTTGTGAGTGGTATTTCTACAGATTTCCCATTCATTTCTGGACCATACAGTGCATCAGTTCCTGCAAAGACACTTTTACTTTCACTTGGAACAAATATTGCATCAATCACTGGTTTTATAACCTACTTCAATATTTCAAATGATATTAACCTTGATGATATTAGAACAAATGATATCTATACTATTGAAGATGAAAAAATAAGAGTTTTAGAAGTAGATAAAAAAAGTTCTAGATTAAAAGTCTTTAGAGCAATTGATGGTACATCTGGTTCAAGTCATCCCAGTGGAACACCACTTTCCCTTGTTCCTAGGACATTTAGTATAACTTCTGTAGGTGTTCCTACTTCTAGAAAATTCAATTCAAATAGTGAATACTACTTAGTTGTTTCCACTAGTGTTGGAAGCACTGTAGCATTTTCAAATCCTGGTGTTGGTATTACACAAATATTCATTGAACCACAACAAATCTACTTACCAAATCATGGTTTAAGAATTAATGATAAGATCACATATGATCCAAATTCAGGTGTATCAATAACATATTGGAATGGACTAGGTGCTGAGGCCTACACTTCTTTGACTAATGTGGATACATTATATGTTTATCCATTTACAAAAGATTTCATTGGTATTAGTGACATAAAAGTTGGAATGGGTTCAACTGGAATTGTTACTGGTATCAATTCAGATGCAAAACTTTTCTACTTTGGTTCTACAGGTATTGGAAACAATCATTCATTTACAACAAATCTTAATAATGTTGTAACTGCAAATGTTTCTAAAAATTTAGTTCAAGTAACTACCGATAGTGAAACTAACTTAAAGGATGATGACATTGTTAGATTGGATGTTGTTTCCTTTGCAACAAGAAGTGTAGTTGTAAAATATAATGAATCTAACAGAAGAATTGTATTTGATCCTAAACCATTTACGAATGATACTTCAGCCATTGATAATGATGAAAATACTATTGAATTTGATGACTACTATTTCCAATTTGGTGACAAAGTAATATTTGAATCTACAAACATTAACACACCAAATGGTTTAGTTAATGATGGGATGTATTACGTCTATCCCTTTGATAGAACAAAAATTAAACTAGTAAAAGAAAAATATGAACTATTTGAATCAAGTCCAAACTTTATAAAAGTTGAAGTAAATCCACTTGCCCCTTCTTTTACTACCTACAATCTATCAAAAGTAAATCCACTTTTACAAGTTGAAAGAAATGAAACCATAGTATTTGATATTTCTGATGCAAGTTTGGAATTCAGTTCTGTCAATGCATTGAATTCTGAACCTTTTGATTTTTCACTGTATCTTGATAGAAAATTTATTAATACATTTGAAACAACTGGTGAAAATAATACCTTCCAAGTAGTTAAAAATGGAAGGATGGGAACTGCTGGTGCAAATTTAACTTTGACTGTCACCAATCAAGTTCCCAATAACTTATATTATCAATTCAAACCAACAAGTTATTCTGACTTACCATTTGCCTTTAAACAAATTGCAATAGACAAGGATGTAGATAATTACAATACTTTAAGTATTGTTGGATCGCTAATTTCTGGTACATATGGTATTTCTACAGTTGGTGTCAGTACATTCACATATACAATTCCAACAAATGTTCTGAATCAGTCATTCTCACCATTAAATTCTCAATTAAGTTATATTACATCTTCATTGACAGCAAAGGGTGGTATTGCTGGTATAACTTTACCCTCTGGTGGTAGTGGTTATAAAATCTTACCAGGTATTAGTACAATTTCAACTTCTGAAGGTACTGGTGCATTCCTAAAACCATCAAGTAATTCTATTGGAAAAATTAAAAATACAAGATTTAAAGATATTGGATTTAATTATACAACTGATAAAACAATTAGACCAACAACAAGTGTTCCTCTACTGTTACAGGTAGAACCACTATCATCTTTTGAAAGTATTGGAATTGTTACTTATGGTAAAAATTATTTGGTACCACCAAGATTAATTGTCATTGATGGATCTACAGGTCAGGTACAAAGTGATGCAGAATTACTTTATAGATTTGATGACCCTGAAGTAATTATTCTTCAGAATACATTTGGTCTTTCCGAATCCACTCCCAAAATCATTCCTACAAATAATTCAAATGGTGTTGGTATTGATACAATATCATATAATCCATCAACCAAAACAGTTACTGCATTTCTTGATGCGGTCTTCTTAAATGATAGTTTGTTCCCATTTGAAATTAATGATTCTGTTTTAGTAGAAAATGTATCAATAATACCTTTTGAAAATACATCTGGTTATAATTCTTCTGATTATAACTATAGTCTTTTCCCAATTGTTGGTGTCCAAACAAATGCAGGTGGAACAGGTGCATTTGTTGAATATTCTATGTTTAATGTTCTTGCCCCTGGTTTTGAACCTGGTACTGTTGATAGAACAAACACTTTTGGTAGAATAATACCTCAATCACAATTCCCAACATTTGATATAAAAACTAAAAAGAATAATTTCTTTGTTGGTGAAACAGTCACTAGTGGTAAATCATTTGGTAATGTTGGCAGATGGAATTTAGATAGTGAATTCTTAACTTTAGTTACACGTAGTAAATTTGAAAAAGGGAATAGACTGAAAGGTTCAGTATCTAATGCGGAAGCAGTAGTTGAATCAGTTTTTGACTTCAATGGTGAAGTTGTAACTGGTGTTGGTGCAACAGTATTCAATGGTTGGAAGAATAATGTTGGTTTCTTAAATGATAATCTCCAAAGACTCCCAGATAATGAATACTATCAATATTTCTCATATTCTCTCAAGTCGGAAGTTCCACTTTCAACCTGGGAAGATTCTGTAGATACACTGTCGCATGTTGCTGGTTTTGAAAGATTTTCAGATTATGTTGTTGAAACTACTTCACAAAAAACTGCAACACCATCAACAGTAGATGTTGAAACTATTGCAGATATTGTAAGTATTGAAAGTTTGAATTGTTATGTTGATTATGATGATGGATTTGAAAGAACTTTAGACATCAATGGAAAAACAATTTCTAACAAAATTATTTTCAAAAATAGAATTCTTATAGATTACTTTGAATCTGTAGGAAATAGGGTTCTACCAATTGATAGTATTTCTGATGATTTCTTAAGTATTGAAAGGGCGGAAAGGACAGAAACAATTGCTGTGTTTGAAGATATTGATGTTTGGAATAAGATATTAATCTTCACTCAAGATCTTATAGATCCATCATCTGCTCAAGTTAGCATTTTGGATTTATTGCAAAATAATCAAAATGCATATGTCAATGAATATGCTGTTGGTATAACTAACCTTCCTCTAGGTACATACAATTATGTTCCTGATCCAGCAAATAATAGTTGGAAGTTAAATTTTGCACCTATTGATTTCCAATTTACAGAATATGCAACCACAACACTGGCTTTTAATTTAAGAAGTCTTACTACTGTTACATCTACATCAATTGGAAATATTGTAGATGTTTTCTCAGAAACTGATACAATTCAACCAGGTGTTGGTCAAACTATTATCACAGGTATTTCATCAAACATACAAGCTATTAAAGCTCTTGTATTGTTGGAAGATGATCAAGGTAATTTGGAAGGTCACGAAATTAATATCTGCCATAATGACATAGATGCAAGTCTGTCAGTCTTTGGTTCTATTGCAAATAATGATTCACTAATTTACAACACAAGTGGATTAGGTACTTTTGGTGCTTATTTAAATGGAATTGGTGGGGTTGAACTACAGTTCTTCTCTGGTGTTGGTAATACTATTACATCACAATCTGCAGTTATTGCAGTATATGATGGTGCCACAGGTAATGTTGGGGGAACTTTAGATCTTGATATCTCACAATTAATTACAAGTAATGTAAATATTCCTGCTTCTGCAACTCCTACTGCAGTTGTAATTGATTCTTATGCTGAACCTTTCCTGTCTGCATATTATTACATCTTGGCCCAAGATATAGCAAGTAATGAATATGAAAGTTTTGAAGTATATTCTCTTGCAACTTATGAATATTCTAATCCTAATTTTATAGTAGAATTTGGAAATGTAATAACTGGTGGTAGTACATTAGGTACTATTGGTATTCAGACATCAGCACTTGGTGTTGATATACTTTATACACCTAGGGCAAATTCCAATATTGACCTTAGAATATTCACAGCAAAACAGAAGAATGATCTTGGCAATGGTGCAAGATTTGGTTCGGGGAACTTTAATATTGTTTCACAAGTTGGTATATTTAGAGGAACAAAAGTTGATGTTCCTGCAAAATATCCAATTAGGTATAAAGGATTGGATGTCTTTAGAAGATCATTCAATGTCGAAGATGGCAAAACTGTCAATATTGAACAAAATAGTGTATCTATTCCAAATCATTATTTTGTTACTGGGGAAAAACTATTCTATTCTATAACTGAAGGACAAGAAAGAATTGGTATTGCATTGACTAATGTTCCAGGAATTGGTCTTACTGATAAACTTCCCCCAGAAGTATATGCAGTAAAGGTTAGTGATACAATCCTTCAGTTCTCAGCAACTGCAGAAGAATCATTACAAAGATTCCCTGAAGTATTTGATATCACTTCAGTCGGTATTGGTACTACCCATCTTCTACAGGCAGATCATCAAAACACAAAAGTAGTTGCGTGTGTTGATAATATCATACAAGCACCTTTGGCTGGAACTGCAGTAACATATACACTTACCAGTAGTTTGCAAAATCAACCATTCTTAAGTTTAAGTGGAATAACATCATTGTCTTATAATGATGTTCTAAGTGTTGGTTCAGAATATGTAATTGTAGAAGGTGTAGGTATTGGTGCCCCAAATAATGTAAAAGTTAGAAGAGGTCAGGTTGGTACTGCCATTACTAGTCACCCATTGGGTGAAGTAGTCACAAAACTTAGTGGTAACTATTATATTGTTGATAACTTTATCAACTTTGTTGAACCACCATATGGTCCCACACCATTAAGTACAACTACAGGTAATCCTGATGAAAGGGATTGGCAAGGTATTACAACTTCTTCAGTATTCCAAGGTAGGGTATTCCTTAGGACTGGTTATGTAAATGGAGACAAAGAGACATATACTGACAATCACGTATTTGATGATGTATCAAATCAATTTACTGGTTTGACTTCTACTTTCACCTTAAAAGAATTTAATCAGGACATTGTTGGTTTTTCAACAAATAATGGTGTAGTATTGATAAATGGAATTCCACAAAGACCCTTAGGTGTTCAAAGAGGTATTGGTTCTTATGATTTGAATGAAAATTCAGGTTCTACTGACATCAATTTCCTTGGTACTGCGTCATCCATAGGTTATGATCCCAATAGAACAGGATTACCAAGAGGTGGTTTGATTGTTTCTGTTGGTTCTGTACAGGGGTTTGGTTTCCAACCTTTAGTTTCAGCAGGTGGAACTGCACTTTTAGGTCCTAGTGGAGAAGTCACTTCAATTTCTATTGGAAATAGTGGTTCTGGTTACAGACCAGGACTTCAGGATCCTATTAATGTTGGTATTCAAACTGTAAGTGTTGGTTCTTCTGGAATTACATTTATTGGAACTGCTGCAGTTCAAAATGGTCATATTGTAAGTGTTGCAGTTACCAATCCATTAAGTGGATTTGATGAAGGTCCTATCAAAGTTGTATTTGATGCACCACTTGAATATGAAGATATTCCATTGATCTATAGTACTTCGTCAGTTACAGGTATTGGTACTGGTGCAACTGTAGATCTTAAAGTTGGTGTTGGTTCTAGTGTTTCTTCATTTACACTAGTAGATAAGGGATTTGGTTATGGTGAGGGTGAGATTCTTACTGTTGATGTTGGTGGAACAACTGGTATTCCTTTAAATTCCACACTACCTTATAGTGAATTCCAAATTACAATTGAAGATAATTTCACAGATCCTTTTGCTGGATGGACTTTTGGTGAATTGGAACCTTTAGATGACATCACTGATTTTGATGGTGTAGAAACTGCATTTGATCTAAGTTTAGATACTGTTCCTGTTTCTATCCAAAGTAGAAGAGGTTCGCAGATAGAGATTGAACAAGTGTTACTTGTATTCTTGAATAATATCCTACAACAACCAAATTTTGCATATACTTTCACTGGTGGAAGTACAATTGTCTTCACAGAACCACCAAAACCTGGTTCTACAGCAAATGTTTTATTCTATAAAGGAACACCAGATAAAGATGTCATATTTAGAGAAGTCCTGAGGACTGTAAAGAAAGGTGATACTGTTGAATTGAATAATAATCCACAAAATAGACAATCTATTCTTTTGGATCAGGATCCAAGAGTTGTGACAAAAATCCAAACTTTGGATAGTGTTTTGACAAATCCATATCCTGGTCCTGGAGTTACTACAGATCGATCATTGTCTAGACCAGTAACTTGGTGTAAACAAACTAGTGATTCCATTATTGATGGTGAGATTGTAGGAAAAGATAGAATAGAACTAGAACCTATAATTTATCCTACTACAGTAGTAATACAACCAGTTTCTGTTGGTACTACTATAATCTACACCAATGACCTAAGACCCTACTTCAATCCATTCAATGAAACTGCTGATCTTGATTATCAAAATGCAATTGATATCCAATCACAAGATGTAGTGGATGGATGTGTGGCAGAAACAACTGTGAATGGTAGTGGTGAGGTATCAACCATAGTAATTACAAACAATGGATTTGGATATAGTGATATTCCTGAAGTTAGTATTGCACCACCAGTAGGAATAGGTTCTACAGCATTGGCAGTAGCAACCATTACTAATGGTCAGGTAACAGGAATTGCTGTTACTTATGGTGGTAGTGGATATAGTATTTCCAATCCACCACTTATCATTGTGGCAGAACCTAAAACAGTAAAGGAAACAGTAGAACTGAATGAATATATTGGTGATTATGGTGTTATTACACAAATTAATAATTCACCTGTACCTAGAGAGATTGTATTTGATTTATTTGTTCCTTTAGATTCTTTCTTAAGGGATGGAAGTTATGTAAATCCACCAATCACATCAAGTGAAATCCAAGTTGGTGATTATTTTACAATATTTGATACAAATGTTTCTACAGGTGGAACATTTGCAACACAAGACACAGGTGGTAATCAAATTGGAATTGTTACAAACTTTGTAGATGGTGTATATCAAGTTTCTGCAGTAACAACTGCCACTGAAACCATACCAGGTGTTGGTTCTACTACAATTGTAAGAGTCAATGCAAGGGTTGAATCAGGAACAGGAGTAATTCCCAATACTTCTGGTGCAAATCTTGGTAATTATAGTTGGGGTAAGATCATATTGAAAGATAGAGTAAGGATTAGTGATTTGCCTTTCTATGGAGAGGATGGTTACACTGGAATTAAAACATCTGGATTGGTTACTAGAAATAAACCACTTAAATTTGAAAGGTATATATGATAATAGTAATAAATAAAACATAGTATTAGTCTTTTATAAGAGATGGCAAGACAGGGAATTTACACTGGAACATCTCCTAATGATGGAACGGGCGATAGCCTATTGGTAGGTGCATCTAAAATTAATGAGAACTTTATTGAGTTGTACAATGCCCTAGGCGATGGTAGTAATATTGGTAATGTAGTTAATGAAATTGTTGCCGGTGAAAATGTAAGTATTTCTACTTCTTACGGTAGTGTTGTTGTTTCTGCAGCAATAACATCTGGAACTACATTAGATGATCTAGTTGTTTCTGGTGTATCAACACTTGGTGTTGTAACTGGTGCCACCTATTATGGTGATGGTTCAAATCTTAGTGGTGTTGTTCTATCTGGTACAGGAGCTGGAATTACAGTATATGATGATAATATAAGTAAAGGTATTGCCAATATAATAAATTTTGGTGATAATATTGTAGTTACAGATATAAATTCTGGTATTCTTACTGTAAGTTCAAGTGTTGGTTCTGGTGTTACCAAGGATATTGTTGCAGATTCTTTGGTAGTTCAAGGAATTAGTACTTTCCAAAATTCCGCAGTATTTACCAATACTAATGGGTCAGTAAGTGTAGGAACTGGTAGTACTGAACTTTTAGTTCAAGGTAATGTAAGAATTGTTGGTGTCTTGGACATTGGTGATGCAACTATCACCATTGATGGTACGGATAATTCAATTCATATCGGTACTGGTGTGACAATGGATCACACCGGTGGTGCTACCTATGCTGGTATAGTTACGGCATTAGAGTATCACGGTGATGGTTCAAAACTGACTGGTATTGCTGTTACTGGTGGTGAAGGTATTTTTGATAGTCTTAATGTTACTGGTGTATCAACACTTGGTGTAGTAACTGGTGCAACTTATTATGGTGATGGATCAAACTTAACTGGTGTTCAGTATGCCGATGTTGCAGGTATTGCAACTGTTGCTAGTGGCTTACAAGGGACACCCAATATTGTAGTTGGAAATATTATTGGTACCGCAGCAACATTTACTGGTAATGTATCAGTTGCTGGTACAT
>Ga0208644_1002660_pt1 | contig 14198 bp, 14 predicted proteins | sample VirMetDEL_Nov_18_FD_184517 | JGI IMG/M metagenome (GOLD analysis project Ga0208644, IMG submission 184517) | Aqueous microbial communities from the Delaware River and Bay under freshwater to marine salinity gradient to study organic matter... | ecosystem: Environmental > Aquatic > Marine >... | reverse complement strand
AAACTTATTTATACTATTATCCTTAGAATACGCAATTTCAAATCTCGCACGGTCTCTTGCTGTTTTAACAGAATCTTTTAAATCTCTTCCTCTATCAGAACTCATATTTATATTATTAAATATATTTTAATTTTTATCTATCTTAATATTTTTTTAACCAAACTTAATTCCCTTAAATCCTTTCGCAAGTGCTTTTGCCGTTGCGTCTTGTCTTGCTACTTGTTGCTTCTGTCCTGCTGCTCGTCTATCAGCAATTACGTGTCCCATCTTTGTCTCAGGTTTCTTAGGTTTATTAGGCATATTTATAATATTAAATATATTTTATTTTTTACCTTTTGTTTTTGTGCTTTTATTTTTAGATTTAGACTTGATAATACCATCTAATAGTTTAGGAGGTAGTTTATCATATTGTTTCTGTGTAATAATTCCTTTTTGTAACGCTGCTTTGTGAGAATCTGACGGCATATTTATAATACTTAATAGATTTTATTTTTTAAAAGTATTATTTTTTTATTTTATATTTTCTATTCTACTTTCTGCTTTATTTAATCTATAATATTCTCTAAGTTCATCTTTGGTAAAATCTTTAATCTTTTTATTCAAGTATTTTTTGTATTCAGAAGCAGTCATACCTTCTGATTCTCTTACCTTTTGTTTAGCATATTCTTTACGTTTTGCTAATCTATTATACGCTCTACGTTGTTCTGCTGACATACCTTTTATTGTAATATTTAAATCTTCTTTGAGTCTTATATTATCTTCACCGTAATAAGGAACAATTCTCGGTCTACCAACTGTATGTTTATTTTGTATAAAAGTTTGAGGAACACCTTTTACCTGATTAACTTTTAATTCAACATCATCACCTGTAACTATATCTACACGTGTTAAATTACCTTTTGAAAACTTACTTTCACCTGCTTGTAAATAAACCATATTTATAATATATAAAATATTTTAATCAAACGATAAAATAAAATAACCTTTTTTAATTGATAATACTGGACCATCTATAATTTCTCTATTATAATATCTTCTTTTTTGTGCGTTTTTTAATTTTTCTTTATTTTTCAAATAATAATCTTTATGATACTTTTTTCTATCAAACATCTTTATTTTTAGCAAATATAATATTTTTAAGAATTAAACTTAATTTAGTGGAGTTTCGCCAAAAAATTAATATCTATAATATTATAAATATGTATTTTGGAAGTAAGCGGTATTTTCAAGGGCAGAATATACAGTTGATTGAGAGACCTGACCCACCACTACGCAGAAAAGGTGATTCGGAAAAAAAGAAGAAGAAGAAGAAAGGAGATGATAAAAAGAAAATAAGTTTAGGTAAATTGAAAAAGCAGTTTGGAGATGATATAATTATGATGATTCTTCTTAAACTACTTGGTAATATAGGTAGTGATAAGAAGAAAGATGATAAGAAAGAAAAGAAACCAAAAGGTATGAAACGTGCTGCTGCTGGTAGAGGTGGTGGAGGTCAATTTCAAACACCAAAACAGTTAGCAACACAGAGAGCAAGTGAGACAAAATTAGCAAGATTAAGTATTCTTGGAAAACAAGGTGAAAACGAAGATGATGCTGATTATCTTAAAAGATTGATAAAAGAAATATATACTGCTGATACACCTGAAATAAACCCTTTTGTAGATGGTATTTTAAAAGCAGGTCAAGGTGATACTATGCCCCAAACTGCTCCTGCCTTTAAAGATACAATAGGTCAATTAATTCAATATCAACAAATATTAAGAACAGGTGTTTTTGAAGGACAAAAATTAACAAAAAAGAAACGTCAACAAGTAGAAAAATCTGTATTAAAAGCGTTAGGTCAAGTATCAGGTGAAGTTAGAGAAAAGTTTTTAGAAAAAAGCAAAGATAGATTTATAGCAAGGGGAAAAGAAAAAGCAATAGCAGTATTAAGAACTATATATGGTCCTGATTTTAAATTACCTGAGGGAAGTGATTACAGGGTTGTTGTATCTGATGAAGGAAGTATATTTAGTGAAGATGCTTATACAAAACGTAGAAGGAAAGCAGGAACACCACCTAAATCTGATTCTGATACAACACCGACAGGAAGTTTATCAACAGAACAAAAAGAAAAAGCAAGAAGGGCAGCAGAAACTATAAATAGAGCAAATACAGAACTATCATCAGAAGACGGAGGAAGTTTAGATAGGGTAAGAAGCGTTCAGTTTTCAGATGAGGGTTTTGTTGAAGTTAGACCAAAAGTTTATCAGAGATTTTCAGATGCTGATAGAAAGGGTTATATTTCACAATATGTTGATAAATTACCAAAGGGATTACCTGATTCAGCAGAACAATTACAAAAATATTATAGAAAATATCCTTTTAAATATGTAGATGAAACAGGTGAAATTGTAGAAGATTATATTTTAGATGTAGATTTAGATGTATTAGAAGCGTATAAAGAAGCAGGTAAGCAATCTAATCGTGGTAGAAGTAAAACAGACCCTCTTAGAATACCTACTTTTGAAGAATTAAAACAACAAACACTCGCTACATCTGCTGGATTAGAGGTTGAAGAAGGTATAACAACACGTCAACTTATAGATGAAAAAATACGTGAAGAAATACTAAGACGTGGTGGTAGACTTGTAACAGGTGCTGAGGGTTCACTTAGTTCAGATGTATCACTTGGTGGAACAAGGTATGATTTTAGTAAACAAGGTGACGCGGAAGCGGCAAAAAAATTATTTGAAGATTCACTAAGAGCAGAACGTGAAGGAGGATTTGCTGCTGCTCCCCCTTCATCTGCTACTTTATCAGTAAGTTCAGGTGCTGGAACAGGTATTCCAACAGAAACAGAAGCACAAAGAAAAATTAGGTTACAGGTAGAAGAAATACAGGGTAGACAAGCAGCACAATTAGCACAAATAGAAGAATATGAAAGTGACCCTGTTGAATATTCACAAAAACCTTTATTTCCTGAGGATTTAGAAAAACTATCAATAGCAGATACAGATAGAGAATTAGTTATAGCAGGTAAAGGTGGTGTTAGTAAAGAAGATAAAATAAATTATTACAGAATTAGACGAGAACAGATGAGTATGCTTATTCAGTTAGGGGTTGTTCCGACAAGTGAAACTTTAATAGAATTAGCACAACTTATAGTTGACCCTGATTCTGAGTATACAACAGCAGAATTAATAGACCAATCAGGAGTGTTTATTGCTACTAATAAAGATGAACCTGATTTTTTCCAAAAATTACCTACAACTGCTGCCGCTGGTTCGGTATTAGCAGGACTTACTGTAAGTGAAACTGAAAGTGAAAAAATTAGAAAGAAATATAAATCTAAATCTTATAAAACTTTTGAAACAATTGATGGTTTGATTACTTCTATGGAAGGTAAGGCAACACCACAAGAAATAGAAGTTTTGAAACGTGTTAAATCACAGGGAATAGATAAAGGTGAATCAGCAAAAGATATTCAACGAAAGGTTCAAGCAAGAATAGGTAAAATTAATAAAGGTGAAACTTTAAAGGAATTACAGGAGAAAAAACCTGAAAAGTTTAGAACTCGTGTAGGTGCTGGTGAAACTATAAAACCTGTAATTGAAGAAGATGGTAGTAAATCTGCTACAAAGTTTTCATATCTTAATAAAGAAACAGGACAAGAAGAAATAGTTGATATGATAGAAGATTTACCTGTTGTTGGTCGTATGTATGCTGAATTATCAACTGCTTCTAAATCAGAAAAGAAAAAAATACAACAAAATATTAAAGATGTTACACAAGATTATTTATATCAGATTAGAAAAGAGGCGTTAGGTGAAGATGTAGAAGAAAAAGAAGGATATGCTGAGGAAAGTATAAGTTCTGAAAACGCTGATTATTTAAAATCTGTTGAATCTGATAAAAAATTAGTTAGAATAGGTTTAGATGTTCCTGATGAGTTTAAATCAACAGGTTATGCTGGTTTAGATGAAGATGAAGAAGTTGTAGGAAGAGGTAAATTAGGTATTAAGGTTCAGAACTCAAAAGGATTTGTAAGATATATAAATAGAAAAGCACTAACTGGAAACGATAAAACTTTATTTGAAGAATTAGAACGTAAAGGTAGTAGTAGCAGTAGTAGTAGTGATTCAACACCTCCTCCTGAAACAGGTGCTGGTGCTGCTCCTGCTTTATCAGGTAAAGTTGTTACTGAATTAGACCTTTTAGGACTTGAAGATGTTGATTCAAGTGTATCAATAGGTGAAGCACAAGAAAGAAGACAAGTTTTAAAACAATACTTCGGATTTATAGAACCTTTAACAGTAGAAGAACAGATTGAAAGAGGTTCAAATCCAGCAAGTTTAATTGCTGCGAGTATAGATGAATCTGTTGATTTAGATGAAGCACGTGCTTTATATGAATCAGAAAGACGTAAAGAAGTTAAAACAGCAAAAGAAATTGTAGCACTAAGAAGATTAGAACGATTTATACAGGAGAAACAATCAGGTTTACTACAAATTACAGATGTTGAAGCGTTAGAAGATGATGAACCTATACCTGAAACAGATAGATTAAGACGTGGTGGAGGTAGAGGAGACAGTAGTGTATCTTCAACTTCAACTTCAACTCCACCTGATTTAGAATATAGTAGTTCAGGCGGATATACTGACAGAAGCGGTCAAGCATATCAAGCACGTGGTAGTTTTCCAGCAACAAGCGAAGAAGAAGTTACAGCAGAAACACAGGCAAAGAGAGAAGAACAACAACAAATATTACAAGATAAAATTGATGAAACAACCGAACGTGGAAAACGTAAAAATATAACACAAGAAGCGTTCGCAAGATTAGAAGCGTTACCTGAGTTTGATGAGATGTCACAAACAAAAAGAAAACAAAAGATGACTCAGTTTAGAAAAGAAGTAAAAGAAGAAATAATAGCGGAATTAGAAAGATTACAAAAAGAACTATTTGATATTAGTTTACCTGCTGCTGCTGCTGACCCTGTTGCTGAAAGAGAAAGGGCAGCAAAAATACAGGAAGAGGGTATACAAGCACAGGTAGGTTCAGTAAACCCAAGATTAGAAGCAGATTTTCCTGAGGTTGAGGAAGAAGACGTGGAATCAGTTGCTGAAACTTTAAAAACAGATGTTCCACCTAAGTTAGAAACAAAAGAAAAATTATTGGAAAAAGAAACAGGACAAGAAAAACAAGAAATAGAAACAATACAAGCGAAGTTAGAAGAACTTGTAAAAACAGGTGGTGATTTTCAGGACGAGTTTAGACAGTTAAGAGATAGAAAAACTTTACTCTTAGCAAGTAAAGCAGCAAAAGAAGCAGCAATTACTGAAAAATTACAGCAACAGATAGAAAAAGGTGAAGATGTAAGACAGACAAAATCTGAATTAGGTGATAGACCAAGATTATTTAGGAAAGAACCACGAAGAAAAGTTGAATCTGTTGATGATGCTGACCCTGTGCCTGAACCTACACGTAGAAGTAGAGTTGTAGCAGGTAAACAAACAAAATCACAAAGAGACCAAAAATTAATTGATGATTTTCTATCTAATCCTCAGTTATTAACACCACAAGATAGACAAAAAGCAAACGATTTATTATTAGCAAGGGAACAACAAAAAAGACTATTAACACAAGAAAAATTACAGGAAGTAGACCCTTCTGCTGGAAGTGGTAGATTTGGAGGTGTTATAACAAGGGAAGAAGCACAAAGACGACAAGTAGTTAAGATGGAACAATTTTTATCGTCTATTCCTAAGTTTGGTGAAAATTATGAATCAGTATTTGATGCCTTAGATATTTTTACAGGTAAAAAGGAATTACCTGAATCTGATAAAGAACGTAAGGAAAGAGAAACAAGAGAACAACTTAGAGGTATTACTGATGCTGAGGCACGTAGAATACAAAAACTAAGAATTAAATTGAAACGCTCAGGACAATATACAGACGAGCAAATAGAAGATATGATTATTACAGGATTTGCTGCTGAAACACCTGAATTAGTAGGTGTTGGGGCAAGCGGAAAACAAATACCACAAGAACAACCACAATTACCAGTTTTATTAGAACGTGAATCAGATGAAGGCACAAGTTCTTTTGAAGAACGTGAAGCAGCAACTTTTAGAGCAAGGGCAATAGAAAAAGGATTGAAACAGGGTAAAGTTCCTATTAAAGTTGATAAAGATTTACCTGCTCCAAGAAAAATTAAAGAAACAATTAGAAAGTTTGATGCTAAAATTAAATCTATTAGAGAAAAAGTTAAACCTTCTCAGGGTGGAACTGATGATGCGAGATATCAAAGAGATTTATTAGAAGCAGAAGAAGCAATTAGATTATTAGAAGAAAGAAAACGTAAAGCAGTTGAAGAACAACAACGTTTATCAGCACAAGTATTATCTGAATTAGAACAAAATAGTAGTCAATATGACAATTTATTTTCTGAATCTACACCTTCACAAGAAACAGCAGAAGAACGTGTTGAACGTTTAGCACGTAATCAAGCAAAATTAGAAAAGAAACAAAAAAGAAGTGAACGTGTAAGCGGAATAGGTATAGCACAAGAAGCAGAACAATTAAGACAAGAAATACTTGATAAGTTTGAACGTGATTTAGCAGCAGGTAAAAAGAAAGAATCACAAAGAGCAAAAGCAGAAATAAAAGCAGCAAAAGAAGCAGAACGCTATATAAGAGAGCAAGAAGAGTTTTTTGGATTTAGAAAATCTCTTTTAAGTAGTGCTTTACCTACGAAACCTTTAAAACGTGTAACTACAACTGATTTAGGTAATTTTATTGAAGGTGCTGAACCTGATTGGGTAAAACGTAATAGAGAATTAGAACAAACCGAAGAAGGTAGGGAGCAATTATTACTTGAAAAAAGTTTAAGAAAAGCAGGTGTGAAGGCAACTGAAAAAAGTGGGAGAACTCTTGCTGAAATAGCAGGAGATATAGATGCTGCTGCTTTTAAACGTGTAATAACTTATAGAGGTCATAAATATCCGATATATAAAAATACTCAGGGTAAAGAATATTTTATATATAAATCAAAAGAGAAACCTTATACAATAGGTGGAAAAACATACAGGAGAGGAGTAACTCAATATATACCTATAAAAGATGGAGAACCTGATGTTGGTGGAGAAATACAGGTAGACCTTGCTGGTGATGTAGAAGAACCTGTTGATACGAGAACTGCTGATGAAAAATTACAAGCACAAATAGATGCTGTGGAAGGTTTTGATGTTGACGAAAGATTTTCAGATGAACCAGTAGAACAAGAAGAACAAGAAGAACCTCTTGGTAGTTCAGATGATTAATCCTCGTCTGATTCGTGGTCTGATAAATCAGGTTCTATATTTTTTTCAATATTCATAAAAGAAACTGGTGATTCACAATTAAGACGATTATTACAAATAATAATTATTATTTCAAATAAACTCAATAAGTCAGGGTGATTCATAAGTAATTTTCTGATTTCTTCTATTTCTATAATATTTTTTATATCAAGTTTTTCCATATTTATTATATTATATATAATAAAAATATGGTTGCTAAACGTAAGTTTATTAGTGTGGTAATTACAAAATCTGATAGAGACAAAAAGTTTAAAGCAGTATTAACAGACGATAAAGGTAAAACTAAAACTTTACACTTTGGAGCGAAGGGTATGAGTGACTTTACAATTCATAAGGATACTAAAAGAAAAGAAAGATATATAGCACGTCATAAGGTTAGAGAAAATTGGTCTGTGCCTGATACAAGTGGTAGTCTTAGCAGATGGATATTGTGGAATAAAGATACTTATGATGCTTCTTTAAAGGATTATAAGAAAAGGTTTAATTTAAAATAATTAAAATAAAATATTATAAGATATATATGAATCTAATTTATTTACTATTTTTTGTTAATCAAGTATTATCAATACCTATAAATCCGTATGACGAACACAACTGTTGTATTTCTTGTGGTTATACGTATTGTCCTACACTTTTAGAGTGTATACGTGTATGGGAAACTGATTGTCCTGAGATAATTAATCCTTTTATTATAAAATAAGTGTATTTTCTTGTATTTTTTTATATCTTCATAATATATATGAGTGCCGTAGATTTAGGTGAAGAAGTCAAGAATAGTGTTATCACAGTTCAAGAGATTCCACAAGATGACGGGGAATATATAGAATATGAGGACCAAAAGGACCAAGAGGACACACCGAAAAAAATACCTGTATGTCAACCACCAAAAAGAGGTAAATATAAACCAATTACAGGACAAGATTATATACAGTTAGAAAGGTTACAGGAGTTTGGTAATTTTCCTGATAGATATATGAGACAACTTAGAGCGTATATTATGAGAGGATATACTTTTAAACAAGCACAAGAATTATTAAGGGTAGTTTAAATAAATAAAATAAAATATATTAAGTATTATAAATATGACTTGGGGTATGACTATTGCTTGGTTATCTAATATAATTTTGTTACCTGTATTATATGTTAAGTTCTGTGAGTGGTATACAAAAAGGGAAGTTAATAAAATTAGAGAAAATATTAAAGATATTGAAGGTGAAAAAATACACTTATTAAAGTTGATGATTGAGGAATATGATTCAAAGTTTAAATAACTAAAAAAATATATTATATTAAGTATAAAATATGGCGATAGATGAAGAACCTGAGATTGTTGTGATGAGTGATTCTTCTTGTGAAGATGAACCTGAACCTGAACCTGAACCTGAACCTGTAAAACCTACTAAAAAGATGGCGGCGTTATATTGTGTTGACCCTAAATTAAATTATTTATTTGGTTCTAACGGAGAACAAGGTGATATGGACGCTGTTAGTAATAACGTTGAATATATTTCTTATCAAGACCCTCGTATTAATTATAGTATAAAAAAGGAAGAAGAAATAACAGAAGATGCTGAACCTGATTTAAGAGATACTATTGGATTTATGAGTGTTAATTCTGTTGAAGAAGGTATTATATGGTATAAAAATAATTTTCCGAAAGTCCCTGAGGAATTATACCCTATTATGGCGAGATGGAATTGGGGTGATTTAAAAGATTTAACAAAGAAAGATGTTAAGAACGATAAGAAACGTGTAAAAAGGGGTAAAAGGTCTAAGAAAGACTATACTTTTACAAAAAAAGAAGGTAATTTTGTTGTTGATTTTACGTAGTTTAAATAATTAAAATAATTTCTATATTTAAGATATAATATGAGAACCAAAGGTGCTGAAACTAAAAAATTATGTTGGAACGTTTTAATTAAACAAGGTGAAACTATTTTACACAATAAAAATTATAAAACTTTAAGAATCGCAGCAGATGAATTAGGATTAACATATTCTCAGATTTGCGAACTTGGACCGAGTGGTAGATGTAAAAAGAAATCAATAAAGTTTAAGTTTATGCCTGATATTAAAATTACTAAATTAGATGATATTGGGGCAATACCAGTAGCAGATAATAATTTATCACTTGAACTCAAAGATGATGTCGTTGAAGATTCTGAATAATTTAAATCAATATTTTAAGTTGTAATTTTTTAAGTGTTCTAAAATCAAAATTAATAAATTGCGGTTTTTTACTAATTTTTTTATATTTCTAATAGTATAAAAAGATGAAGTTGAGAAGTGGTATGGAATACAATATAAATATTCAAAAGAAACCAAACGGAGGTATCACTAACGTGTTCTTTGGTGTAGGAGAACAAGAATATACTGTTGAATTAGGTGAAGAATTAAGTATTAACGACTTTGATTTTGATGAAATTATTACGGACGTTATGGAAGAACACGACCTTATGGACTATGACTTAGGTAAAATTGAAATTATTGCTGGGGACCAACAAAAGTTTCACGACGAAGTTGAAGCAGGAGACTACCACTATATTAAGACAGAAAACTATGATATAGAGGGCGAAGAGATGTTTGAAACAGATTTTATGAATATTGGTGAACTTAGTGGACTTGATTTAAGTGATGAGGATAACTGGTATTTTAAAGTTTTTGATACTAAAACAAGAAGTTATGTTTTCTTAGCAAAGCGTTTTGATGTTAAGTTTACTTATATTAAAAACGACTTTGGTGGTGAAGGTCAGATGAAAACTACAAAATATGAGGACTTCAAGAAGAAAAAGTCTGTTGTTATGATTAAGAATAAAGATGATTTATGTTTAGGACGTTGCCTTACTATTGCTTTTGCTAAATATCACGGACACGAGCAACTCAAACAGATTACTATGGGACGTAAGATACAAACTGAACTAACACATCAACTCTATAAAGACGCAGGTGTTGAAGAAGGACCAAGTAACCTTGAAAAAATTAAGAAGTTTGAGGAGTTCCTTGATGCTTCTATTACTATTATAGACTCACAACAATTCAATAACGTTGTGTATCCTGATGTTAAAGACCCTGACTATCAAGTTAAGGATTTCAATATTTACCTGTTAAAATCTCACAATCACTTTGACCTTATAAACAGTAATCAGATAGCAGGTTTCTTCTGTAAAAATAATTATTGTCATAAGTGTAAAAAGACGTATCATAATAAAGATACTCATATATGCGATTACAAGTGTCGTATATGTTGTAGTAAGGATTGCGACTGTATTGATATGGATTTTAGTAAAGTTAAGACGTGGAACGAGTGTAAGGAGTGTTACCGTTTCTTTCCGTCTCAAAAGTGTTATGACAATCATAAGTTACAACCTGAAATAGAGTCAGGTGACAATAAGGGTAAAAAGAAAGAATCAGTTTGTGCGAAGAGATGGAAGTGTCCCTGCTGTAAAGTTATGTATGATTCTAAACGTTTTGATAGAAATACTCACTTGTGTGGTGATTTTTGGTGTGGTAACTGTAAACAAGTCGCTCACAAAGACCATAAGTGCTATATGATGCCTAAACCTACAAAGGGTTTTTCTACTCAATATATTTTCTTTGATTTTGAGTGTTCGCAAGATGCCGCTGACTGTAAACACGTTGTAAATTATGGAATAGCACAATATTACGACTCTCCTACGTCTTATGAGTTCTACAATATAGATGAGTTTATGGAGTGGTTACTTGTAGAAGAACACAAAGACTATACAGTTATAGCACATAACGGTCGTGGTTATGATTTCCAGTTTATTCAAGAATATTTATATCAGAAAACAACAATCAAACCTAAAAACGTATATGCTGGTTCAAAGATTATGTTACTTGAAATACCTGACTATAAGATACGCTGTGTTGATAGTATTAACTTCTTAACTATGCCCCTCGCCGCTTTTCCTAAGACGTTTGGTGTTAAGGAATTAGCAAAGGGGTTCTTCCCTCACTTCTACAATACATCTAAAAACTTTTATTATATAGGAAAAGTTCCTGCTCTAAGATATTTTGGATACAACCAATTATCAAAAGATAAACGTGAGGAACTTATAAAGTGGTGGGTTGCTAAACGTGCTACTAATTACAAGTGGAATCAGTTTGAAGAGATGAAAAAATATTGTAAATCAGATGTAGATATATTACGTAGATGCTGTATTATATTTCAAGAACTATATTTTCAAGTAGCAAATATAGACCCTTTCCAATATACAACTATCGCCTCTGTTTGTATGGCGATTTTTAAATCAGAGTGTATACTTAATAAACCTATAAAAATAGATACAGAAACACTAACAAAAGAAGAAAAAGAACGAGAACAACTTGAAGAAAGACAACAGGTATTCAAAGATGCTAAAATTGCTATACTACCACACGAGCAACAGGAGTTTATCAGGAAGTCTTTTTTTGGTGGTAGAACCAACGCCACAAAACTGCTGTATAACTTCAAAGGCACAGAAGAAGGTAGATATATTGATATTACAAGTCTGTATCCTACTGTAAATTATTATGATGATTACCCTATGGGACACCCTATTGAAATAACTGAAAACTTTGGTGATGTAACTAAATACTTTGGATTTATTGATTGCTATGTAATTCCTCCTAAGGATTTATATTTCCCTGTATTAGCAACAAAAGGTAAGAAACTGACTTTTGATTTATTAGAGAAACGTGGTGTATGGACCAGTATTGAATTAAACAAAGCAATTGAGATGGGTTATAAGGTAAAAGAGATATACAAGGTTTTACACTTTAACAAGAGGGGTAATCAACTTTTCAAAAGTTACGTCTCAAAGTTTTTGAAAATCAAACAGGAATCAAGCGGTTTACCGTCTTGGGTTAAAAACGATTCTGATAAACAAAAATATATAGATGATTATTATAAAAATCAAGGTATTAAACTTGACCCTGATAAAATTGAGTTCAACGCTGGTTTACGTGCTATCTCTAAACTGTGTTTGAACTCCTTGTGGGGTAAGTTCGGTCAGAGACCTAATATGCCTAAATCTGAAATAGTATCAGATAAGGCGAGATGGAATAAGATTATGTTTGGTAAGCAATATACAGGACAAGACTTTCACTTGATAGACGAGAAACGTGCTGAAATAACATACAAGATGGCGACAGGTGATGAAGAACTAAACTACAATACAAATATAGCAATAGCGGCGTTCACAACAGGTCACGCAAGGTTACGACTATATACAGCGTTAGAGCGTCTTGGCGAACAGGTTTTATATCACGACACGGATAGCGTGATATACAAGTTTGACCCTGAGAACCCTAATCATAAGGAGTTTCAACTGGGCGACTACCTTGGTGACTGGACTGATGAGTTGGATGGGTGGACTATGAAAGGGACGTTTGTATCAGGTGGACCTAAGAACTATTCCTATGAGAAGTTCCTTGACGGTAAGGTAAAACGTGAGACCAAGATAAAAGGTATGACGCTAAACTACGAGGCAACACTTGAAGGTAAACTAAATCACGACAGTATGATACGTATGATTGAAAATATATGTATACATAAGAAACCTGTTGAGACCATAAATATCAATTATAATATGATAGGCAGGGATAAAAGGACTAAAAAGGTCAATACATACAATATGATTAAGAGATATGGATTCTGTTATGATAAGAGACAGATATTACCTGCTGATAAAGACGGTAATATAGATACACTACCGTTCGGACACGAACTTCTAAGGGGTCCAAAATAATTTTGAGATATTCCAAAAAAAACGTATTTCAAAAATATTTACAGGGGTCGCGTCCAATAAAATCAGTAGTAGTAGTAACTAAGGATTTAGACTTAGCGTTTTTCAGGGTTTTTAAAAACTGTGGCGGACTACTAAAAATGCGTATATGTATAGGTATACAAGAGAGACAAGGACATATAAGAGATAATACAACAGAAACATATAATAGCACTTACAGACTTACAGACTTACAGACTTACAGACTTACAGACTTACACACTTACAGATATGGATATCTCGGCACAGATTAAGCACCTACAAGAGCAGATGAACGCCCTTCTCGCTCAGCAGGAGTCTATGAATATTATAAACCACAAGCAGGAGCATAAGGCACTATTCTCCCCCTCGCTTGAACTAATCAGCAGTCAGGAATATACACCACTCAGGCACACAGGGCGACACGGTAACGGTTGGGGACGCAAGGAGACGCTTACACGCCTAAGCGGTCGTAATTATTCTCATATTACAGTAGTTGAAAACGCCTTCTCTGCTGAGGCGGTTAAATACATAGATGCGGACACCGTGCCGACTGGACCTTTTAGGCGTGATGAGGTTATGTTTATTCGTATGCTTCTTGGGTTTGAGATACTTATGACCGACTATCACCCTGTAACAGAAGAATCAGGACCGTGGGACAGGGCAGATTTTTACTACTGTAATAACTTCGCTCGCTGTGATTGGGCGTATTGGAAAGACCTACACCCTGAGGGAGTCCGATTCAGTCGTAAGCACTACTATGACAAAGTAGCAAAACAGGCGTTTAATCGTATTAGCGGCGACGCGTTCCGACGCTTGAACTGGGACGCCTGCTTTGTGGGTGACGCAATAATTTTAAAGAAACTCTATAACTCAGACCCAACCACAGGGGGAACCCTTACAACAGTTTACGAGACCAAGAATCTCAACGAACCTCGTCAGAGTTACGTCTTATCGTGGTCTTAAACTGAAATCATAAAAATCTTATTAATTTTCTTATCACCGTCATAATTTATATTTATATTTTTTAATTTTTACGTCTTCTTACCGTCATAACAGTAGAAAGTGTTCTATTGTTATGATACTTATGTGT
>Ga0208644_1002658_pt1 | contig 14199 bp, 5 predicted proteins | sample VirMetDEL_Nov_18_FD_184517 | JGI IMG/M metagenome (GOLD analysis project Ga0208644, IMG submission 184517) | Aqueous microbial communities from the Delaware River and Bay under freshwater to marine salinity gradient to study organic matter... | ecosystem: Environmental > Aquatic > Marine >... | reverse complement strand
ACGATAAAGCCAAGCTTTACTACTGATTGTGTGAGGTTACCTTCCTCATCTCTTAAAAGGTCGATAGCAGTATTAGCTGCTGCTTCGTCTACGAATTCGTACTTTCTTATTATTTTCATTTTATAGTGTTGTTCGTGTGATACATTGGGCATCGGATAGGGCAGTAGGGAAAATCAATATTTGCTTTGCTTTTAATTTATAAGCAGAACCAAGCAAATAAACGGAATCAATTTCGCAACCCGATGTAGGCCCACTAATCGCTCCATTATATTTAGTCCCGTTTAAATAAAAATCTCCTGTACCGCTTGAGTAGTTTATGAAAAACTTAATTATTCCGTTCCCCATACTTCTTGAACTAAAATATTTACTAAAATCAGTTGTTCCGTATAGGTCTATATAATTAGCTATAGCATCGGATGCGCCTTTTATACCTACGCCTCCATTGGCTGTTGCAAATTGGATTTGTATAAATGGACTTGAGGAATTTCTGGGTATTGCATCAACATCAATCTCATAATAAAGACCAAACTCGCTGCCGTTTCCAATAGATAAACCGCTTGTTATATTAGAACTATCCGCATCCCTCGTAACGCTGCCGCCACTATGGTTAGGTATGTAGCTTGTTGGGTAAGAGCCTTCTTCTAATTGCACTCCCCATAATGAAACTCCACTTGTTGTATTTCCTTCAAAACTTGTTGATGTACCATCAACAGAATAGAAAATAATTCTTTGAGATGTTCCGTTCATTGCACCTACTGCACTAATTCTATACCACCCATTGCCGTAGGGTTCTACGCTTATATTATTGTGAACATCTGCTAAAATAGAGCCATCGGATAAATCAATTATTCCTTGCACATCCATACCTACTCCACCTTCGTTGATTGATATGTTTCTGCCTTTTATTGATTTGGCAAAAAACGAAATACAATAAGTTGTTCCATTAGTTACTCCACCAAGATTGCTATAATACCAATTATGGCCTCCACTACCTTCAGCTTCTAAAACCCTTAATGCGTTTTCATTTCCATCGGGACTTGTTTCGGTGTAATCAGCAAAAGTTACTGATGAACTTAAAATTGAAAATTCGGCATTGCCTTCTAAATACTCATTATTTGACACCAAATTAGTCCTACTTGGTTCAAGTAAAAGACTCCCTGTACCACCTGTATAGTCTATTCTTGGTTCGTCTTCTAACAACCCTGCTTGTACAGTGGTTGCACCTGTTTCGATGTAGTCTGTTGCAACAAGACCCTGCTCTAATTGAGCGTCTTGGATGTAGACAGTTCCTGTTCCATCGGATGTGTAATTTCCCGAACCATCGCTTCCTGCGATTCCAAACAAAACTAAAGAGGTAGAACCATTGTCAAAAACTGAAAGTCTAAACCATCCATTTCCAACATCTTCAACCCGACCACCGCTAGTAGCATCAGTGCCTACCCTATTACCCACATAATTAGGGTCAATATTAAAAAAGCAAGTATTTAAACCATCATACATTTTAACCCAAGCCTTTGTTCCCATTTTAGCATAAATACTAAAACAATTAACACCGCTTTCCGATACGCTTTGCCTCACATCGTGGCTCTTTGATGTTGTACCTACATTATCAGTATAAAGCCAAGCATCACTTGAGCCATCATATCCCGATTGACCTCCTAAAATTGTACCTTCCGATATTGTCCAAGTAGTATCAAACTGATTTGATTGCAGCAGTAAATTCTCTCTACCCTTCTCTATCAACCCATTAGCAGCAACCCTCGTTGCAGCAAGGTTACTACCACGAGTAAAAGTAAACTCATGTGGAATATGTACGCTTGAAGAAGCACTTCTTTGGTATCCTAATAGATTGCCGTCTTTTGCCGCCCAGTTGTCTCCACCGAGCTGTAATGATGCACTACTCATAGATCGTGTAATTTAATGCTGTTGCCATTTCTGAGAATGATGCGTAGTAGTCAGTAAGTCCTGTAAGAATCGCTAAGTCTAAGTTATCCCAACCACTTGTAAGGACAATAGTTTGATGCAATCTACAACTTGGCTGAATATTAGACTCGTTAAATATTACACGAGATAAATCACTACCTCTTGTGTATGTGCTTGAATTTGTTACTATAAGGCTTCCATTTATTGCAACTGCAATATCTCCACTACTATATTTAAAAGCTACTTTGTATCTTGTGTTTGGTACTATTGTAACATTTGTGTTATAATTAAAAACTAAAGAATTATTGGCAACATGATATACTTGTATTTTAGAATTAGAGGGTGATTTGTATATCAACACCTTTTCTTGATTATTCTCACTTTCTAAAGCAATCCAATTTTGATTCTCTGCCGTTTGACCATCTAAAAATTCGTAGTCTAAAAAGAATGTTCCTTCATTTTGACCAATTAAATTTAAAGAAGATACATCTGCGGTTTGTACTTCTTCCGATTCTCTTGAAACTGAACCGCCACTATGATTTGGGATGTAGGATGTAGGGTAAGAGGCTTGTTCTATTTGCGCTCCATATACATAACAGTAGTTTATAGCAGTAGTGTTTTCATAACTTGGGTATCTTCCGCTATCAGTATTATTTGTGGTTAAAATTTCTAAATAACCTGTTGCAGTTGCTTGAGCAGTTGCTACCATATAGCATCTATACCATCCATTGCCATAGTCTTCTATTCCGCTATCTACTACTGATGTTCCTACATTGCCTTTTACACCATTTTGTAAATCAAAATTTACATAGGATTGAATATCAAACACACCATTTGTCGTTTGGGCAAGTAGTTGAATCCATTGAGCATCTGCTTCTTTAAAGAATACACTAAACGAATAATCTTCACCACTTGTAGCAGATAAAACAAATAATTTTCTGTGTCTTGTAGCACTTTCATCTACACCTAACCTAAAGCGTGTAGCGTTTACTAAACCTTCGGGGCTTTGGGTATCGTTATTTATAGCAGTTATAGCCGTTATGAGACTGCCATTATCTATGTATTCCGATTGCCCTATTAAATTAGTCCTACTTGGTTCAAGCAAAAGATGTGGTGAACCACCACCAATAGGGTAGTTAAATCTCGGCTCGTTTTCTAATAGTCCCGCCTTGCCAGTAGTCGCTCCCGATTCAATGTATTCCGTAGCTACTAAACCTTGTTCTAATTGGGCATCTTGGATGTAGATAGAACCGCTTGTATCAGTTCTTTGTCCATCACCTTCTGCTGGTGTTATTCTAATTCTTGAATTTGAACCATTCCAAGAAAACCCTACCCTAAACCAATTATTTCCTATATCTTCCACAAATGCAGAACCATCAATAGTACCTGTTAAAACTTCCGTGCCTACTCTATTTCCAGTTGTAGATGGTCTTAAATCAAAGTAATATCCGCCAATAGTGTCTGCGAAAATGTAAATCCAAGAAGAACTGCTTTCTTTAGTGTAAATACTTATGGTGTTTACACCGCTTACGCTATGAGATTCGTACTTTATATAACCTTCAGCATTACCTACTTTAGTTAACTCCCAAGCATCGTTTGAGCCATCGTAGCCACTTTGTCCACTTGCTTCCGTTGAACCTACATTTATCCAAGTATTACTAAAGTCATTAGAATAAGTAAAAAGATTCTCCCTTCCTTTCTCTATCAGTCCGTTGCTATCTACCCTTGTAGCCGTTAGGTTTGAACCTCTTGTAACAAGCAAAGGTGCCCGCGTATTAGGCGCAGCAGGCTTTATTGTGTTTATTTTGCCGTCTTTATAAACTGCACCAGCAGCTAAAAACAATAGTGTTGAATCATCGTAAAAACTCATCCGCCAATAGGGTTATCCATTAAATATTGCAGTCCTGGCTGATTACCTCCAGGATTTTCAACGACGTAGTCTTCCTCTTTTGCGCTCTGGGCGTCTGCGTTATCTACTCGTACAAATCTAGGCAGTATAGTAGCAGCTTTTGTTAATGTACTTCCTAACCCTAACATTATATGTAGTATGCTATTACTTTACCACTATCTAACCCAATAGATTGAAACGTACCGTAAATAGTCATGCCTTGTGGTAGTGTAAAGTCTGTTACGTCTTCTATAAAAGACATGTCACCTTCGCCTGAACCAGTGCCTACATCAAATGCTGCGTCAGTCAAAGCACTGATAGCAAAGAAAGGTCCTGCGTGTGTTGTGTCAACGTCATCAATTAAGATAGCGGCTCTAGGGCGCACTGAGTCAACTGTTCTGTTTCTAATTTCGTCGAGCATTCTTTCTTGCTCTGTTCTGTATTCTTGTGCCATTTTACAAATTTATTAATTATTTATTAAACCATTTAAGTGCATCGCCTGCGTTTAGAGTTTTTTCAATTCCTCTTATTATTGGCAGCATGTCTTCAAAGTATTTTCTTATTTTCCTATCTCCTTTATCAAATCTAGCTGTAGCTCGACTATAAAAAATATCTTTTTCTTCTACCCAAGGCAATCCTACTACATATCCCAGCTCTCTAAGCATTTGGTTAAACAATCCTAGACCATTTTCTAAAGGTCGTATAGTTGCTGCAGGTGATTCTGCCATCCTAATTAGATCAGGTATACCAAATCCTGGAACCCACTGAAGCATTTCCATTTGGTATCTTCTAGCCTGATACAATACAAAATTACTTACCCATTTCTCTTCATCGTCATCTATAGCGCTAATTGCTATTACAATAGAAATTGCCGCTATTATAGAAGACAATTCTACTGCAAGTCTTTTGATATTTGCTTGCTCCATTGGAGACATGTCTGAGTAAATTCCTTTTAAGTTTACAGTTTTCTCATCCCAAGCCTGCTGCATCATACCTAGAGCTGTGATGTACATACCTTGAGTAAGATGTCCCATCTCTTCGTCTACATGCACTTTGTCCCCGTGGCCGTACCTTCTACGAACACCGGAGGGTAAGTAGTTTCTAAATAGCCCTACCAGTTTACCTACAACAGTTCTTTGCATCATCATTTTATCAAAAGAACCTTTTACTTGGTTAGTTCTTTTGCTAATACTGCGAAGCAATAATGTAATTTCTTCTTTTTTAACGTTTGCAACTCTAGGGTCTATAGACATAAATCCTTTCTTATCTACTACAAGCATGTCCCAAACGTTAGCTTGTTCCCCATCGACCATTATAGGATTTCCACTAGCATCTTCGACTTTGATGTTATGTAGAACTGAAAGCATGCGTATACTAGCAACTTGGTGTTCAACGGCATACTGTCCAAACATAAGAAGATTAGGATTAACAGCTTTGCGCTTAAGGCCTCCTACAATTTTATTACCTTCTTGGTCTGTAATATCTACTAGACCGTCAAACAATTCTAATGCTTTACCAAGCTTTGTTTCTGGAGCAAACTTTCCAATGTCTTTAAGAGCTGCAACTTGGTTTAGGGTATACTCTCCTATTGCCCACTTTTTATCTGCAGCTGTATAAAATTCTTCAGCAATTGTTTCTTGCAATGCTGTCATGTTATCTAAAACAAATTGGTTACCAATTTGTAAGTAGTTAAAAGACAAGTTAGTAAGAGCTACATAAGAGTTTAGGTTATTGGCAAGCTTGTTTAAGTTAACTTTGCCTATAGATGCTAGCACTTCCTTTTCCCCAAACATATGCATGTCCAAGAACTGGTTTAAGTGACGTATTAAATTAGACTGGCCTTTTTGTTTCTTTGTTAATCTAATGCCTATTCTATCTGCATAGTTGTTTAAGGCCCTACGGCCTCTAGAGTCTACAGCTTCTACTTCATTATTAGCTAGTATCTCTCTAATAGTCATTACCTGGCCAGTAATATCTGACTTTTCTACAAAGTTGTGGGCCATGTGGCTAAATCTATACAAGCTAGATACCATGTCTTTAGATATTAACCTATGGTCTACAGTCCCAGTGTAGAAAACAGGAACAATTTTTTTAACTTCTCCTGTAAAATCATCATACTTTGCAAATTCATCATCAGTTTCTTGCAAGGTAAATGCATCTTTTATTACATCTTTACCAGTTTTTACTACGCCATCTTCTGATATTTTATCTATGGCAAGCTTTCTAATAGAAGGCATTTGATAGCTAAAGGTTTCCCAGTTGTTCTTAGCAAGTCCTTTATAACCTGTAAATCTTTGCTTTTCTTTATAAGTTTCTAGGTACCAGTCGTAAAATCTTTTGTTCTTTGGATTATTTTGTATAGCTCTCCACTTAGAATTTTCATACAAAGACATTTTAGGTTTAACTAGATTACCCTGTGGCTTACCTGTTTGTGCGTTAAAGTCTCTTGCCTTTTCACTTTCTAAAATTCTAATTAATCTTTTAGCCGTCTTTTCTTGAGATTTATTCTTATTCTTTTTAGCAATTTCTAAGACTTTTTCAGCCTCTTTAATCCTACTCTCAATCTCTTTTAAAACTTTTTTATATCCATCTACAGGCTCACTGTTTGCATCTACCCATTCTCCTATTCTTAGTGTAGCAAGTCTGCTAGAATCTGATTTATTCCAGTATGTCAAGTCTTCGTAGTAGGCTACTGAACTTTTATAGTCTACCCTTTGAGGCTTTTTATACTTTTTCTCTATTTCTTTAATGGCTTTCTCTTCTGCCTCTGCGTATTTTTTAAGATCTAATGGCTGTACAAGAGAGAGAACTTCTGTTATTTCACCATCTTTAGGATCTTTTACTTCAATAGTTTCAAGCAATTCTCCAAACATGCCGACCATATCGTTTTCATTCTTGCCTTCAGCAAAAAGTCTGTACTCTTGCAGCATGTCATACTTTAACTTTAGCGTTCTTTCGTTTTTGCGTTGGTTAGCTGCATCTACCATCTTTGTTAAAAGCTGTACTGCTCTGTGATTAGAGTATATCATTGGATCTACTAGAGCTGACACATAGGATTTATCTTTGTAGCTTCTTGTCAACTCTCTAATCATATCAGATCTGTTAGTAATCATCCTATTACGCAGTTGTTCTATAGCAAGCTCTACCTTCTCTTGATTTAATTCTTCTTCAGACATTGTGTTAGAAGGACTGTTATACCTTTCCATTAACTCTTTGTATTCTATAGTACGAGTATCAAGTTTGTTATACCACCTGCCTGTCTTTTCTATTAAATCAATTTCTGCTTGCAGCTCAGCTTCAACTCTATTATTAGCATATGGCATGAGAACATCCGCCATAATAGGAATTACTTCTACTTCAAAATCTTTACGAATATCCCGCATCTCTGAAAGAATGGCAGTTATACGCTCATCAAGAGTGTCAAGATTTTGAATTTGTCCTTTTGTAAGTTTCTTATTTTTTCTTCTTTTATAGCTAGCTTGTTCTCCAATAACATTTAAAACTTCTAATGCTTGTAAGTCTCGCATTATAGAATAAATCTTAGTACCAGTTATAGAATTAGTTCTTAGACTTGGGTCTTTCTTTACATTTTCAATTAATTTATCAAGCTCTCCCCGCATTTTAGCTACGTGTTCTGCAGAGTAATTAACATACTCTAAGAATGATTCTATTTTTACTATGTTTGCAAGCGTAGCCTCTAGCAGTTTTAGTCTTTCTAGCTCTTTTCTTTTTTCTTTAGACTGCTCCTCTGTTACTTCTGGAGTCTGTCGTACTTTTTCTCGTTCTGCAACTAGTCTAGCTCTAACTTCATTTGCAAGCTTTCTTACTTTGTTCTCACCCTTACTCATTTGCACATAAGGACTGAGTGTTCCATAAAAACTAGCAGGAGTTACCCTGTCTGCGAACATATCTTCAGCTAATTTAGCTGCCATGTTTGGAGTAGCCGATTTTATCCCTAGCTTACTTAATAGTTTTGAGAATGATCTTAGTATTTTATTTACTATAATCTGCAGTTTGTTAGGATTCTTTCTAGTAATTTTTGCACCCTCAAGCCCAATCGCCGTTGCCAAAACTTCTTTGTCTAAAGCATCTCCTTCTAGTTCCGGATATTCTAGTTCTACTCGTTTGTACAGTTCTGTGTCTTTTAACTGCTGAATAGCTTGAGATACTGTTGGGTTTTCTACTCCTAGCAAATCAATAAATACATGCCCAAACTCGTGGTAAACTGTATCTTCTGATAGATTCTCAGGGTTTACCTTTATAGTAACAGGCTTACCTTCTTCAGCGGCTTCTACCTGGGCTTTTGCTTCTAAGGTATAATCGTATTCTACATTTATATTTACTCCTGCATTACCGAATACTCTTCTAAGCTTAGCTATTTTCTTGGCTGCAACTTTAATGTTTTCATTTTTCATATCAGAGAATCTACTCTCTGAAGTGTTTTCTCTAAGGGCCATCTCACTAAGCCGGTAGTCTTCTTCAAACAAAAGTCTTTCAGGCTTAGGTTTAAAGTTGTTAAAAAAGTCTTCTTCAGTAAAATCTTCTACTACAACATCTGCATTTCTTTCTTCGCCTGAAGGCACTGCTTTAAGTGCGGTTTCATCAATAAAAACTTCATGGAGCTTGTTTGCTTTGTTGCCAAACTTTGGAGGAGTATTCCGTATATACTGGTAAGTAATTACACCAGGAAAAGCGCTTTGTATAAAGTCTAGCTTTTTTAGTCTATGACTTTGCTCTTTCATGTCGTAACCTTGGACTACCCAGATTCTTCCATACTTCTGCTCTATCACTCCTTGGTCACGTATAATCTCATAGAATTTACGTGCTGTTCTTTTTTCAGGAGCAACATTATCCAAGTAGCCGTAAACATCTGTGTAGAAATCATTTCTACTTCCATCTCTATTATAATATTCGCACCTCATTATCCTATCTTACAAACTTTTAATGGTTGTTCTACGCTCTCAGGCATTACTCCTCTGCCTAGTTCATCAATTCTATCTTCTGCTTCTTCAGTTCTTAGTATTTTAGCTGGCGATATAACGTGATTATTTATGTTTACATTGGCTGGTATTAAACTTCTAGTACTTGATCGTTTAGTCAAAATTTCATGTGCTCTATTTTTAACACCTAAAGGCTGTAGAGGTATATACACTTTTATCTTTGTTCCATCTGGGGTTGGAAAAACGCGAGTAGCTACAAATATTCTTTGTTCTTTACCTTGCTCTATATACAAGTATGAAGATTTTGATTCCGGTTTAGAAATTGGAATATGAAGATTTCCGTATCCTTGGTTTCTTTTTGTACTAGGTTTACTTTTAGTTTTAGGTACAAATGTTTTATAGTTTCGTTTAGTAGTACCAAAATTACGAATAAAATCTTGAACAAAATCTGCAAAGAACATAGGACTTAGAGTTCTAACTCTTTGATTTTGAAAGTCTTCTACAGGAGATATAGCAATAGGATTATCAGTAGCATTTAGCACCCTAGTGCTAAAGAACTCTACTGGTAAAATGTCTAAATACCCACCAGCTCCAGGAAGTGTACCTAAAGTTAGTAGTTGATTTGCTACAATTGCTTTACCCATTCCTACAATCTTGTTTATCTCTGTCTTGTCTTCAGGGTTATTTGCAAACTCTTCTGGAGACACTATTAAACTTAAAAGTGCTTGACTTAAAAAGTCTTTTTCACTAGTACTAAGATCGTAACTATTATCCATCTGCAAAGTAAACACTGCATTACCCTCTCTGTCGTTAGCCGGGTGAGGTTTTAACATTTTTACAAAAGCATTATCTGCAAACTTTGGAAACTCTTCCATAGTCTTTTTTAGCATTGTCTCTACATTGCTATTAGGATTTGTAAAAATAGCCTTAAACACATCTTCAGACATTAGATCTCCTATAGGGCCTCCTTCATTTGCAAGCATTTTTAAGAATAGAACTCTGTCTATAAATTTATGCTGTTCTGCATTAAGTGTTTCTATTGCTAATTCTGCTTTAAGCATTTCTTTAAATGTGTAGAATGAAGGCCTGTTGTTTACAAATCCTGCGGCTTCAGCTGCATTCAACATTGTTTGGAATATGTTTCTATAAGCTGCTGATGTTCTGTATACACCGCCTTCTATTTCTTTACCTTCTAGATCTGTTGTAGTAGTATCTCTTAAGAAAGATTTACCTTCTAGTATAATAGGGTTTTCATTATTAAAGAACGCTTCTTCTGCTTCTATGTGAGCGATGATTGCTGACAGCTCATTCAAGTTTTCTTGTGTGTCAGGAGTAATTAACTTATTTAATTTTTGTAGCTCATCGCCAGCTTGAGTATACAAGTACATGTTATATGTATACTCTACCTCTCTACGAATTCTATCAATATCTTCTTCTACATCTAATCCTTCGTTACGTTTTGCTATTATTTCTGAGGCAGATAGCATAGGAGTACGAGCATCTTTCTTAATAAGTTCAATATCCATAGTAAAACTGGGAGGATTATCCTTTAACACTGCTTCTGCAAACTCTCCAATTTCGCCTAATTTACCATAAACGTTTCCTAAAAATTTTATACCACTTAAAAGTTTCGTGTTAAACCCTCCTACTAATTTAGCAGAAGTAGTAGCATCTACTATAGTGGGCATATTCACAAAACTTGCTGTTTCTTCTAGTGGCATTCCCATAGACATTATATACCCTGCTGCTTGTGATGTAAACTTATTATCATTAATAGCCACATGTATAGGGTTATTAGATGCATCTACTGCTACCGATATGTAGTCAGAAATATTTAAGTCTGTAAATCGTCCTTTAAAATCTTTAGTTCTCCCTAAATCTGTAGATCTTTTAAGCTCTTTCTCACCAGTAGTAGTATCTGTTATGAATAGTTTAAGCGCATAGTTTGAATCAACTTGCACTTTTTTATCTTTAGCTTCTAACACATTTCTTCCTGATAAGAAGTTTGCCCAAATACCAGTCATAGCTTGACCAGTTTTGTTCCTATTCTCCATTGTAATCTCTACTAATGGATTCAAAGGATTTGTAATTTCAGGCTTTGCTAATACTTTTGCAAGGTCTGGAAGAGTTTTATTGTCTAGAGGAGATACTACTTCTTCTAAGTGCAAAGGGCTTGTAATTACAGCGTCCATAGCATCGTACAACATTGCATCTCTTTCTTCTCTCGACAAAGATTCTAAAAATTTATCTAACTCTTCTAGGCTTTTTACTTTAGGCAGACTAGTTTTAATTTTAGATCCATCCTCATTGAGCTCTCTTTGTATGATAAACATTTTATCAATATCAAAATCCGATCCCATCTGTCTTGTAATACCGCCGGGAACCATAATTGCTTTATCGTGAGAGTCTGGCAAGAATCCAACTACTTCTATAGGAAGGGTAGAGTTTTTACCTTGGTTAGGAACACGATACCCTAATGCTTCTAACTTGTGAGGAAACTTTTCTTTAGCTTCTTCTATCGACATGTCACTAGGTATTCCTAATATACTTCTTTTAATTTTTACATGTGCTCTTCCTGTACCTGTGTACATCTTTAACTCTTTCTGCTGGCCGTCTACCATGTATCCTCCCATTTCAGCAACCTGAACAAGTTCTTTACCTTTTATCATTTGGTCAAATATATTTTTCTTAAATATACTTGCGTAGACTTGTTCGAATGCGCTTTGATAAGTAGGGAAAGATAGTGGTACTCTAAACTTGTAGTCGTACTTACCGTCTGCAATAATTTCTAAGGCCTTGCTATAGTTAGATCCTAGATTTCTATCTTTTATTTGTGTAGATAGAACATCTCTTACTGATTCTAAGTATTTCAGTTTAGCTTTTGCATACTCTTCAGTGCCTAGTGTGGCTTTATAAAGCCTATCAAGACCTAACTCTTTATGCAATTTATCTGTATCTGTCTTAATGTTTGTAGCAATCAGTCCGTGCAGCAAATCTTTTAACATACTGCCTTGTATTTTTTGCCCTCCTAGCTTGTAAACTCCATTTGCGACTATGTTTGCAATAGCGTTTTTACGAACCTGTCTAGAGAATAAGATTTCAGTTTGCTTTTTCATAGGAATAAGCTGTGGAAATCTTAATCCTGTAGAGTCCATAACCATTGCTTTAGAAACATCAAGCTCTCCATCGTATATATTTTGAGGATCAATCTTTGCTCCTTTTGTAGCAGACACAGGATTAACTACATCTACACCTTGGTTAAATGCATTTAGTGCACGTTGCATTATAGGCATACCTAAAGCCATTTCTTTAGTAACTGTTGTGTATGAGTTTTTATTCATACTAAGAGTCATCATACCATTACGCGAAGTCATCTCTTCGTGGTAAGGTTTCAGTGGTCGTATAGGACGATAGTTACCCTCATTATCCATATACCTACCTGCATAGGGATTATCAGGATTTGTGTCTAACTCGTTTCTATAAGCTTGCTCATCCAAAACATCGTCCCAAAGGCCAAGACCTTGCTGTATATGTCTATACATGTGTATGCTAATAATGCCCTGAGCATCTCCTTTTTCAATGCCTGTGTTTGCTCTGTAGTTTTCGCTTATATCTTTAGCTCTTACTGCAGGCACTCCAGCATTAATAAGGTTCTCATACATTTCTTTTGCATATGCATCTGCGTCGTCTGCGTTTATAAAGTCAAAATCCTCTATAGTTATTTCAAGATATGTAGGAGGCATACCATAAGCAGGATCTTTTTCAGAAAAGCCTTGTATTGCAAGCTTGTTACCTGGTGTAGATATTAGCTTCATACGTTTGTAAAAATCCTCTAAGTTTTTACTAAACGTAAGACCACCTCTAAACAGCTTGTTCATTTCTATACGAGCTACTACTTCATCAAATGCAAAGTCTCTAAAAAAGTTTTTACTAAGCGCTGTTACATTTTTACGATTGTCTAGTTCTTTTTTCTTTAGACCAAGTTGTGCAAATCTTATTTCAATATCATCACCAGCTTCGTCTATTTCTTGTAAAGCAGTTTCTACTTGATAGTTTATGTACTCGTCTACTAGTAGCTTTTGTTGTGGGTTTACTTTTTCAAGACTACCATCAAGGTATCTGTCAATTAAAGACGATAGTGAGTCTATAGAATCCTCTCTACCAGATAGAGGGTCTTTGATAAAAGGATCTTTCTCTATGACTTCTCTTTGTCCGACTTCGTCTTTAGGAGACTTTCTTAGTATTTGATGTAAATCTTTAGAGTTTATAGATCCTCCACCATCAAAAGGAACTTTGCCATAGTGCACTCCTTCTATAAGTTTACTCGTATCTCCTTCTCTCTTTGCCTCAGCAATTATTCTTTTACCCTGCGCTATACGAACATAATCTTGTATTACAAAAGATCTTATGTAGTCTGCTTTAGGTTTAGAAGTTTGGCTGTATCGTTTAAACGGTAAGAAATTTAACATTGCTCTATCCGCTTGTGTAGGTACTGCAGCTCTAAAGTATTTATTTCCTTGATTTATGTACTTATTAAGACGTACAAGTAAAGATTGCTTTTCATTGAGGCCTTCGTAATCTGTGGCTCCCTCCATCTTTAGAGAATCAAAGTACTCTAGCTCAAACTCTCTTCTGTATGCTCCGTCATCTTTTAAGTCTAAGAGCAAAGCAGAAGTAAATCTATTGCTTATTCTCTCAGGTTTATAGAAAGGATCTTCAAGCATTTCAGCTATCTTATCTTGCATCTGGTCACTAGAATAATCTCTAGCAAGCTCGTCTAGTGTGGTCCCTAGATTTAGAGGGTAGAACTGTTTGTTAGTACCACTAATAAAAGAGCCAACTCTCTTAGGGTCAAATAAATGTGAAATAGCTGCTACTTTTCTTATTGTGCTACCTTCTTTATCGTATATGTCTATACCCTTTTTTACTTGATTAAGTAGATATGTTCCAAGACGTTTTTTGTTGCCTGACATAAAATCTGTAAACAGATTAAACCCAACTTTTTGTTTGCCTGCTACAACTCTACCTACTCTAAAATAAGCTTCTAGCCCTACTTTTGTAGTTTCTAGTGTGGGACCATACTGCATGCCTAGTGCCCACATGTATTCAGCTAAAGCATCGCTTAAGTCTTGTGGTACTTGATCTCGTCCAGTTAAACCTTTTGACAGTTTGTTAATTTTATTTAGAGCTTTTTCCGCCTCTTCAAGTTTTTCTGGTATTACAGTAAGCTTTCCTTCTTCATCTATAGAATAGATAGCTCTTTCATTTCCACCCTCTTTACCAGTTCTAGAATTTCTTTTGTATTGAGTTCTGTAAGCCCTAGCAGTTTCATTTTCGTTAGGGTTATATGTTCTAGTTTTAGTTAGAATCTCAGGTTTACCGTTTGTAAATTGCATTTGACCGTTTATGACCATCACTTCTTGTGTGATTTCCATTAGAGTAAAGGTC
>Ga0208644_1002657_pt1 | contig 14205 bp, 12 predicted proteins | sample VirMetDEL_Nov_18_FD_184517 | JGI IMG/M metagenome (GOLD analysis project Ga0208644, IMG submission 184517) | Aqueous microbial communities from the Delaware River and Bay under freshwater to marine salinity gradient to study organic matter... | ecosystem: Environmental > Aquatic > Marine >... | reverse complement strand
GGCAAAATCCTCTTGAGTACCAAATGCACCATTGTAAGGGATATCATTTGTTAAATCCATGTAGTCGGTACCAATCTCATCCGCATAGCTTCTTAGTACATCAACGGGGATTCCCGTATCATCGCTAATGCTTTGTAGATGCTCCTCGATTTCATTCTCCTCTTTATCCTCCTCCTCGATATCCATTTCACCACCCTCCTCAAGCAAGGTAGTGCCATGGCCATAGGCTCCCGACGTTAGCCCACCATCGTTGTATTGGCTTTTAAAATCATCCTCATGGATAACCTCATCATCCTCATTAATCAAACGCATATCTACCAAATACTTTCTCAATCCTTCGGTATCATCCGCGTGTTTCATAAATCCATCTTCAAAGATGGTTGAGGATTCTAATAGTTCCCCCGTTTCATCATCCTCATAGAACTCGGGATAGTGCATTTCAAAGATGACGTTACCCATCTCATCTTCTACATATCCATGAAATTCACCTCTTTCCTCTTGATAGGAGTATTTTAAAGCCGACATACGATTCTTAAGTTTAAGTTATTGAGTAACCACGAAACTTGAAAGTTCACCACCTAGAGCCATGAAGCCATTTCCCTCTAGGGATTTAGCCATCATGTTATCCATTTCGTTACGAGATACCACTTGAGCATCATACGTTGGGCGAGATGCGGTGATATGACGTGCGGTAGTTTGAGAGAACTTGTCTTTGTTTTGGTACCACTTGTTCTCTTTCTTATTCCAATACCAAATTGGGTAGTAGCCATAAGAAAGGACAACGTAATCTCCGTTTTCCAACGTCTTAGCTTCTAAGTTGTTACCTCTAAATGGTTGGTGATTCTCGGCATAGCTACTTGCTTCGCTATTTGAGATACGTGTTCCACCACCTTTTGCCATTTCGCCACCATCCTCAAGTTTGTCCTTGCGGTTTTGGTCGCTCTTATCGGCACGATTCTCCCAATAAACTCCCTTATCAAGATACTTGTCGATGTGTGCTTTGGAAGGTTTAGATAAAGGACTTACCCCTAAACGCTTGGCTAGGGCATCGGTATAGCGATATCCTACGGGTTTTGCATCCTTTTGGATATCACGAAACTCGTTGTAGTTAGGGCTTTGAGCGTATGTTTGGTCGGTTTTACCACCCCTAGCTAGTTTATCTTTTGGACTAACGTCGCTTTTATCCTTGCGGTTTTCAAAGTAGATACCATTACCGAGATATTTTTCAATATGAGCATCGGTTGGTTTGGCATATTTATTTACACCTAAACGTTTTGCTAGTTTATCGGTATAGCGATATCCAACACGTTTTCCTTTTTCCTCTTTGTCGGCTTTCTTTGTCCATTTGTTTCCGAAGTATGTTTCCTTGTAAGAAGGTGCTTGACCCCCTTTTGCATACTCTACATCACCGCCATCCTCTTTTTTAGGATTCTTTACCGCGGGATATACTGTATTGCCTTTCATTGGATATCTCTCTCCTTTGGAAATATCAATCATGTATTCTTTACCATCGTTTATAACGACTAGGAAATTTCCACCTTTTCCTTCTACGATTTTATCTCCTTTTCTTAATCCATGCTCGGCAACTCCACCTTTTGCATATTCGGTATCTCCACCATGTTCAAGTTTGTCCTTGCGGTTTTGGTCGCTCTTATCGGCACGATTCTCCCAATAAACACCTTTATCAAGATACTTTTCAACGTGTGCATTACTAGGCTTAGAAAGAGGATTGACCCCTAAACGTTTAGCTAGTGCATCGGTATAGCGATAGCCTACGGGTTTTGCTTCTTTTAAAATATCACGAAACTCGTTGTAGCTATCGGGATATTGAGCATCAGTTTGGTCGGTTTTACCACCCTTGGCAAATCTATTTTTGGGGTTGATATCGCTCTTATCCTTGCGATTTTCTTTATATACACCTTTACCCATATACTTTTCCGCTTCGGCTAAAGTCGGCTTTGTAGTAGCCTTTTTGCCTAAACGTTTTGCAAGTTTATCGGTGAAGCGAACACCAACGGGTTTGGCGGTTTTCTTTTTATCCGCACGTGTAGTATAACTTTGACTTTGAGCGTCGGCTTGTCCACCTTTTGCGAATTTATCTTTTGGATTTAAGTCACTTTTGTCCTTACGTTTTTCTTTGTAAACACCTTTGCCTAGATACTTTTCTATATCGGATGCGGAGGGTTTAGTTGTAGTTTTCTTACCTAAACGTTTTGCTAGTTTATTGGTAAAACGAGCCCCAACGGGTTTAGCGGTTTTCTTTTTATCCGCTTTTTTTGTGTAACTCTGGCTTTGAGGGTCATCTTGAACTTTTGCCATATATTTTTTTTTAATGGGTTTTTTATTTATTTCTTGTTTCAAAACGTGCATCATCTCTACGTGAGTGTTCTCTACGTTTGTGAGAACCTACGAAATCCTTAGAGGCAATCTTACCATGCCTCATCGCTAGACGTTCATCTTCTCTATCATCGTAGCCTTGCTGATGGGTTGAACCGCCATGTGCCATATAACCTAGCTTTTTCATTTTCTCGGTTGCTTCTTTTTTTGTTAGCCTAGCAGACCTTCCTTTTGTTTCACCCGTATCTTGGTTATATAAATAATAGCTTGGATTTTTTGTTCCTCCAACTCCGCTATAATCCTCGGCAATAGACCACCCTTTTTTTGTACTACCACCTTTGGCATATTCCCCATCCAACCACTCTTTTAAATTTTGAAAATTCTTGGCATGAGGCAACATATTTTGATAATGTTCATCTATAAACATTTCAAATTCCTCATCATCTATATCAAAAGTCGGGTGATTTTTATGAATCCACTCATGAAAATCCTCTCTATCATAAATCTTACCACCTTTGGCCATTTCGCCACCATCCTCATAATTTTTAAGGTCATCGTTATCGAAATTCATAGCCCAATTATCAAACTCGGCTATTTCTTTAGAATAATGACCATATTTGTCTTGCAACTCTTGAACTTCTTTTTGTCCAAAATTTTCGTAGATACCTCTGGCCTTTGCTTTTTTTATTAAGGCTTTTTTCTTTGCTTCAATATCTTTTACAATACCACCTTTGGCATAATCATCATCATCGCTTGTACTAGGGTCATAATCAAAAGCGTTACTTATCCTTTCAGCATCCATAATTGCTTCATAAAGGGCACTTTCAATTTTTCCAATTTCATCTTCGTGTACTGTTTGTTTATCAAACGATACAACTATGTGAATATAATTTGGTTCTCTTGTAGTTTTCATCCAATAATCATATCCACTGACATCATAGGTCGCATATATTTCCCAACCTTTTCCCTTGATTCCTATTTGATTAATTTGTTTTGTTGCTTCATCGTAATCATCTTCATTATTAGCACCCCAATAAAACCTTGATTCGCTATGCAATCTTCTATCTTTTGGGTCGCCATCATATTCTAAATTCTTAATTTCATTTACGATTTCAAAAAACTTAACCTGTTCTTTTTCTCCATGAGGTACTTCAGCACCTTTTTTAGCGAACATGGTAGTATTATAGATATCAAAGCGAGGGTCGGCATCTACACCGCCTATCATTGGTTGAAGGATTCCACCATATTCAAGGATTGGTGTTTTTTTCATATCCTCAATCAAATCTTCGTAAAAGAGTGCGGTAGTTTTTGGGTTTCTATTGTAAGCTATGATATCATGAACAACCTCTCTATCAAAACTATCTCCTCCTCCCCACTTTTTTGTTTTAGTACAAAAGGCAAGGTATTGACTTACCGCTTTTAACACCTCGGCAGTTGTTGCGGGTATGTCCTCCTCCATATCATCCACCGCTACACCATTCTTACCATACCAACTAAACACATACTTTTCAAACTGACGCACTTCTTTGGGGTCAAATACTACACCACCCTTAGAATAATTAGCTTTTGAATAAGATGTAATTACAAATTCTAAATCTGTTTTTTCACCATCCTTTATAGCATCCTTAATATCTTTTTCGGTCATGCCATAGTAAAATATATCATAATCATCACCATCATCATCTACAAAATCATCGGCTGATGTAACTAAATAATCTTTAAATTCACTTTTATCATTTTTCCAATATCCCGAGATATAAAAAAATTCCGCTCCATCAGTCATCTCACCACCCTTGGCCATTTCGCCACCATCTTCTAGCTTACGTGCTTTGTTGAGGTCGGACTTATCCGCTCTACTCTCAATGTATAAATAACGGAATGAACCATCGCCCACACCTTTGGGGCCTGATTTATTTACCTTACCCTTAACTTTAAATGTTTGATTGCGGTACTTATCAATCTCCTCCGCGGTAGGTCTATCGTTTGGTTGCTTACCTAATTTCTTTGCACCTTCTTTTGTGAATCTATAACCCGTTCTTTTTGCGGGAACTGTTTTATCATTCTCTATATCGTATGCCTTGCTTTGAGGTTTGGCTTGTCCTTCAGGCCAAGTACCTTTCTTAGTTTTATTTTTTCCTTTTTTAGATACTAATTTCTTAGCTTTTTCTAAGGTCTTATTTACTTTAGCACGTTTAGTTGCCATATTTCCAATTTTTTTTAAGGGGCACTAAGCCCTAAACAAAAATAGATTAAATACTTAATTTTTCCCTTTTTTAAGAAAAAAATACTAAAAATCGAAAAAACCCCGATTTTTTTACTTGTATTTAAATCCGACGTTTGCTAAAATTGGAACCGCTAAATCAACTAACCGATACTAAAAATATCGCATTTTTCTCGATATTCTGTATTTATTTCACTTTTAGGCGGTTTTCTCACCAACGACCCCACCATCGGCAAAAGCAACCCCACCACCGCTTTGGTTTATTTCGCTTAATACCTCTCGTTTGGTCATTTGTTTTCCTTCATAAGTAACGGGTGAGGGGTCGGATACCGCATCGCGGGTAATCACCACTTCGCCACCCTCCATTTCTAGGGGTTGCCCCGTACTATTATTGATAGCTTTGATACCACCCTCGCTATGACGTTTACCTACTAGCAATCCACCCGCACTTCCGCTTTTATGCTCAAAGTAGTTTTTCACCGCTTTGTTGTCGGGGTTTAGTTCACCGCCCTTTTTGTAGCTACCCACAATGTTTTGTCCAAACGTAGTACCCATTTCCCGCCCCTTGTTGATGATGTTTCGGATAGGTCGGTTGATTACACTTCCCACTAATAAGGCGGGTGATGAGGATTGGATAACCTTTAAATTTAAGGTATCGGTTATACCACCCTCGCCCATGCACTCAAGGATTAGGTATCTATCCCCCACGTGGCTCATAGTATCGCCTCCTTTGGCAAATACGGATTCCCTATATACGAACCGCTTACCATCGGCCATCTCACCCAAAGCGGGTAAATTTTGATATTGAGCATCATTCATGCTACAAACGTGGCATGGCTCATCTATATCTCCACCCCCCGCTTTCTTGTTGGGGTCATTTCCCCATATAAGTAAGGAAAGATACTTACGTGTTTTCTTACCATTCTCATCTACGAGTTTACCTTTATTCCCGCTCATGCGACTTACAAAGGATATTTGCTTTTTAGCCCACATCCACATGGTTGGTGTCCAATCCGCTACTTTGGTATCTTTCATTTTCATAATCCAACGGGCACTTTCGCGACCCGAGTCAATACCTGCTTCCTTGGCTTCCTCGGGAGTTAATCCCGCTTGTTTACCTTCCTCGCTATCGTAAAACTTTTGTAGTTCGCTCTTGGACATATTTACCAACTTTCTCCACTTGGCATATATTTCTTTTTTGTCCTCATTAGTTAATTCACCGCCCGAAGCATAAGAACTACTATCGGAACTAGAACTTGACCTACTTCTATCAACTAATCTTCCTAATTCTATTGATTTGGGATTTCTATATGCACAATCAAAGCACAATAATTTGCCTTTGAAAAATCCAATATTACCATCATGAGAATCACGTAAGTCTATTTTATTCTTTTTCATATCATTATTGATATCATAAAATAACTCGGTTAATTGATTGGCATATTTTATTTCGTTTGGCTTTACTACACCATAGTTTTCGGCTAACTTATTAATTACATCTTTTCTTTTTTTAAATAGGTAATTATTTCTAGCGATGTATTCAAACTCCTCATAATAATTTTCCAAAAAGTCGGTATAATTTTTAGATTTACTTAATACCTCCCCTTTTTCTTTTTCTATAAAAAACATAGGAGTACCAAATCCATATACAATAAATACATTATAAACTTTTGCTTGGCTTTTAAAATCATCTCCATTTTTCATTATAAGGTATGAAACATATCCCTCCTCACCATTATTGGTTACCTTTAGCACTGTATCGCGATTGGTTAAGTACGCGATTCCACTAGCCCCATCTCCCAATTGTTTTTTAGCTTTGAGATTTACCTTTATTTTTTTCAGTACGTTATTTACTTCGTTAATATCCATATAAGAACTTAGTTCCGCATCGAAATCTACAAACGTAGGTATTGCGGATTTTTGGGTAGTCTTATTTAAAATACCACCAACTTTTAAATTTTCCATGTTTTCATTTTTAAGGTTACCACCTTTATTTAGTTTTTTATTACCTAGATAAGCACAATCATAGCAAAGTAGCTTACCATTATTATCAAAACCGACGTTACCCGAATGATTATCGCGTAAGTTTATTCCATAGGCTCTTGCTTCCTTATCCACATCCTTAGCTAGTGCAAATACTTGTCGAGCATAAATTGATTCTTGCTCGGACAAATTCTCATCCCTAATAATATTTTCTAGCATTTCCAACCTATCGTTATTGCTATACTTGGTTGCGGTTGCGGTTGCTTCGATATCATTATAAATATGGCTTATAGAACTAGCCTTGCTATCTTGGAATGGATTTAAGAATTGCTTTTCAATGAAATAGATACGTTGCACATCGACTTTAGAATAATCATTGATTATAAATATATTATATATCTCCGCTTGGCTTCTAAAGTTCTCTTGGTTTTTGAAAATGATATATGAGGAGTAGGCTTCGGCTCCGTTTTTCGTAAGTTTAAGCACTGTATCGTTTTCGGTCATCCATGCGGTTCCGTTAGCACCCTCACCTAATTCAAACTTCACTTTTATAGGGATACCAATATTTTCGAGGAGTTGATTTATTAAATCCTTGCTATGTATCAACTTAAACCAATTAATATCATCCTCATCAAACGTCGGTATTAAGTGTTCTACACTTTCTTTATTTACTAGCTTGGATACTCCATCCCTATATTGTGTTTTACCACCTTTATCATAAATACCTATTCCATCGTTAGGAACATCGGCTAATTCATTTAACGGTTCCGTTTCAAGGTTTGCTAGTGCATCGAATCCCGTATTAACCTCATCGTGAGTATCTCCACCTCTAGCCATTCCCTTTTTAGTAAGGTCATAACCTTGATTGCGTAATATTTCTTTTAGCCTTTCGTATTGAGAGTATGTATCGGGTAGTGCAATCATTTCTTTTGTTTTACCACCTTCGGCAATTTTATCACTATATATTTCACCACCTTCCTCATAGGTGCGTTTGATATTTGATAAATCCACAATCTTACCATGATTGATAAACTCACGTTCCAACGATGGTAATAGGTAGTGTTTCTTAAGGGTTGCCCTACCATGACCTACCTTTTCCGCTACATCCTTAACTATCTCGTTAAACTTAGTTTTTCGCTTTTTAGCATCGCCTAGTATCTCCCTATCCTTGACCGACTTTAATCTAGTGATAATCCACTTGTTAGCACTATAACCACGTAAATCCTTTGCACTTACATCGAATCGGTTTAAGTATCGGTTTACCCTATCGTTTTTAATTCGGAATCCATCGCTAGTTTCAAATACGTATTCGCTAGGGGAGTTATTAATAGCCTCACGCATCGCATTGGCTAGGGTCGAGTCATTTATCTCCTTCTCATGTTCTACACCGCTCTTACCCGTATATTTAAATTTAAGGTTTGAGCCATTTACCTTTATATGCTTCTTTTTAAGGCCTGTCACCCCGAAATGCCCATTATCGGCACTTACATCGTTACCGACTCTTTCCCCCGTTTCATCCATCACCTTAACCACAAGGGCGGTTAGCCTTTCCTTCTCATCACCTTCTTTTAAATCTTTTGATAGGTTCGTTCTTAACCTTTGAATATTGTTAGCTAAATTTTCTAGTGCATTTTTTTTCTTTGCCCATCGCTCTCTCAACACCTTGGGGTCAATCTCCCCACCTTTGGCAAATGATTCATTAATTGATACGAAATAATATTTTGGGCTATTATAACCATCAAATCCGTAATCCTCCCTTTCGAGTAAATATTGGCTACCATTTGTGTAAATCGCGTGAGGAGTTGTTCCGCGACCTTCACCTTCACTCCATTTTGCTATTACTTGCCAATTACTATCAAAGAAATTTTCTACTTCCTCATCCTCGGCTTCTCTTAAATACTCAAATTTAATCTCGCCATCTTTATCCACTAATTCACCTCCATACTCACGTTTAAGCAAATCATCATCTTGCACGTAGGCTGCTTTCACCTTTTGGCCAGCCGCTTTCTTAAGGAATTTATTGACTCTCGCGTATGCCCATGCGTTTCGGCTATTTGGTACCCCACCCGTAATGAAGGGGCGATGCGATTTTGAATAGGCTCCCGCACCCCTACGGAATACCGCCTTGAGGTCGGCTAGGGTTACATTCTTTTTTGAGGGATTTTTTTCTTTAAATTCTTTGAGTTTTTTTTCTAATCCCTTTAGTATATCTTGCGATAGCTGAATCTTGGAGGCTGTCTTTTCGGATGAAGCACTCCCCTTTGGGTTCTTTTTAGACCCATATATCCTCTCCTTACGGGGGGCGGGGGTTTGTGCTGCCGATTTCCGACCTTGCCTTTTAGCCATTGATACTCAAATTTATCCCCTATATTTGTTAGGACAAAATTATTTTCTAACCAATTAAATTGAAAATTGTGAAAGACCAATTAGCAAAAGCCCAACCTTGGTTGCAACTCATTGCAGCTGCGGGTGTTGTTTGGCTCGTATGGAAATCTACAAAGTAATAGCCTCCTGCGAGGCCGACCTTTGTTACAATTAAAGCCATGAGTTTTTAAAGAAAAATTTGTGGCTTTAGTTTTTTATATATTTTTAATTAATTTTACTTAAAATAAACCCATTTTAAAATGAAAGGATTTTTCGACATCAAAGACCAAAACGCTTTCTTAGGCGGTCAAAATGTTCACAACCTTTTGATTTTAGGTGCCCTAGCTTGGATTATCTTCAAGAAGTAATTGCACTTAAAAGTCTTGAAATAGAGCCTCATCGATATGGTGGGGCTTTATTTTTTCCCTATGAAAAAACCCCCGCAAGTAGAAACAAGGGGGGTCATTGGGTTTGGCCATTCGAAATCAAAAAACCTTTTTAAAATATTCTACCCATTGTTTACACACATCCTTCCAATTTAAAGTGTTAATCCAATGGTGAGCATTTTCAATCTTCTCTTTTAATTCTTTATTATCGTGAATTAGGTGTTGGGCAACTTGTACCATTTTCTCTCCGACCTCAATATAATCGGTTTGCTCCCTAATTATATTATCGTTATTGCTACAATATGGCACGATAGTTTCTAGCAAATAACCCCTAGTTCCCCCTCCGAGTATTTCATTAATTGACGTTGATAGCGGGGCTATTATTGGTTTCTTAGTTGCCATTGCCTCGGTTATCGTTAATCCCCATCCCTCGCCTAACGTGGTAGTAATGTAAATATCAATCGCGTTGTAAATGTTATTTAATGTTTCAATACTCGCTAGATTCTCCTCTAACTCTTTGGATATCAATTGATAGTCTTTTCCTTCAACAAGTTCGGTTTGATTAAGCACCGCCCTTAAATCGTGCCCCATGGGGTCAAGCGGATGGCAATGAAGGTATAGGAATAATTGATTCTCTAGTTTACAACGTTCCCACTCCGCTTTTGCTTCTATGAATCCAAATATTGTGTTGATGATATCCTTACGGGGTTGGTTGCGGTTTATGTTACCAATAATGATTTTTTCCGCATTATCGCCAAAATACTCTTTCTTAAATTTAAGTCTGTCCTCTAATGGCAAAGGGTAGAAATCCTTATCATTGTGCCCATGATATACAACCTTGATTTTACCCTTAAGGTCGGGTCTTAATCTAAGTACCTCATCCCTACCGAAATAAGTATAAGTAACTAGTAAATCAAAGAACTCGATACCCTTTACTAACGTAGGGAAAATCCTACAATCAACGGGGAAATACCATACCGACTTAAATTGCTTTTTGCCCTCTTTCTTTTTCTTATCCTTGATGCTTTGTAAAATCTCAATAATTGGTACGATTACCCCTAAATCTTGAATTATAAAAATACCATCGTAGGCATCACTATCATGCAATATTTTGAGAAAGGCAAACCTTCCAAAATCATCGCTTCTAACGTCGTTACGTTTTGCACCTAACACGATGGTACCATCCTCCTCGGTATAGTTATCACCGAAGTGGTTTACCGCTAGGATATGCAACTCTAAATCCTCGCCAAATGCTTTTCTAAGTTCTCGCTTGACGTTCTTGGAAACTGTCGCAAATCCCGTTCTACACTCCTTGCCATAATCCATTAGGCATAGGATAGTTTTTTTTGCCATTTTAATTTTCGCTTATTTTTCTATTATCCTTAATCTTTTGCTCTAACAAGGGCATGAACTCATCGGGTTCGAATCCATCAAAGAACAAATCCCTTTGCTCGGCAAAATCAAAAGCTATTGGTAATTGTAATTTTAAGACGTTGAGATGTGCTATTTCGGGTATGCTTATTACTACGAAATGCTTTTTTGTGTCCTCATCATAGGCTTTAGCAATGTATATACTTATTGCTCCCTTACGAAAGGTTTTGCTAAATTCATTTTTCTCTAGTAATACCGCACTCTCCAACATACTTATTTTATAATATAATGACCCAAAACTACACCAATTCCTATTGTAAACAACGGATTTTTCCAAAAAGGTCGTTTATTCTTTATCACCACGTTGTCCATTCCTACCACGTTTACGTATGGATTTTCGTTCTTAAACGTAACAACGGGTTCCTTGCTTAAATTTAAGAATCCCGCTTTCTTGTAACCTACTGTCGCTATGGTTTTATTGGGTATGGTTAGGCTATCTATTTTCAATCCATCCCTTTGAACGTAGCCATCAATATTAAACCACTTCTCGTTAAGTTTAAACCTACTAGGCACCGCTATACTATCCTTACGGATTACGTCGCCTTTCTCATCCCTTACTAGCCCACTTGTATCCGCATAGCCATCGGGTATGAACGGAACTTGCTTTTCCACTATGGTAGTAACACTTTTTTGTTTCATTTGCGATTGTATCGCTTTCATATCATTTTCCAACTCTAGTAACCCTAGCTTTAATGCTTCCTTTTGGGTTAATAAAGTTTGACTTTGTGTAGCAATTGTGCTACTATCTCCTTTTCTTTTAACCTCAAATGCTTTTTCTTTTATTTGATATTCGGATAGTTGATTGATTAATCTTTCCTTATCTCTAGCATCCTCACATGATTTCCAAATGAGTGCTAAAAGTATAAGGGCAAAAATTATATAGGGGGTTAGCTTTTTCATTTTTCTAATATTTTTTTCATAGTTTCCAAATCTTGTTGGTATAGGTTATGACCTAGGCTTATATCCTCCACACTAGAATTTTCTAGCCTATGCTCATTAGGTTTTATAAATTTTGCGGGATTGCCCACGTGTGTTTCAAATGGTTGAATCGGAGTTTTTTTAGTAATGATGCAACCCATTCCTATCATTGAACCACTACCAATTACCGAATATTGATGGCAAATTGACCCTAACCCCATGTTCACCCACCTTCCTAACAATGAGTGGCCACCGATGAGAACGTTGCATGATAGTGTGCAATAACTACGAATCAAAGCATCGTGCCCAACGTGGCTACCGCGAAGCATCCAAACGTAATCCTCCACGATTGTATCTTGTATGGTTCCCGCGTTTATTGTAACAAATTCGCGAAATACATTATTGCTTCCTATAACGACTTTTGTACTTACTTGTTTTTCGTAATAAGTTCTATGTTCGGGGAACGTACCGATTGAGCAATATGCTTCAAATCTATTGTTATCACCGATGATGGTGTTACCAACGATATTACAAAATGCACCGATGTAATTATTCTTACCTAGCTTTACATTAGTACCAACGTTTGCGGTTTCATGTATAAAGTTTCTATTCGAATCGTGTACGTGCTTAGTATCCTTGGGGTCGTACATTTCTCTCATAAACATGGTGTAATTATCTAAGTAAATCATTCCCTTAATTTTTTAGGAAATTTACATTTATTTTAAATAAGCTAATCGGTTCCCCCACAAATAATTGTAATTATTAGTTCCCTTTGCCCCGAGGTAAGCAAGGTCGCCACCCTTCTCTTTGTACCATGAGAATATCTCGCCATCCAAAACAAGTGCCTTTCGCAAAAGATTGTTGGGCATAGCCATCATTTTGCCATCGCCTAAAATAAGGGATTTGTCCTCAAAATACTCTTTTGGCATCACCTTGCCGAGTAGGGTAGTTGAGGTGGGGTCTAATGCACTATCCCCGTAAAATTCATTCTTACAATTAAGAATTATTTGCTCGATTGCATCCATAAAGGATTTTCGTTTCGGGGTAGAGTACATTATACTCGCTGCGATTCGCCATGCCCCTTCCGATGTATCTAAAGAATCGGTAAAGAAAACCCCCTTAATCTCATCTCCAAAGTGAATTGAAAACTCGGGATACACCCCAACGTCGTAATACCACCCCCCGTATAGCCACAAAAGGCAGTATTTAGCCAAATCCACGCGAAATGAGTAAGGTGCTAGGGTTTTGTATGCCCACAATACTTCGGGCTTAAAATTGGCTTCTAATACGTTTCTAACGTCGCTATCCTTGTAAAGTACGTGTATCGCATCCTTATGATGCTCCTTTACGCAATTAACATATTGCATCAATCCATCGGGGGGCAATGAATCGCTATCGTTCACAAATACTTGATGGACAAACATTAATCTATCCCGACTTCTAGTTTTGCGGGAACACTTTTTACAACATAGGTAGCTTCGGTTTCAAATAGCTTTACGTTAGCACCGCTTTGTATTAGGTTTTGAATAAATACCCAATCGTGGTCATAGTTAGGAGAATGTGGGGGCACTTCTTTTGCCAATTCACTTTTTACAATAAGTTGGCTATGCCCCACACTTCCTAGAAGCAACATGGGTGGTTTTACCCCTTGGAATGGTTCTAACAAAGTCGGGAATATCCCTAAATCGATGTTATCATCTTGTTCCATCGGAGTAAGATAGTTTTGAAAATGGTTTTCCTTAATTACATCATCGTTGGCAAAAAAGATAAAATACTTGCCACTAGCCATTTGAATATTCTTATTGGTAATGGCATAACCAAACCCTTTATTATTAGTGGGTAGGTTGTAAGCAATTAGAGTATTACCCCTTTGTACGCAAGTTTGTTGTAGGTCGCGGAAATACCCACTTTCCATTAAACTTTGAACGTTTGGACAACAATCGCCACCAATGATAGCTTCCCACCCGTTTATGTTTTGATTCATAATACATTCAATCGCACGTTTAGTGCGTTGGGGTCGGTTATAACATGGTAGCGAAATTGTTAATCTCACTTCTTTTTCTTTTTATTTTTTTCCGATTCGTTTTGCAAATAAGCCACCACGATTCTTTCAATGAAACTTCTAAAATCGGATTTTTCATTCATGGTTGCAATGATACCCGCAATGAGAGCTGTTTTATCACCTTGAATGTTTATGCTTACCGATGCACCAATTCCTTTAATCGGATTCTCGATTATTTGAACAATCATCGTGCTAATACTAGCTTTTTTAACGGGGTTGCCTCGAGGGGCTGCTTTTTTCTTTACGGGCTTTGGGGTCGGCTTTTTAGATACTTTCTTGCTAGGTTTGGCGGTTTCTTTTTTTACCACCTTTTTTTTGATTGCCATAGTTATGGGTTTTGATTAATAAATGTTTTATAATATAACTTCTCCCGTTTCCTCATCCACGATATAATCTCCGTAACCATCCATGTTCAAGGTCGTTTGCTCACCCTTGTCCTCTTTTGGTTTATCGGGTACTATTTCAATATCGCGTAATGTTACATCGGTATAATATTTGCCTTT
>Ga0208644_1002656_pt1 | contig 14213 bp, 7 predicted proteins | sample VirMetDEL_Nov_18_FD_184517 | JGI IMG/M metagenome (GOLD analysis project Ga0208644, IMG submission 184517) | Aqueous microbial communities from the Delaware River and Bay under freshwater to marine salinity gradient to study organic matter... | ecosystem: Environmental > Aquatic > Marine >... | reverse complement strand
GAGTTATCTGAGGTGTGGCAGATAGAGAGTTATCATTGGCAGTAAGAATCAAGTCATTTGTTGTCCCCGTACCATTCTTACTTGAAACAATAGCGTTAGTTCCTGCGGGCCCAACTACTCCGTTTGTGTCAAGACCCATCCAAAAGTAATTTGCATTATCTATATCATCACTGTCTCGCATACTTACATAAAGGTCTGTTCCTCCCCCTGATTGACCTGACAAATCTAATCCTCCTTGTCCGTAATTTACTTTAAGTTCAAGTGGAATAGCCCAATCGTGTCCTGCTGCTGTGATAGTGTCAGAGTCTGCTGTAATTTCTACCTGAGCGTGAGCGTTAAGTGAGCTTTGATTAAATCGAGCCTTACCATTTCCAAGAATTGCAAAGTCATCAGTATTTACATCAAGAGCAGTGATACTTGAGCTTGTGCCTGCTGTTATCACCTGTAGACCGCTCCCTAGTGAGTTTGTGTTCTCCAGATAACCAATAAAACCAGAAGCTTGAGATTTTTCTACATGCAAAGCTCTTGTTGGAGCTGCACCGATACCAACATCACCAGCAAAGTATCCTCCTCCTGTGCTGTCAATTGCAAACAATTCTGTTAAAGCACTGTTTTTAGCCCTGAAATAGTGTCCAGTATAAGAAGACTCACTTACCACGTTTACACCGTCATTAGCAGCGTCTGCTTCAATATTAAACTGTCCTGAAATATCTACTGGAGCGTTCTGTGAAAGGTAGAGCTTGTTAGTTGCTTTATCGTAATTTAGATTCGCTTCTGAATTTTCTCTTGATGTGGTTGAGCTGTCATAGAAGATAATATCCCCGTCATTGAATCCTGAACGTGATGCGGACTGAATGTCAGCCCATTTAATCTTTTTGTGATCTCCTGCTGAGTTATCTTCGTATACAAAGTGATCTGTTGCAAAATCAATACCTGTGAACTCTGTTAGCCCTCCAATATCTAACTGGATGTCTGAACCTGAAATTTGCACACCATCTGATGCTGTAATGTCTGTAATATCTGAAAGTGTGTGAGTGTGTCCTAGTAGGCTAATCTCAACTTCTGAACCTGCAATTCCAGCTTTCCAAAGGTCTGCTGTCTCATCCCAAAGAAGAGATGAGTTTGTTGATGTTCCTCGATTAATCTCGATACCTGCGTTCTCTGTAGGGGCTCCTGTAACGTCAGAATTGAGCTCTATCACGTTGTCAGCAATGGTTACGGTCTCTGACTCAATTGTAGTAGTCGTCCCCTCTACAACGAGGTTTTTAACCCTAAGGTCTGCGTAGTCTGAATCAGTATTGTTTCGTACCTGAAGTTCACCTGATGAGTTCTTTAACTGCACTTTTGTTGTAAGTCCTACCTGAAGTGCGCCATGAGCCCACACGTCACCAGCTTCCCCTGTTGTTCCCACCTGAAGAGTGTTTGTTGCTACTGTGTATGTAAATGCGTCCTCACCTGTGAAGTTAGTTCCATTTCCAATAATTACATGTCCGTTTGTTGCTGTGGCTCCGTCAAGAAGATTAACTTCACCTGCTGTTGCTGTTACGTCTGAAATATCTGATTGTGTATGTGTGTGAGATGCTGCTGCTATCCCTGCTTCAGCTAGTGTGTTATTAATCCAATCAGCCCCATCGTATTTTAGTATTTCTCCTGTCGCTACTGAGGTGATTGTTACGTCGTTTAGATCTTCAAGAATAGATGCCCCTCCGCCAAGTGTTGACCATGAAGAACCGTCGTACACACGAGCTCTATCATTGGTATCGTCCCAATAAACAGAACCCTCAACCATGTTTGTAATTCCTCCCTCAAGAGCACCGTCAATATTTGCCAAAACAAGCCCTGAGTTTAGAACCCCCTCGAACGCAATAGTATCCGAGAACAAGGTTGTGCTTTGTCTCACTTGACCAGTTCCGTTTCCTTCAATCCAGAGATCGTCGTTAGTGTCCTTACCTGTAACCCATCCCCCTCCTGATTTAGTACCGATTGTTGTACTTCCGAGATCTGTGTCGAGAGCTGTTGAAATTCCTCCCACTGCGTTAGTTAGCCCTGTTACAGAAAGACCTCCTGATCCGATAGTTACAGCACCTGAATCATCATATGTTGGAGCGTTTGTACCACTCTGGATAAGCCTCCCTGAAGTATTGTGGAACCGAGCGATTGAGTGATCTGCCACTGATGGCCCTCCATCTATATAAGCGACATCCCCAACTCCTTTAAGGGTTGCTGAGCCCGACCCATTATCTACCAAGTTAAGTGCTGCTGGAGTTACTGCTGAAGTTTGTGGTTCAAAGTTAAGTGTTGTTACTGAGGAGATTGCTTCGTCATCAATAAGTTCTACACTCAAAGCTGTGCCTTCTGAGTCAGTATCATTCACCCAAACTGATCCGTTGTATTTCAAAACTTCACCATTAGATGGAGTAGTTATTGTTACGTCACCAAGATCATCCAAGTCAGTCGCACCACCTCCACCACCTGAGCCAAGTTCATATTTACCATCAGAGTTTTGTGTTAGTCCTGAGTAGTCAACATCATCAAGCTCAACAAGTGAGACTGTTTTAGATGCAATACTTTTTGAGATGTACTGTTCGAGATTAGGTGTACCTGATAGAGAATCATAACTAATACCTACTTTTTCAGCCTGCTCTTTAAGTGGAAATTCTTTGATTACCTTTTTTACTATCTTCTTTTCATCGGCATCTTTACCGTCTTTTCCATCCTTTCCATCCTTTCCGTCTACCCCATCAACACCATCTTTACCATTGATTCCGTCTTTTCCATTAATTCCGTCTTTTCCATCATTCCCTTTTTCTCCCTGGTCTCCTTTGTCCCCTTTATCACCTTTTTCTCCTTTGTCACCCTTATCCCCTTTTACTGTCTTTACAGAGCTTGTGAAGTCTTTTAGAGCCCCTACAAGGGCTTCCTGAGCTGTTGTGTCGTTTTGTAATTCTACTTTAATCACTTTGTCTTTCTTCATCTCAGAAGCTATTTCTTGCTGAGTTTCGAGTGTTTTGTCTGCTACTTCAAGTTGCTGTTCCAAAAGAGACCCATTCTCAGTGTTCTGTTCTAGGTTTGCTTCATTTAAAGCTCGATTTTCCTCTCCGTTTTTATCTGAGCTTTCGATAAGATTTTCTATGAGATTGTTTGTGTCTTCATTTGGCATGATTATTTGTCTTTAGTTATTACCGCAGAACCAAAGGCTGCAAGTCCTGTTACCCCTGCACCTACAGTGAGTGGGTTAATTCCAATTCTTCCAAAGGCTTCTACTGGGTTGTTTGCGTATTCATCGGTGATTGGTACTTCAATCCAGTTTACGCCATTTTCGTCTGTAACTTGCTTTCCGTTGAATTTCTTGAGGTATTTCTGTAGGTCTTTTTCGTAGAAGCGATAGATTGGGTTTGAAGTGTCTACTTTTTCTGAGATGTCGAAGCTTTCGGTCAGGTTAGACCCTTCTAATATATCTCTAACTTGCTTATCTCCTTTAGAAAGAGCTTCTATTGCATCGTCTGGTGAACTACCTAAATAAGACAACTGATCCTCCATCCCGCCAATAGCATCCCTTGGTATTGCCCTAAACTTCCCATCTCCTAGTACGTCTGTGATTATCCATTGTCCGTCTTGCCCAGTTATCTCCATTCCAACATTCATTGAAACTTTATCTAACTCAGTCCACTCGTTGCCAATCTTTACACTAAATCTATCTCCTCCTTGCCCCAACCCCTCAATCTTCATAGCTGTTTCTCCAGTAGGGAATTGTAATTTTGTTTTACCGTCTTGTGAGGCTTTCTTTATTTCTTCTCGTACCATTCGGAAATGGGCTGTGGGGTTGTTGTATTGTTGGAGTTTTTGATAGTTTTTAACATCAGATTGGATACTTTTAACCATATCTGCAGGAAGTCCTTCTGTGTCGGCAAATTTAGTTATATCTCCACCGTAATCTTTATTTATAATATCACCAACACCCTCGCCTGTTCCTCTACCAAAATCTTCTGCGTCCAACCTCCCCTTCTGATACAAATCACTCTGCACCTCAATAACACGCCTTGTCTGATCGTCTGCCATGTCTTCTATTCGCGTGTGTCCGAAGTAGTTTTCTGGGTCTTCTCCGAATTTCTTTGTACCTGAGAAATGAACCTTACCTGCCGATGTCTTTATTGGGCTCTCGTATATATTCTCTGTGTAGTTTTTAACATCGCCCCTTAAATCTGAACCAAGAGATATGTTTTCATACCTTTGTGCTTTTACTGTCTTTAATGGCAACAATTCACCTCGCACTTTCGCTGCAAATTCTGCCACATTAATCTTATCCCCCTCTTTAGATAGAAGGTCTCTAAATAGCTCTCGCTCTACTTGTTTTAGGTCTCCTGAGTTAGTTAAATCAGAAATATATTGTTTTGATACAGTGGTTTTTCCTTCAAGCTTCTTAAGTAGTTTTGTTGTGAGTTCTGTGTCGTTTTTGAATGGAGTTAGAGATATAAACCCTGCTTCACTTGACTTTTTCGGCAATTTAGTGTTAGATGTTGGTATGTCATTTGTATTAGCAATGTTAGCTTGTACTTTAGGCTTTGCGGCATTTAATTGGTTTTTTGGAACTGATCTCTGAGGTGGAATAAAATCACCTACAGAAATACCCTCACCAATAAATTCTCGTGAACCTTTTGGTAAAACAGGAATAGGGCGTCCTTTATTTATGACGTTACCTTTAGGACTTGGGAGCCTTAATCTTTTTGACTTTGCTTCCAATACATCATCTATATATTTTAGTGCATTTTTAATCACTACATTATCTGCTTCTTGCAGATTTTTTATCATCATCCTTTTTACTGGATTCGAGATTAAATTATTTCCAAGTATATCAAAAGCAACATCAGCTCCAACTCTACCGACTATTGCACCTATAAGCGGATCCCCTGTTGGTAATCCTGCTAAGGCACCCACTGTCTGACCTCCCATCTGTGTTGCAAGTTTAGTTATTACACCCCCTTTTGGTGTTTTTCCTCTTAGTGCTTCTAGTAACTCAATAGCGTCGTAGTGAGACTGAATAATTTTGTTTAGTTCTTTTGTAGGAGCATCTTTTGTTGTATCTTCAACGATTTCTCTTGATAATTTACCTAAAATACCATGTGCGTCATACTCAAAAGGATTCTTCCCTGGATTGTTGTAACTCTTAGAAAGAGCAGTCTGCTCTGTTTTTATTGTGTCGATCTCTGTTAAAGGAATTACGCCATTATCATAAGATTGACCGATACCATCAAGAAGTTTTGTTGTTTGTTTTTTAGCAGCATCCTTTTTAGCCTTTGACCAAGACTGTTTATTTATCATGCTGTTAAGTCGTTTTTGATACTCAGCAAAAGGAATAGCCTCGTCTGAAACCTTAACCACATCCGACTTAATACCTGAAAGGTTTGCAATTTTATTTCTCAAAAATTCAATAGACTCAGCAGGGTTAATCTTTCCATTTTCCATAGAGTCATTAATCATTCTAGGTATAGAATCACCGTATGAGCTTATTGTTTCAATAGGTTTTGTGCCTTTCTTGCTTTCCATTACTGACAGCTTTCTGCCAGCTACTTGGTATTTACCAGCAATATCTCTAAAGGTTGTTTCGATAATCTTTCTTGCTTCGTCTTGACCAGCTTTTTTACCTGATAACCTGCTTACAATCGGCTTTGTTTTAGATATAACACTTTTTGCTACAGGAAAACCTACACCAACACCAGCTCCGAATCCTGCTCCAACTGCTGTACCCAGTACTGCACCCTTAGCTTCTCCAGTTTCACCTAGGCCAGCACCAAATCCGCCAATGGCTCCAATTTTTGTAGACTCCTTAACACCTTGTTTGAAGGTTTCTTTACCTGCACCCCTTAATACATTTTGAACACCTTGTTTTGCGACACCACCACCGAGCCCAAATGAGATAGTTTCGATTCCTCTACCGATATCCTTTTTTACGTCTTTCGTTGATCCTACTGTTGGAATTTTACCAACAAAAGGTAGAGTAACAGCTTGCTGTTCTTTATCCGCACCCAATAAAGCCTTCCCTAATTGAAAAGGGCGAGCAGCGATCGTTGCTGGAGGGGTTACTACCGCCCTCGCAAAGCTTTTTAAACCTTCGCCAAAACCACCAACTCTAGGTTTTTCTGGTCTTGTTTTTTCAACAAAATCTGCAATAGAAATTCTACCTGTATTAGACGGCTTGCTCTGCACATCTTTAATTTGAGCACCACTCCCTATTAAATCAGATATTTTAATTGTTCTTGGTTTATTTTCTGGCATATTATTCTACTAGCACAAGCTCATCTCCTTGCTTTTCGACAACCTGTCCTTCTATTTCAAATTGTGTTCCATCTGGTGAATTTATAAGTTTCAGTCTTGTGAAACTATCTCTTATGTCAGATAGATTAGATATGAGCTGTTCTGTAGATTGTCCTATATCCAAAGAACCTTGAAGTGCTTGTAGGAATGAGATTTCCCTTTCTGAAACTTGTCCAAGAGCACCTCCTGTTGGAGAAGCATCTCGCATCTTTTGAAGTTCCTCAAATCCAATAAGAGCTTGTACTGAATTAATTGCAGCTCTTAAATCTCTTGCTGATGTTCCTGGTATTCTTGACGCAAGAACTCTACTTACTGCTGTATTTGCTGTACTTACATCAAATATTCCTGAGTCGTCTAGCAAGGTAAATGCCTCATTAATTGAGTTGAGTGCTACATTAGATTGATCCAAAGCCCTTTGCTGTTTTGGAGAGATTCCGCCTGCCCCTGTAATACCAGCTTCTCTATTAGCCTTAGCCTGCTTAATAGCCAAATCAGCTTGCTGTAAAGCATAAGAAAGTCCAAACTGTCGTTTATCTTCTTCAAACTTCTCTTTAGCAAGTTGCATTTCTGCATCAATGTTTGCAATTTCTGCTCGTGTTTTATCTCGTTTAAGTTCTTCCCCTGCTCGTTCAAATAGAGCTGCTTCACGTTCTGCTTCTGCTTGGTCGAATCGTACTTTTAGATCGGATGTTGAAATACCATATGATTTTGCATATCTCTCTAGGTCTGCTGAATCAATCTCATCTGGTGCAACGCCCTGTGAAATAAGTGCCGCTACAGCTTTCTGTGCTCGACTTGCTTTTCTTTCTTCTTGACCTGCGAAGAAATCTTTTCGTGATTCAAAACCTGAAAGCATTGCTGCTCTCCTGTCTGAAATCTCCTTTGAGGCGTCTGTTTTAGCCTGATTCATTAGTGCTGAAATCCTTGCTAATCTCTCCTGTTCGATACTTTGCTCTACTCTTGTATTTAAATCTTCTGTTTCTCTTATTTGAGATTCACCAAAGTCTGAGCCGATAAGCCCTCGCCTTGCTCCAATAGCTGTAGTTGTCCCCAAACGTCCTCGTCCTTGCTCCTGTGCTCGTCTTAATTCCTCTGCATATAGTTTATTTGTAGCATCAATTTGAGCCTGCATTTGCTTAATAGCGTCTGCTTTGATCTGTGCTTCGTCAATAGGTGCTGTTTGATCCCTAAGAAAAGCGTCATATTGCTTTAAAAATCTATCTTCTTCTGTTTCTTCTCCGAATGTAAGACCTAAATCACCCACTGTTGGTGATGTTTCTGGTGTTGCTGTAATGGCTTGTCCTGTAATGGGATCAAGTCCTGCTGCTTGCCTTGCTGCTTTAATTTCCTGTGGTGTTCTAGCTACCCCATCGTTTAGATTAACTGCTGGCGCAGGTTCTGGCTGTGCTGGGTTTTCGTCTAAGAAGCCTTGTAGCTCAAGATCATCTGGGTCTGTGAATCCCATGTCAGATAATCCTTTTAAAGCTCTGTCTCTGTCTTGTTGTGTTATTGCCATATTAACTTACGGTTATTGTATATACAGTTCCAGCGTTTCCGTTTGATCCTGCTGTCGCATTTGTTTGAACACCCGAAGACCCGATAGCTCCTCCAGTACCTCCTGAAACGTCTGTGTTAATAGTTGTTGAGGATTTGTAGATAAGAATAATCACACCACCATTACCTCCACCTCCACCTCCACCTACTCCACCTTTAGAGGCAGTGTCTCCGTTTCCCCCCTGACCACCATTTCCACCGATAGCATCAGCGTTCAGCGTGGTAATGACATTTGCTGCAATCCAAACAACTCCAGCAGAAGATCCAGAACCTCCTCCTGCTCCACCCGATCCATCATTTGTATTACTTGAACCTCCTCCTGCTCCACCACCTGATGAGGGAGCAACTCCATGTTGAGTAAGTGTTCCTGCTTCTAAATCAAACAAGTTAAATGCTGGTATTGTTGCGTGAGGCAGAGATGTAACAGTACCTGTTTCAGTACCAGCAGCTCCTCCATTTCCACCACTTGCAATATCATCACCACCATTACCACCAACCACAGCATCATTCCCGCAAAGTGATTTTGCTTGATTTGTCCCATTGTCTCCGTTTGATCCCGCACTAGGACCACCTGATGCGTTTCCTCCATCACCACCGTCTTCCCCCGCCTTTGGTACAGGTAGTGTCCCTGTTGTATACGCAGCTGCTCCACCACTTCCCCCTGATGCAACACCTGTTGACCCAGGTGAGTTTGCTCCAACAGATCCATCAACTCCATTACTGATTATTTTCCCTGTTCCTTCACAATCAAGTGTTCCACTTACAAACACTTTAAATCCATTTGTATCAAGAATTCCACCTGTTTGAATAGTAAGATCAGCATAGTACATATCCCTTGTGAGGGTTGTTGTTCCCGAAGAAATTGTTACGTTTCCATCATTTCCATTTCCAAAAATATCTGTATTCACAGCATCAACGACTGACTGTCTAACAACATCCCCCGTTCCATTAGTATCATCGTCTGTCACATACTTATTACTTGCACTTGGTGATCCTGATGTTCCTGCAAGAGCGTCATTTTCGTCTGTTGTCGGTACTCGTGGGTCGTTATCTCCCACTGCAATAGGGTTAGAAGCAGAAGCTGGTGCTACTGACATTTTTGAAATACCTTTTGTTGTTGTTGAAGCGTCGGCACCTCCTGCAATAGCTACATCGTCAACATATTTTTTTGTTGCAATGTCCGCATCGTTTGAAAGTGTGGGGTCTCCGTCATATTTTAATGGTGTTGCTGAATCAAAGTCTGTTGTGCCGTCAAGAAGGTCGTTTATCTGCTTAATGTGAGCAAAGTTAGTAATTGTTACTGTTGCTCCTACTCTGTGTTTTCGTGCTACACCTGATGTTTCCGCACCTTGTCGTGTGACTGTTTTAATTGCTGTTAGTGATGTACCAGAAAGAGTACAAGAAATGTGTTCCTTGCTTGCACTATCACCGTCAATAGTGAAAAAATATCTCCCTGCTGGTAGGGCTACTGAATCATCGTCTGTAGCTGATTGTAATGTTGCTGTTGTGTCGCCAACTGCTAGAGCTGTAGCAAGTTGTGTTTCAAAGTCTGCGACAATCGTTCCTAATAGTGATGCCATTTTGTTTTAATGTCCCTCAGTTAATTATAATTATACTATAAAATCCCTTATTGATCTATACTCTCCCCATCAAGGCTTACATTCTGTTTTTGTCGGTACTGATTTGGTATCTTATGCTCGAATGTTCTGATGTCGTAGTCCATTACATATGAAATATCAACATAGCCGATTTCTTGAGCTACAAACTTAATACTTCTTTTTCTAAACTTCGGTGGTTTACTGAGCTTAATTTCTACTAAATAAGGGTAAATGTTTGTTACATCAGACCCTCCAATCTGTGATGAGCCTATAATGTTATTCCCGATTGACTGCGGATATGAATTGTCTACATATGAACCTGACCCAAGAACTGTCCCAACATGGGTATAGCCTTGATTATCATAGTTTATATACACTTTATAGCTTTGATCTGGTGCTATTTTCCCTCTTAGCCGTATTTTTCGTATCTTCTTTAGTCTATCAGTCTCAAATAGCTCATCGTTTGTCTCATAATAATTATCAATAGAGTCCCCGTCATTATCAAAGCCACTATATAGGTTGTATACAGATTCAGTAATAGATGAACCTGAGTAGAGTAGTCCTCCTGTTCGTGCGAATGTTCGAGCAAAGTAGTTAGTAATATCTACTGATCCTGCTGCAATATCACACAAAAGAATAACGTCATTGCTTGTTGCACCTGCTGTTTTACATGAAACCAAAATATACCTGTCATATGTGTCTACAGTACAATCATCAAAGGTGTAATCCTCGAATTTAAAGTGTGGAAATAGAACCACAGGCTCTATATTGTCTCCTGTGATGTTTTTTTGGAGAATAGTCATCTCTGGCTTCTCTGGATTTGATGTGTTTATGAAAACAATACCTTTTCCAGTAGAAACTGCTGATCTGAGAGATGGCACACCGATTTCTTTTCGATACACCTCATTGGTCGCATTTGTGTCTGTAGCGTCTAAAGCAAGCTTATATGATGAATATGACTTAAGAGAGTAATACGCCCCGTCCTGCCCAATTTTGACGCTAATAATGGCATCTCCACCCTCGTCTTGTGGAAATTGGAAACCTTCACCAGCTAAACGTGTTGCTGACTTAGAGAAGTCTGTAACCCCTCTTATATTTGAATCCTCCCATTGGTAGTCTGCTGTTCCTACGCCAGATTCTGTCAGTGTGTAGTCTCCTGTAATGTAATTAATTGTCCCTGTATCGCCTGAATCCCCTGTAAGAGTACCGTCATAGTTGTCTGTAAACACCTGCCCTGAACCTGTGACAGTTATTGTCACCCCAAAGCAGTTTCGTGTAGCTCCTGACGCTTTAAAAGCAAGCGTTCCTGAGTCTGATGTAGTAGCTTCCCCTGAAACACTTGTATAAACACCTGTACCTCCTGAAACACCTCTTTGGTTATCAATCCATGAGCCATATAGCCCTGTTTTGTCTTCTGTTCTATTCCAGAGAATAGTTCGCCCTCTATCAATAAAAGCATGTCCTTTAAAGTTCTTTGAGCTGTCGTACATAGAGCAATGTGAGCCAGGGTTTGCATTATGGAACTTATAAATACCATCCAACCCGAAAGCGTAAGTGAATGTTCCTGCAAGTGATGAATAGTTAGAGAATGTATAGTCTGCGTCTTGTGTTAGGCCTGTGACAGTGTCCTGCCATGTTGTACCATCAAAGTATTGAATCTTTGTACCTATCTTTCGCCAATGAACAGTCGAGCCATCCACTTTATACCCAAATGTCTGACCGCTTATCTTTCCGATGACACCAGTAGCTCCTACAAGTTCTTTACCATTCACAAGTCTGATTGTTCCGTCTATAGTAATCCAGTTTTTAGCATCTTGTGACGCTTCTTTAGGGATTATTTCAGGATCAATCTTATTGTGAACACCTTTTGTAAAAATCTGTATCTCGCTGTTATTCATGTCGCTGATTGCTATTCCAATACTTCATATTGTCTAAATCTCCCTGAAACCTGATCTCATTTTCTCTTGCGTATGACCGAGCCTTCTCTGAGAGCTGTAGTATGTCGTTTTCTACAGCCATGCCGTAAGCAAGGAAATCATGGAAATTAGAAGGAAATACTGGTGATGTTGCTGTTGTTAAGTCGTCTGGGAGGTAAATGTAATCAAATTCATATGTTGTTTCCTGTGGATTTGCTGTGAATCGAATTTGACCGTTAGCTAGGTCAAGATAAGCATACCCTACTGAGTTTCGATACTGTCTCCTGTCTGAGAAGTTCACAATTCTAATAGGTGTATAGCTTGAACCTACGAAAATAACTTTAGGGTTGCTGTTACCTTGCCATTCTGTTGAGTTGTCTGTGTAGTTACCGTTTTCTGCAAAGAAAAGGAAATCTGAGGGCTTTGTGATGTAATAACCATCTAAATCCTGTGAAATTGAGCCTGAGTCTTGTTTCTTGAGAAACTCCCAAGGCATTAACGAACATACTCGTTTATATACTCTGTTTAATATTGCAAGTTCTTCTGTTGATGACATCTCTGTAAGGTCATCTACTTGAAGCTCGAAGCGATCTATAATGTTTTGTCCTGTCATGTTTATTTATGGGCTTATCCCAATCCCCGAAGGGACTGAGTAAACCAATAGGCTTATTCTGCGATTTGCACGTTAAGGAATTTCTTAGCTCCATCTGCAAAAGTTTTAATTCCTGCAAGGTAGCTTGAGAATACGTTTGTTCCTCTTCGATCTGCTGTTGGTCGCATATCAACTTTTTTCATGTCCTGAACAACTAGATCAATAGCACCTTTCTTACCGAAGTATGCAGCGATGTGGCTGTTTGCCCATGCGTCTGTTGCGTCTGTAAGAGTTTCAGATACGTTTAGTCGTCCTGAACCTGGTACAACAATCAAAGCTGTGTTAGCTGTGTTGTCGTTTGTTGCTGATGCTGCATCCAAGATAGCTTGATCTGCTGCTGTAGCTGCTGAGTAACCTGTGTCAGTTGCCTCTGCTTCTGCACTAGCTCCTCCTGCATTTATCCACTCCACAAGGTTTGCTCGTGTAATGTCTACAGTAGATGCGATGTGAATTTCTGACTCACCTCCTGAAAGAGTAGCTACGAATGTAACTGTAACTCCAGCAAATGTGATTGTATCACCGTCTGTTGGGTTAGTTGCAAGTCCAAGTGTAGCAACACCTGTAAGGTTTTCTGAAACGTACAATGTAGCATTTCGGATTGCTCCTGCGTATCCGTTCTTGAATACCGCTCCTGCAATGTCAATGTCCTTTCCAAGTAGGTACTGCTCTACATCTGATGCTGCGTAAGCGTCTACAACAAAAGCCATGTTTGAAGTAACCATTTGGTTATTCTTTGACTTTAGTTTAGCTGCCATACGAGTAGTCATCTGTGGAACTGTAGTAGAAGACAATGTGATAGGAACTCCTGTAGATGTTCCTGTTGTAAGGTCTCCTGTATCAAATGCGTATTCTGCATTTCGTACTTCTGCAAAACATCGTGAGTCAAGGTCGATAGCAACTTTGAGTCCGATCTGTCCTCCGATAACTGTTCCTGGGTTAAGTGGTCCAGCCTGTGTTACTTCTCCGTCTGAGATGTGGAAAGCTGCCTCTTTCTCTAGGTTTACAGTAAGTAGTTCTGTTGAATCTGTTACTGAATCAATTGTTGAAGCTGATCCTCGTGTAACAGTTCGAACAGCAACTCCTGAAATATCGTAAGAAAATCGTTCTACTGACTCTCCGTACTTTAGTTTTGCCTCGAATCGAGTGTTCATGATGTCTTTAGACACCAATGCTTTCTGGAATACTTCTTGATATGTATTGTCGAAGTGCTCCTGGTAGTTAGTTAAACTCATAATGGGTTAAATTTTAAATTATTAACCCCCTCGGTTTTAGATTACAGAAGTCGAGTTACATCTTCGAGAGCTTTCTCATTGTATTTCTTTTTAAGACCTGGATTAGCCATAATCTCTTTGAAATACTCTGTATCTTTTTGCGCTCGATCGTAATCAATCTCTGTCGGCTCCTTCCCGCCGCCTGGCTTGGTTGTTTCAATAGTACGCTTGCCAGTAATAGCGTTACCATACGTTTCCTCTAGGATTTGAGAAAGTGTCTTTTTAGAGTTAGCTGGGTTAGTTGCGAGTGTTTTAATGACATCTGCATTAGCAATATCTTTAAACTCTGGCATCTTTTCTATCACATCGGCATACGCTTTAGTGAAAACCTCATTAATCTTAGCTTCTCGCTCCTTTTTAGTTAAAGGTTCAAGTTTAGCGTCGATTCGCTCCTCAAGACTTTTTTCAGCCTTTTGCTCAATACTTCTAACAAGTTTGTTGAGGAAACCTGTATCAATATTGTGCTCTTTAGCTAGAGCTTCGATATCATCTGAAACTTCATCTGCTGACTCTCCGTTTTCCTTCCTTTCAGCAAGTTCTTTCAGTTGTTTTTGAAGCTCTTTTTTCTCCTTCTTAATTTGGATGTATTTATCAAGTCCGATAGTTTTGTCCTCCTTCTGAGGTGCTTCTTCGTTGATAATGTCCCCGATTGATTTTTCCTCGGCTACAGGCTGAGTATCCTCTGCTTGCTCCTCAGTTACAGTTTCCTCTGCTGTTGAATTTACCGCTTCTTCCTGCGTAGTTTTGTCTTCTTGTGACATATTTTTTAAACCTTTTTACATAGTGGCCCTATGGAGTGTTTTACCGCTTCTCAGACGTAATAGATTTAGAGTATCTCTACTCCCTTAATAATATTATACACCACCAATTAAACATCGTCTAATTGCAGGGTATTTCCTTCTAGTAAATG
>Ga0208644_1002648_pt1 | contig 14235 bp, 10 predicted proteins | sample VirMetDEL_Nov_18_FD_184517 | JGI IMG/M metagenome (GOLD analysis project Ga0208644, IMG submission 184517) | Aqueous microbial communities from the Delaware River and Bay under freshwater to marine salinity gradient to study organic matter... | ecosystem: Environmental > Aquatic > Marine >... | reverse complement strand
CATATACAGGTGGTATTTTGTATATGGAAAATATTGAACAAATACAAAGAACAGACGGACAAGCAGAAAACTTGAAATTCGTCATTAAATTTTAGAGGCATCTATGACTATTGATACCAATTTTAATGTAAACCCTTATTATGATGATTTTAACGAAGATAAGAAATTTCTTCGAATGTTATTCAAACCTGGTTTTGCAGTTCAGGCTCGTGAATTAACTCAAGCACAAACCATTCTTCAAAAACAAATTGAAAGATTTGGTAACCATGTCTTTAAAAATGGATCTGTTGTAACAGGTGGAGCTACATTCTTACAAGATGTTACATATCTTAAATTAGATACAGCTTATTCTGGCACCGACATTGTTGCTAATAATTTTATTGGAACAACAATTGTTGATAATACATCTGCACCAACAAAACGAGCTGAAGTTTTAAAAGTATTTGAAGCTGATGAGGGAACTGGTGATCCAAAAACACTAATGGTCCGTCAAATTTATGGTGACGCTTTTACAAGTGGTTCAACAATTTATACCAACGAAACCACACCATATCTTGCTAATATTTCTACATCTGGCGTGGGAACAGGTCAAGTATTTTCTATCGATGAAGGTGTATTTTATTATGAAGGATATTTTGTAAAAACAGATAAACAAACCGTTGCTACATCAAAATACAGTAATACAACAGCTAATGCCAAAATTGGTTTTGAGATTACAGAATCTTTAGTTTCTTCAACATCTGACACCTCTCTATTAGATCCAGCACAAGATGCTTCAAACTATCAAGCACCAGGAGCTGATAGATTTAAGATAGATATGGTTTTAACGACACGGTCTTTAACATCAGAAGATACAACACAGTTTATTGAGTTAGCACGAGTTGAAAATGGAACATTAACCAGAAATTATCGTTTTCCAATTTATTCAGTCTTAGAAGAAACTTTAGCAAGACGAACATATGATGAATCTGGTAACTATACGGTTCGACCATTTAAGATTTCTTTAGAAACAAATGCAGCTAACACCGCAAATATGGATGTTATCCTTTCACCAGGTAAAGCATATGTTTATGGTTTTGAATATGAAACAGTTGCACCTACACGAATAACAGTAGAAAAACCAAGAGATACTCAAAGTGTTCAAAACAAACGATTGGCGGCTGATTATGGTAACTTTTTATACACAACGAACCACACCGGCTCACAAGCAATTAATGATTTATCTATTATTGACTTACATTGTGTCAATGTTGCTTCTATAAACACAACATCAACAGCGAGTATCTCAAATACAAAAATTGGCACAGCGAGAGTTGCTTCTATTCTTTATGATACCGCAACAGATATTTCTGACTACACAACTTATACCTACAAATCATTCTTATTTGATGTGAAAGTATCAAACAATGTTGTTGGTAATGTAAATACTGCCACATCAACAACAGTCACAATTGGTGATACTGGCGCTGGACAAATTTTTACTGATATTGAAGATGCTTATATTGGCGCAACAATTAGAATTACAGATGGTCCAGGTTCATCTGAAGCGCCTAAGGTGATTACAGCTTTTGATGCTACAACACAAACAATTACAGTTGTTGAACCATTTATTGCTACATTAAATACCCAATCCGTATTTTCTATTGACTTTGAAATAAGCGAGACTGAAAGTTTAGCGACATTTAGTGGAACAACAGAAATAAATTCTTCAGATGTAGATACACGTTCAAAGGATTTAGCATCAACATACAATTACACATTTTTAAGTGATTCAGATTATCAACCATTAATTGTTCCCTTAGGTGAACGATATATCGCTGATAATTCAATTTCAGATTTTTCTTTTTCATATAAAAGATTATATACAAGTCAGACATTTACTGCTAACGCATCGCCAGCTTTATCAACAGGTTCAGGAGAAACATTAGCAACAGCATCATCAACATCAGCTATTAATCAAAACTATCAAGTTGTTGTTTCAAGTTCAGGAACATCACCATATTCTGTTGGTGAAATTATTTCCGCTGATAAAATTACAGATGTTGACACTGTAACTAAGAAAATAACAGTCGCTGATGGTCAAAACATGACAGCAAACATTATCGCTACTATTGACTTTACCCTCGCTTCTGGTAATCCAGCAAAAGTTAAAACATTAGTTACCGCTAATGCGACAGTTCAAACCACAGGTGGTGAATCTGTTAATACAAATGGCGCTATCATATATGCCTCTCAAGGTCAGACAACAATTCAAGCTAATAATGTTATCAAAACACCAGGCACAGCACAAACACTTTATGTTTCAGATGTTAATGAACTTATTTCTGTATATGATTATAATGGTGCTAATGTTGCTAATACAGGTTACACAGATGTAACTAATCGATACACATTAGATAATGGTCAAAGAAATACATTTTATGATCACGCTTCAATTAAACTTAAACCAGGATATTCTGCACCAAACGGACCATTGGTTGTTCGTTATAACAAATATTCTTCATCTGGTGCTGGATTCTTTACCGTGGATTCATATCCAACTTATGGAACAATACCGGTTTATACATCACCAATTTTAGATCGTGAATATGAATTGAGAGATTGTTTAGATTTTAGACCTGTTCGTAAAGATGCTACAGCAGCTATTGGAACAGCAATTCAGTTTGATGTGGATTCATCAACAACAGGACCTAAAATTCCTGAGAATGGTTCTGATATAATTTTAGACCATAGCTATTATCTTCCAAGAATTGATAAAGTTGTTTTGAGTAAAAATAAAACTTTTGAAGTTATAAAAGGAATTTCTTCATCCAATCCCTTTGAACCTAAAAACAAAGAAGATTCGATGAATCTTTATATATTAGCTGAACCAGCATACTTAGCTAATACTTCAGATGTTGATGTTCAATATATAAACAATCGCAGATATACTATGCGAGACATTGGAAATTTGGATAAAAGAATTGGTAACTTAGAATATTATACATCATTATCACTTCTTGAACAAGATGCTTTGAACAAACAAGATTTAACAATCTTAGATTCAACCAACTTACCAAGATTTAAAAATGGTATTATTGTTGATTCGTTCAAGGGACATTCTGTCGCTGATGTAACAAATTCAGAATATAAAGCATCAATTGATCCAACTAAACAAGAATTAAGACCATCATTTAATATTTCGTCATATGGATTGGCTTTTGATTCAGCTAATTCAACAAATTATTTAGAAGGTGGTCCTTTCATCACTGTTGATGCGAGTATAACATCTTTTGTTGAACAGGATTATGCTTCAAAAACAATGAACATTAACCCATTTAATATTGTTAATTACATTGGTAAAATTAAATTGGATCCACCATCGGATGTATGGGTTGATACTGAAACAAAACCTGATGTATTGGTTAATTTAGCAGGCGATAAAGATGCTTGGGATTTTCTTTTAGAAGGCACACAATCTGCATTCCAAGTAGAATGGGGTAATTGGGAAACAAATTGGACAGGAAATGAAGTAGTTACAGAATCACTTGTCTTAAAAAAAGGAAGATGGGTTGATGGACCTAAAAAAGGTCGTGGTAACGTAGTAGATCCTAATGCCGGAACATTAACAACAACCACAGAAGTCTCAACTGGACAATCAAGAACCGGTATTGCAACTTCAATATCAGCTGAAACTATTACACAATCACTAGGTGATAGAATTATCGATGTGTCTGTTATACCATACATGAGAAATTTATCTGTATTGTTTACAGCATCTGATTTTAAACCAGATACAGTGTTATATCCATTTTTTGATAACATACCCGTTGAAAAATATGTTGCTAGAGCTAACAAATTTGTTTTAGCAAACAATAACTTAAGTTTTGGAACACAAAGACCCCGAACTGGTGGTGGAGGACAAATAGTAACAATTTATAATGATGATACATCAACAGCTAACGGTACAGCTATTGTTGTTAAAGAATCAAATAATACAGTTTTTGTGGTGAATGTAAATCCTACAACATCATTTAATATTACAAACGGCAGATTAGCAGCCAGCCTCGCAAATGTTAGACTTGTGCCAGGCGGAGAACCAAAATCATATGATATTTCTGAATACTATCACTATTCTGGCGGCGTTCAATCAGCAACTTCAAATACAATTGTGTTACAAATAGATGCTTCTGGGGCTTATAACGAACCACTTTATGGAAATACAGCAAACAGTAATATAGTTTCGATTGTTTCTGGAACAGGCGCAGGACAACAAGCAACAATTAGTTCATATGATGCTGGAACAAGAACAATTACAATATCTAGCACATGGTCAACAACACCAGATACAACTTCAGTTTACTCGATTGGTCGTTTAACAACTACTCGTTCAGGTGATGTCGCTGGTATTTACAACATTCCAGCGGGAACATTTAGAACCGGTGAAAAATTATTCAGATTAATCGATGATGCCAACGGAGACATTCCAAGTTCATCAACTAATGGTGACGCTTCATTCTTTGCTCAAGGTTTATTACAAACACAAGAAGAAGTGTTAGTTTCAACGATACAACCTACAATTCAAAGAACCTCCGTAAGTGATGAACGAGTTACTACAACAACATCATCAATTGATACTCCAGTTGCTGGTTGGTATGATCCATTAGCACAAACATTCTTAGTATCACCACAACAACATCCTCAAGGTATATTCCTTGATAAGGTTCGTGTGTGCTTTAAAACAAAAGATGATACTGTTCCTGTTACTGTTCAACTACGACCAACGGTTAATGGATATCCATCATCAACTGTAATTTATCCATACGGTTCCGTAACACTTACACCAGATAAAATAAATGTTACAGATTCGCCTGATTTTGATGATCCAACAAAATATACAGACTTTGTTTTTGATACTCCAGTTTACCTATTACCGGGAGAACACTCATTTGTTCTTGTATCAAACTGTAACAAATATGAAACCTATGTTGCTGAGGTTGGTAAAATAGACATAACTTCAGGTTTACAAATATCTGAACAACCATATGGCGGTTCATTTTTCATGTCTCAAAATGGTTCAACTTGGACAGCTGATCAGAATTTAGATATTTCATTTAGATTGTTTAGAAAAGTATTTGATACAGGAACACCAGCAGTTGCACAGTTCTTAGTTGATACACCAAGCGCTAATGTAAAATATGACTTATTAAACTTAATCACCTCTCAAGTGACTATGGCTAATACTTCCGTAAATTACACATTTTTATCAGAAAAAGACACAATAGGAGGATTAACAACCTTTAAACCTATTGTTCCATTATCTGATTACTCTATGAATGATGGAGATGGAAGTCGTGTATTAAATCCAACAACAGGTAACACATCATTGATTCTTAAGGCCACAATGTCTACATTGAATCCTGATATTTCTCCATTCTTAGACATTACACGGTTTGGTGGTATATTTGTTGAAAATACAATTAATAATTTACCATTACAAAATACAGACTTTGTTATCGAAGCGAACGGAACAGGTTACGCTAACTCAAGTGATGTAACTGTAACAATCACTGGCGGTGGTGGATCCGGCGCTGTTGCAACCGCTAATGTTGTGTCTAATACAATCGTTGGAATAGAATTATCGGATGGTGGTTCAGGATATACAACATCACCAACAATCACAATCACACCAGGTTCAGGTGGTGGTTCTGGCGCTGTTATTACATATAATGGTGAAGATAAAAAATCTGGAGGAAACTCAGATGTTCGATATTTAACAAGACGAGTAACACTCGCTGACGGTTTCGATTCCGGTGATTTAAGAATTTATTTAACCGCTTATAAACCAAGCAATTCTGGTATACATGTTTACTATAAAGTTCTCTCTGCATCAGATCCAGATGTATTCAATGATAAAAATTATGTTCTTATGCGTGAAATAGGAAATCCTAATTTTATATCAACAACATTAAGAGATTATAGAGAACTAACATTTGCACCAGGAACAGCTGACGACATCGATAATAAGATAACATACACTTCTGGTGGAACATCATACAACTCATTTAAAACATTTGCTATTAAGATTGTAATGAGTAATTCAGTAACCGTAGATGTTCCAAAAATAAGAGACTTAAGAGTTGTTGCTTTACCTGCTGAGGAATAATAAATGGCATATGTAAAAATTAAAGATAAAAATTTAGTTAGAGATACCCACTCTAAAGCTGTTCTAAATACAGATAAGGCAGCTTTAGAACAATATTATGCCAAAAGGCAAATAGCAAGACAACAACAACAGGATAGTTTAGAAACTAAAAAAAGATTATCTCAATTAGAGAATGACATGTCAGAAATTAAAAATCTATTAAAACAAATCGCTGAAGTGAGGAAAGGATAATGGCGGCTAATACAATAACACAATTAACCACCGCTAATACCTTTCAACATTGGTTAACAGCAACACAATCACTCATTGGTGTAGCAAACAACTTAACAAATGGTGCAGGTGATACATTCTATGCAAACACAAGACTAGAAGTTGGTGGAACAGGTGCGAGTTTAAATGTTGTTACAAGTGCAACAATTCAAGAACTTTTTGTTTCAGGTAACACAACAATAGGCGGAACACTAAATGTTTCAAGTTTATCTGGAAGTGGAACTTTTGGATCTTTAGATATTTCTGATGAACTCACATTTAACACCGCAACAGGAAATACACTAACTGTCGCTGATGAATTTACATTTAACACCGCAACAGGCAATACAATAACTGTTGTTGATATAGATTTTTCTGGTAATTTAACAGGAAATGTTACTGTTGCAAACACAAATATTGAAGGCGTAATCACAACAGATCAGGTTGCAAATGGTGCAATAACTGCTGAAAAATTAGCATCAGGTGCTGCTCTTCCGTCTACATCAGGAAATGCTACCTATTTCCTAACAACAGATGGAACTGAAGCAATATGGAAAGCACAGTCCGCTTTAGGTTTAGCTTCAACGAATGTAACCGTATCATCATTTTCAACAACAGCAAACGGACTTGTTTCATCATTTGATTTAGAATTTCAACCAATTAATGAAGAATCTTTAATCGTTTCTTTAGATGGTATTCTACAACAACCAACATCAGCATATACTGTTTCAGGAAATACTATAACATTCTCATCATCTCCATCAGATACCGTTAATGTTGTTGTGACAAGCATGTATACGAATGTTGCTACATATTCTGTTGAAGTTGCCGCTGGTGTTCAGACAACCGCAGAAAATGCTTATGATCACGCTAATGGTGCTTTTACACATGCTAATGCAGCCTTCGATTTAGCAAACACCGCTCTTACTGCAACCAGCACATCAAGTAATGTTCAGTTTAACTCATTTGGAGTTGGAACTGCCGCTTCAACAACAACCGGTGAGATTAGAGCTACAAATCAAATTACAGCATACTATTCAGATAAACGTTTGAAAAATATAAAAGGTAATATTGATAACGCATTAGATAAAGTTATGTCTTTAAATGGTGTTTATTATGAAAACAACGAAGTTGCTGAGAAATATGGTTATCTAAATACAGAACAACATGTTGGTGTTCTTGCTCAGGAAGTTGAACAAGTATTACCAGAGATTGTCAAACCAGCGCCATTTGACATTGGTCAAAATGAAGATGGAACCGAATACTCATTATCTGGTCACCATTACAAAACAGTTCAATATGAAAAAATGGTACCATTATTGCTTGAAGCAATTAAAGAATTAAAAATCGAATTAGACAAGCTAAAGGCGAAATAAGGAGACCCATAGATGCCTACAATATTAACGAATACCGGTGTAACATTTCCAGATTCTAGCACACTATCTTCTGCTCCAACAGGAACAGTCGTTGGTACAACAGACACTCAAACATTAACCAACAAAACATTTACTGGATTCAAAGAAACAGTATATGCAATATCAGGAACTACACCAGCGATAGCGGCAACTAACGGTACAGTTCAAACTTGGACCTTATCTGGCAACTCAACACCAACAGATAGTTTAAATGCAGGTGAAAGTGTAACTATTATGATTGATGATGGTTCCGCTTATAGTATTACCTGGACATCATTAGTTGATGAGTGGATTGGAGGTGAAGCACCAACATTGGCTACAACAGGTTATACGGTAGTGGAGTTATGGAAAGTTAGCACAACAGTTTATGGTGCATATGTTGGAGATGCTAGTTAATGAGTATTACATCTCATAAGTTAAGAAGAACTCCACAACAACAAGTAGGCGGAGATTTAGAAGTTAATCATGTAACAAGCGGTGCAAGTTTAGTCTCAACTAGCTCATATACATTTAGCAATGTGGATATTGGAAGTGCTGACTCCACTAGACAAGTCTTTGTTTTGATTAATATGCAAAACCCAAGGTCTGTATCTTCAGCAACAATAGGAGGAGTATCAGCAACACAATTAAGTGGTGCTCAAGGTGTTACAGCTAGTAGAGCTGGTTTTTTTGCAGAAGTCCCAACGGGTACTACAGCTAATGTTGTTATTAACACTTCCAGTTCAGGCAGTTACCTTCTTTATACAGTTTATAGTGTTATTAATAGATCGTCTACAGCAACTGAATTCGATTTTGACTCTGCTGCAAATTTTTTCAACACTCCATTAGATAGAACATCAACAGTACCTGCAAATGGTTTTTTTCTAGGAGTTTATGGTTCTCTTGAAGATAAAACTTTTTCAAGTAGTCCTGCTACTTTTGATGACTATAATACAGATGGAAGTGCTGGAGGAGTGTGGCAAGTTTCTGTTTCTTATATAGATACAACAGGATCACAAAGTGATGTATCACAATCTCTTTCTTGGACTCCCACTGATAGTAGTGGCATTGGATATGCGTTGTGGAGTTTTGCCAGTTAATAATTAAAGGAAATTAAATGTTTATTAAACTTACAAACGGAGTGCCAGAAAATTACACAATCGGACAACTTCGTAAAGACAATCCTAATGTATCTTTTCCAAAAGATATTCCATTAGAAATGCTAGCATCATATGATGTATATCCATTAACAGTAGAGGATAGACCTAGCTATAACAATTTAACAGAAGATGTTATATTAGACACACCAACAGAAGTTGATGGTTCTTGGACACAAAGTTATAGTGTTGTTCAGAAATCTGAAGAAGAGGCTGCACAAAACATTAGAAGCCGAAGAAACATGTTACTATCAAATTCTGACTGGACACAAATAACAGATGCTACAGTAGATAAAACAGCATGGGCAACATATCGACAATCATTGCGAGACATTACATCTCAAGATGGATTCCCTTATACTGTTACTTGGCCTGATAAACCTGAATAAAATTCTTCACGGAAAAGCAAAGATTTCAACTTTTAAATTGACTAAATAGAGTATAAAGTAAAAGTCAAGGAGAAAGAAAATCGCCGCCTATCAGGAAATAACAATCGAGCAAGGTGCAACCTTTTCGACAGTGTTGTATGTTGATGACGCTCAAGGCGATGCAGTTAATCTTTCAGGTTATTCTGCTGATGCACAATTACGCAAGTCATATTATTCCACCACAGCAAACAATTTTACAGTAACAATCACAAATGATGCTTCTGGTGAAATTACTATGTCTATGCCCGCCGCTAATACTGCTAATCTCTCTCCATCAAGATATTATTACGACTTACTCATTACTGCTGGTGATGGAACAAAAACAAGAGTAATTGAAGGTATCGCAACAGTAAGTCCTTCTGTGACACGATAAAGGATAAAATATGGCTGATATAGGTAGAGTTAGAATAAAGGCAACAGGCCGTTCAACCATAACATCACAAAATTTTGAAGCAACACCAAATGTGAGTTTAAATGAAATCAGCGATGTTTCCATTGGAAATGTTCAAGATAAATATGGTATAGTATACAATGCTTCTTCTGGAAAGTTTGAAGCACAAGAAATAATTGCAACGGATGTTGAACTCGATTCAATTATCGGTGGCACTTTTTAATTTTATAGTTTTCTATCAATGGTTGAAATGTGTGAATTTTGTTTAATATTGAATTATATTATCACAAAGATAGATTTTTTTAAGGGAAATATTAAATGGCAAATACAGTAATTCAATTAAAGTATTCTGACCTCACCAATACTCCCGGCTCACTCGCCACCGGTGAAGCGGCCTATTCGAATACCTCGAATACGCTCTTTATTGGTTTAAGTGATGGGTCGATAGTAAACGTTGGTGGTGTCTATTATACCTCACAAATTGATAGCGCTACATCATCAAACACCGCTTCAACCATTATTAAAAGAGATGCAGATGGTAAGATTACCGGTGATTTAATCGGTAATGCTGACACAGCAACAACAGCAGATGCTTGGACAACCGCAAGAGATTTAGGTCTTGCTGGTGATGCAACAGGTAATGTAAGTATTGATGGTTCAGAAAATGAAACATTAACTGTTACATTAGCAAACTCAGGTGTAACCGCTGGTTCATATGGTGATGGAACAAATATACCACAATTTACAGTTGATGCAAAGGGTCGTGTTACAGCAGTTTCAAATGTAGCAATATCTATTGCTTCTTCACTATCATTATCTGGTGATTCAGGTACCGATACAGTTAACCTGAACACAGGAACATTAAACTTTGCTGGTGGTGACGGTGTTACTACAACAGTAACAGATGATGATGTTTCAATCGCCGTTGATAATACAGTTGTTAGAACAACAGGCGCACAATCAGTTGAAGACTTATCTGTTACTGGTAATCTTACTGTTACAGGTGAAACAACATACGCAAATACAACCACAGTAAATCTTGGTGATAATATTATCACACTTAATGCTGATATTCCACAAGATGCAGCTCCAAGTGAAGATGCTGGTATTGAAATTGATCGTGGTACTTCAGCAAATGTATCATTACTTTGGAACGAAACTTCCGATAAATGGACATTTACTAACAACGGAAGTGATTACTTACCAATCGCTGACGGTGATCGTTTAGATTCAGCGTTTAGTGCGGCTAATACTGCACAATCAACCGCTGATGGTGCTCAGACACACGCTGAGGCAGCTTTCACACAGGCAAATACAAACTCAACCACAGATTACACAAATGTTTCTATTACTGCTGGTGATTATGGTAGTGAAGTTATTATTCCTGTTGTTCATTTAGAGGCAAATGGTCGTGTAAGTGCTGTAGCAAATACCGCAATAAGAGCAGGTTCTACATCTGTAACTGGTATTGTTCAATTAACTGACGCTACAAACTCTACATCAACCACAACGGCTGCTACACCAAATTCAGTTAAATCGGCCTATGATTTAGCAGATACAGCCAACACAAATGCGGCTACTGCTCAGTCAACTGCTGATGGTGCTCAAACTCATGCAGAAAGTGCTTACTCAACTGCGAATACAAATGCGACAAATATAACCACCGCTCAGGCACACGCTGATGGTGCTTTTGATGCCGCTAACACAGCACAGTCAACTGCTGATGGCGCACAAACCCATGCAGAAGGTGCCTTTACACAGGCAAACACAAACGCTAGTGACATTGTAACTGCTCAAGCACACGCTGACGGTGCATTTGACCACGCTAACGGTGCTTTTGATACTGCGAACACAGCACTACAAACATCTGGTGGTACCGTTTCAGGTGACTTAGCGGTTACCGGTAATCTGATTGTTTCTGGTAATACAGTAACACAAGATGTTGAAACTGTTATAGTTCAAGATTCGTTAGTTAAGTATGCAAATAATAACTTAGCTGATGCTGTTGATATCGGTTTCTATGGTACCTATAATGATGGTACTCAGAAATACACAACCTTGTATAGAGATGCTTCTGATTCTGGTAAGTATAAACTCTTAACAGGTGGTACAACAGAACCTGATGCAGCTAACACAGTTGATCCATCAACATTCTCAACCGCAACATTGGTTGCTAATATTGAAGGTGGTACCGTTTCTGGTCTGTCTTCTGATATTGCAGTTGCTGATGGTGGTACCGGTGCCGGCACATTCACACAAGGTGCAATTCTTATTGGTAATGGCACAAGTGCTTTACAAACACTTGCTAATTCATCCTACACATTAACAGGCTCTTTAGGTGCAAGTAAAACAATTACTGCTCTTACTGTTGATGATTATGGTAGAACAACAGCTGCTACTGCCGCTGATATTGCGATTGCCGCCTCTCAAGTAACATCTGGTACATTCAGTGTATCACAAGGTGGTACTGGTGCAACAACATTAACAAACAATGGTATTCTATTAGGTCAAGGAACAAGTGCAATATCTTCCGTTTCTTCATCAACTGAAGGTCATGTGTTACAAATTAACGATTCAGGTGTTCCAACATTTGCACACTTAAATGGTGGTTCATTCTAAATAATTATTAATATTATGAAAGGTTTATATCATGGATGATAAGCAATTTTTAACGGCTTATAATGAAGTAGTTTTAGAAAATATGAATTCAGTATTAAAACAGAATTTCATATTTCAAACTCAACTTAAATTTGTTGAGGGTAAAGATAGGGAAATTGGCGAGTTGAAGGAACAGCTCGCCAAGTTCCAAGAATTAGAAAATAATATCAATCTTTCTAAAACGGAATCTGAAAAAAGAATTTCTGATCTCATAAGCGAGGTCAACAACCTAAAACATCAACTAAATAATAAAGAAGATGAATTAAAGAAAAATTCTAATTCAGATGCTGATAGACACCGACTACAAACGGCAGTGAATACTCAGATGAAAGATATAGCGACACTCAAAAATCAAGTGTCTAGTTTAGAAGCACAACAAAAACAAAAAGATGCTTCTATTAAAGAACAACAAGAATACATTACAAAGTTGGAAGAAATGTTACCTAAAACTAAAAAGAAACAATTAGGAATTACAGAAAACCAAACAACGGAGGAAGCAACAGAATCAGTAACGACAAATGAGGAATTAACTAAGATAAGTTCTACTGGCGGAACTTTTTAGGTGTGTTTCTAAATGTCTAATACTGTAATTGCAATCCGCAGTTCTGGTGTCGCAAGTAATATACCATCACTAGGTGTTCTCGCCAATGGTGAGATAGCACTTAACTATGCTGATGGTATCATTTACTATAAAACCGATGCTAATACACTAGGTCAAATCAAAACAACTGAGCCTTCAGGTTTAGATACCGAGATTCAGTTCAATGATTCTGGCTCTTTTGGTTCTAATGCTAGCTTAACATTTGAAAAAAATTCTGGACTATTAATAACAAAAAATTTAGATTCAGAAATTGTTAGCGCAATAAATGTTTCTACCGACAGTATTGTTACAGGAACATACATTCAGTTTGGTGATGGTTCAAGACAATACACCGCAAATGCTGGAGATGCAGGATTAGCAGATCAATATGCTAGAGATCACGCTAATGGCGCTTTCGATGCGGCTAACACCTCACAAACTACGGCAGATGGCGCTTATACACACGCTAATGGCGCCTTTGATACTGCAAATACAAATGCTACAACAGATTTTACTAATGTATCTATAACTGCTGGTGATTATGGTAGTGCTGTCATTATTCCAGTCGTTCATTTAGAAGCCAATGGTCGAGTAAGTTCAGTAACAAACACATCAATAACTTCAGGTACAACATCCGATGCTGGTATTGTTCAACTCACCGATGCTACTAACTCAACATCAACAACAACAGCTGCAACTCCAAATTCTGTAAAATCTGCTTACGATTTAGCAGATACGGCTAATACCAATGCGGCCACAGCCCAATCAACGGCAGATGGAGCTCAAACTCATGCTGAAGGTGCTTTTACTCAGGCGAATACTAATTCCACAACCGATTATACAGCCGTTTCTATTACTGCTGGTGATTATGGTAGTGAAGTTATTATTCCTGTCGTTCATCTTGAAGCAAATGGTAGAGTAAGCGCTGTAGCAAATACAAGTGTTCGTGCTGGTTCTACATCTGTAACCGGTATCGTTCAGCTTACCGATGCAACAAATTCTACCTCAACAACCACAGCAGCTACACCTAATGCTGTTAAGTCCGCCTATGATTTAGCAGATACAGCCAACACAAATGCGGCTACTGCTCAATCCACAGCAGACGGAGCCCAAACTCATGCTGAAGGTGCCTTTACACAAGCAAACACAAATGCTTCAAATATAACAACGGCACAAAATACCGCTGACGGAGCTCAAACACACGCTGAAGGTGCCTTTACACAAGCAAACGGT
>Ga0208644_1002645_pt1 | contig 14248 bp, 12 predicted proteins | sample VirMetDEL_Nov_18_FD_184517 | JGI IMG/M metagenome (GOLD analysis project Ga0208644, IMG submission 184517) | Aqueous microbial communities from the Delaware River and Bay under freshwater to marine salinity gradient to study organic matter... | ecosystem: Environmental > Aquatic > Marine >... | reverse complement strand
AGCAGCACCTAATAGCTCACCGCCAGCGCCAATAGCGCCTTCGATAGCCACATCTTTAGCAACTTCGCCAAGGCTCTGTGTCTGTACTCCGAGCATTTGTTCTAGTGCTTCTTCGATTGCCTGACCAGCAGCAGCACCAGCGCCGGCACCTGCAACAGAGCCAACACCAAACGTCAGACCACCACCTAGCAACGCACCACCGATAGAACCAACAGTTTCTGGCAATATGCCTGCAAAATCTGAGATGTCGCGCATAGAGAAGCCTTCGTCTTCAATGACGAGGTTCTTGCCGATTGGCTCCATGCCACGTTCACGTTGACCTTTTTCTGTCAGAGCCAACTGACCAGATGGGTCACGCACATAGCCGTCTTCACCAACGAGACTTGCAAGGATAGCTTCACGATCTTGCTCAGTCTCACCAAACGACATCAGTGAGCGCAGACGACCATCTGCACCAGAGGTGTAGTCAAAATTCTCACGATCACGACCTTGGCGTTCATCAATAAGTTGATTTAAGTTCTTGCCGCTGTTTAGCGTAGAGAAAGACAAAGAGCCTATAAGGTCTGAAACTTGGCTATCTTCAGCATTTCCCTGAAGCGCTCTAATTGCCTGTAGCTTTTGCCTATCATTAAATGCGCCAGCCTTAATTCCTTGAAGAAGGGTAAGTTTAGAGCGATCATCCATTATTTAACCCCCAAAGCCTCAAGCCCAATTTTCAGTTCTTTTTGTTCATCTTCGGACAAAACGCTTCCGTCCAATGCACCACCAACGCTACGTCCAGTATAACGATCAAGCGTTGTTAGCCCTTGGAGAATGTCAGCCTCTGCACCAAGAATAATGTCATTGAACAATTCTTCAAACTTAGCTTGCAATTCACGAGGGTCTGTTGTCGGGGTAATTGTTCCAACAATGGAAGCAACGCGAGCGCGGTCAGAATCTGAAATTGTCTTACCAAGCTCACCAAGAATGGCGGGTGCGTTTTTGGCTTGCATCTTTTCAAGGATCATCTTCATGCGCTGCGTCTCAGGAACATCATTGCCAAACTGCAATCCGAACGCAGAGCCGAGGCTGTTCAAAGAGTCAATTGTGTAGCGATAGATACTTGTGCCTTCATTTAAAATGCCAAGTTCAATAAACTGTTCTTTTACTCTTTGATTGTCACGAGCTATACGAGCCAAGGCTTCATACTGGTCCTGACCGTTACCTGCGATAACAGGTTGACCATTGGGGTTTTTGTTTGGATCAGGATCATACACGCGAATCTTAAACAAATCGCTTTCTGCTCCCTCAAACAAAGGAATCTCTTTGGCTGATGTCAAATACAAGTCTTGCGCCTCTGGCGTTTTCATTGCTTCTCCAACAACAGTCGCCCAAGTAGACGCAGGTAGAATATCAAACTTACTAGTAAATTCTGGGTTATTTTGAAGTCTGTTGAGTTCGTATTTGCTTAGTGATTCAAGACGACCACGGCCTTCGCCAATGCCAGCTAGGAAGCCTTTTATGTCATCAGAGCGGGGAACAACAAAGTAGTTGCTGCGCTCCATAGCCCTTTCACGCGCGGCTTCAGCTTTTGCGGTGTCAGCAGAGCGCATCTCAAGCGCATACTTACCTGCGGCAATGCCATCCTGACGCGCTCGCTCTTTTGCTTTCTCAAGAGCAGGCATTGCAGCTTCACCAGCCACACCGACTTCTCCAAGCATTTTGCTGATGTTAAAGCCCTTTCCAGCTTTGTTCTGCATCAATGCCAAACCAAACGCCATAAGCGCCTGACTTTTATCTGGCTTGCCACTGATGTCGATACCAGTCGCCTCAGCAAACTCTTTTTTGTAGTCTTCTAAAGAGCGAGGACCTTCGATGTCTGGACCTGTACCACGAGCTTCTTGGATAAAGTCTTGCATAGCCGCAGTGAACATTTGTTCGGTTATTGCTTCAGCTTCAGCAACAGGCATAGATTTCAATCCGCCTTGGATTTCTGCAATTTGAGCCTCTTTCTGTCTAAAATCTTCGGCGGTTTCCCTTGGCTTGGCAATTGATGCTTTTTCCAAAGCCGCATCAATCTCAGCAATAGCCGCTGGGTCCAAAACCGCCTCTGGTCCATCAAGATCAAACGCTGATGGGTTTGTTTCCATATTTTGGAACATCTCATTAGGCGTAAGTGGCGTGCTTGTAGTTTCAGGGCGCTCTTCGATAGCCGCCATAACATCACCATAAGCACTTGCAAAATCAGAAAAGTCCTCAACATCTGCTGGAATGTTTGGCAACACAGACTCAGGGCGACGGCTTGCGCGATCAATGATACCTTCATATACGAGAGCTGGGTTTGACGGATCAATGCCCATAGTCGTCAACAAATCCATCGACTCTTCTAATGTCAAACCTGCCAGCGGATCATCTGGATAGACTTCTTGATCAAAGCTGTAACCACCTGCCGCTGGTCCCTCTTCTGCGAATGGACTTCTGCTTTGACCAATGCCAGATGACATCCCACCTAAGCCAAGGCCGTATCGACCCAATTCTCTTTGATACTGCCGTCTTGGATCAGCCATTTTGACCTCTTAGCTTTGATTCAAACCTTGCATCGTTGTGTACATACCAACGCCTTGCAAGAATGGATTTGCCTGTGTCTGCGGTGTCTGTGTGTATTGGCTATACATAGACGCAGATGGAGACTGCGTTAGGAATGCTTGACCGTAGCTGTATGGAGCCAAGGCTTGCTGTGTGCCTGCCAGAGTATTTGCGCGGAGGAAGTCTTGATACTGCTGATCATACATGCGCTCTTTGCCGCCAAGCTCATACATGAAGCTAAGATCGGCTGGAGTCATACCAGCATAAACTCTTCCGATGTCAGCCGATGTGCCAGCCAATTGACCATATGCTTGACCAATATCAGCCTGCGCTGCGCCCAACTGACCGTATGTTTGGCCAAGGCCACCCATAAGACGCCCAGCTTCCAAACTACGCTTATATTCGTCTTCTTCAGCTTTTGCTGTAGCCTCAGCTTCTGACAAACCTATGCTGCGATACATATCAGCCGCTTTCAGCATACGATCTTCACCAGACTCAAATGCCCCAGTTTCAGCCGTTAACTGCCCCAAGCCTAAGCGACCAAGCTCTTGCCCCGCTGCCAATTGACGCTTCATAGCATCTTCGTATGCATCTTGGCCCATTTGGCTTTCAGTTGTTGAAGCGGCTAATGCACGACGAGCCGCATCTTCATACGCTTGCTGTTCCATTTCCCCCTGAGTTGTCGCAGCGGCCAAACCTCGTTTAGCAGCATCTTCGTATGCCTGCTGCTCAAGCATTGTGCCTTTGGAGGCAATATCTCCAGACAAACCAGACGCTTCCAATGCGCGTTTACGCTGGGCTTCATCTGCGGCCATGGCGTTTGCCATTGCTTTATCATAGCCCTGCGACATTAAGTTCGCGACAGTTTGCTGCTTTGCTTCTTCAATTGCTCGTTCAGTTTCTGCCGCCTGAACAGCAGCGCGTGATCCACCGAAAGCTCCTGAGCTAATGGCCTTCGCTGCATCAGATTGACGGCGCTTTCCGCCCTCACGTTCAATCTTTTGAAGTGCAGCGTCTACAACTTGCTCTTTGTACGGGTCCATAAAGCTCGTAGCACTCGTAGGATCAAAGCCACCAAGACCCGCTTCTATAAGCTCTCCTGCCCGAGATGTTCTGGTATCAAAAACGTCTTTGGCCCCAAAAGTCCCGCCTGCGTCAATGTCCGCTGGTTCAAACGTACCACCCTCAGTTACACCTTCCGGCGCATACTGACCAATACCGCCTTGAATTGCTGTTTTTGCGCCTCCCAGCAAAGCATTCGCGCGGTTTTTTGCATTAAATGTTTGAGTGCCTTGGTCTATCTTATCAGAAACACCCGTCAACGCTTCATCATAAATGCTACCAGTATCAACGCTGCCACGACCCTTTTTAAGGTAAGTTGCTGCATTTGGGAAATAATCAGCAAGCGCTTTTTCTATTACATCCTCGCCAGCCCCCAACGCAGTTCCGGCTTCAGGAACATATCGAACATTACCTTCAGCATCTTGAAAGTAAGGAAGGTAGCGATCAATAAAATCCTGTCGTCCTTCAGGGGTCCCTAGAGTGGCGGCAACAGCGGCCTGCATGCCGCTTGTATCTGTTCCTTGAACATAATCTGGAATGTTAAACAGCGTGGTATCGTCAATCAAACCGCCAGTTAGTACGCCGTTTTCGTCAGGCGTTCCAAAAATTCTAGCAAGAAGCGCCTGATCTATGTCCTGAACATATTGTGGGCGCGTATTGATTACTGTTTGTGTGTCGCTCATTACGCCATGCCCTCCAGTTTATCCATCATGCCATACATTTTTTGGATACCTCTATCTAGACTGCCGTTGCCAGCGCCTTTAACTGCATCGCGCGTCATTACAAATTCACCCGCCGTTAGCATAGCAGGAACATCATCTTTTCTGCCAGAACCTTCGCTCGGCATTATTCCACCGTTACGGCGAGGAAAATACGCTGCACCACCTTGTTTCAACTGAATGAAGTTGGGGCTAGGATTTGCAGCGTAATATGCTTGAAGCTGTTCAGCCGTTCCACGAGGACGTGCAACTTGTGCAAGTTTAATTCTATTCGGATCAGCCATAATTTCAGCATACGATCTGTTTGCTCTTGCTGCATCACGATCAGCCTGTGTTTCTTCTTCTTTGTCAAACACAGAACTTAGCAATTGCGATCCAAGACCCAGAGCGAGTGCCTCGCCTGCTTTTGTATTCAGCAGTTTCCCAAGACCTTTATCAGATTGTAATCCGAACATTTCTCCGATTCCCATAAGCCCTTCTTTGTAGCCACTGGAAACAGGCTCTGTCTTAGCAATAGAACTTGCGGCATCACTGGTCATCTTTTGATCAATAGCGGAAATAGCAGATGGCTTTGCTACAGACGCGGATTTTTCCGCATCACCAAATCCAAAGGCACTAGCAAACCCTGTATCTCCAGTCAAAGCGCCAAGGCCACCGCCAACCGCGCCTGCTATCAACGTGTCACGGAGGTTTGGTTTGTTGCCTTGCAAAAGATCAGTAACAACCTTAGTTGCAGCCGCCTGACCAGCGGGGCTACCAAGAATTTTCTTGCCGACTTCCCAAAGCTCTGCCCAGAAAAACTCACGCTTGCCAGTCATAGGGTTTATGCTGTTGTGACCAGAGCCAACAGTATAGCGCAGCGGATTAGCACCAGAATCTCGGAATGCTTGACCAAGGCCACGGGCTACTTGCGGGTTTTGTTGCAGGACTTCACGAGGCACAACCATTTCGCCCGGAGCGACGTGAGCCATCATGGAATCACCGTTCCTACCGTATCTAGCCATGTTTTGCATATTAAAACCTCGTGGTCACTGACATTAAGTTACCAGATGCTGCTATAAAATACTAGAGCGTAGACCCGGTTATTGGTTCAGGGGCAGTAACTTCAATAGATGTGCTTCTCTTCTCTGCGCCAGTCCAAGGATTATTGCACTGTGGACAATTTCCGTCAGGGTGAGATGCTATCTCTTCCGGAGTGTCTACAACGTTGTCACAAGTGGCACAATGAATTGTGTCGGTACTCTTTGACGGCCTCCAAGTAGAGCCATTGTCCATTGTAAGAATTGTTTCGTCTGTCATGTTGTTGTCACCGTTACTGATCCTACGCCAGAGGTGCCTAAAGCACCTCTAACATGAGGCGTGTCTATTTCAGATACTTTTAAATATCCACCGTGGTTGAAAACAGCACCAATTTCTAAACCTTGGTCATCAGTTTGGAGCGCTGTGAAAACAGAAAAAGTATTACGTCCCTCTCCGGGATTTTGCATATTTTGCATATAGACAGAATAAGCACGAATAACCTCGGCAAAATACCCCTGATCGTATTCACTGGGAGGAATAGGAAAGTATGGAAGGTTGAGGTTTCTAGCCATTTATCGTCTACCATCTGGACGAACATCTACACGCGGAGAACCTAAACGCCACTGTACGCCAAGGTCTGAACTCGCAATTTTGAATGAGAATGACCGCCCTCTAAGCCGAACAAATATCTGGTCTGTAAATTGCTCGACAGGAACAGATGCTGTTTTGACGACAGACCCACTGTTTGTATTGGAATAATTTGCACCCGGAAAGTTTCTCGTCTGAAGCGTCATTGTGACTGTCGGGGCGTCAGCCGTCGAGCTTCTGAATGTAATGTCTGGAATCATGCGACTCAAAAATGCAAACTGGTCGCCCTCTCCCAAATCCATCTGGCTACTTTCTATGTAAGCAGAGATTGCGCTCTCAGGGGCAGTGCTACCATCGTCAGTACCTACTTCATGCAGATACAAAGCGTTATCTGTTGAAGCACCGATAGGATCGTCTACAACGCCGCGATCTAACCACGCAGTTCGATTGAGAGAGCCGTAGTACCATATCTTTTGCTGGTAGTTGTAAGTTACATATCGGTTGTTTTCAGAACTATTTGCTGACGGATAGAACCAAGTCACTTCGGAAAACGCAGTATTTGTTGAGGCATACACTTTTGCCTTTTGCGTTGTGTTGAAGTCAGAAAACACATAGTCCCTTACGGAGCAAGGTATCCTTTGAACCGCACCGCCATATACATAAAACTCATTAGACCCCATCCAAAAGACGTTATCTTCAACAGATGTGGCAGCAAGCGGCCCCGCAATAGTAATATTTTCCGAAATGGAATTTATACCAAAGGTGAAAGGTGGCCCTAAGTATTGCATCGCATGAAGTGAAACGTCCGTAAATACAAGAATTTGCTGACGTGTTTCAATTGCCGTTACAATTTCAGAACCAGAACCAATCCTCAAATCACCCGCAGTGGTGTTAACGTTTGCAGCCCATTCCAATATGTTTTCTTGGTCACTAAACCGAATAAGCAAGGGGTCTTGCACCCCCGGATTTGATTCCGAATCACAACCAAACGCAATCACATGACGATCTATGTCGGAAACCAAGACCTGCTTTGCTATGGTTGGAGCAGCATTTGATCCAGTTAAAGAGCTTATAGATACGGCACGATTGTAAGTTAATGAACTTGCGCTCCTGTCCCAATAATATATTCCAGCGTCTTTTACGTTTATAATCAGGTCTTCACCAAAGTTATCATGCGTCCATATTCGCATGTTTTCTTCGATAGCCCCAGATGGCGCTCCTGAACCCCATGTCCCACGTCCCCAGAATGAAATACCCCAACCATTCCCAAAAAACGCATTGTCTAAGCCTACATTAATTTGATATGCACCAACAGTAGAACTGCCACCTGATAGCGTATCATTTGCGTTCGCAAAAACATAAGTTGGGTCTGTTCCACCAGAAACAGTTATTTGTTGAATTGTTCTAACTTCACGAGTTTCGATTAAGTAATTGTCATCGTCAACAATAGAAACAATTTCATATTCTTGATTCAAAATATCTGCGCTTATGTTACCAGAAGCAGAATACAAATCAGTGGCACCAGAAAAGGTCACAAAGTCATTAACCTTTGCCCCATGCGCAGTGTCTGAGACAATTATTGTGGCGCACAAAACATTGTCACCAGAAGTATGTGCCGCAGCGGTTGTCGCATTAACGCCACGAGAGCATCCAGTGAGGCTGTTACCACTAACCCCTGTATATGTGATTTCCTCGCTGCCAATTTTAATCAAACCTGACGACGGGAATCCAGACGCTGAAGTCAATGAAATCGTTGTATCAACTGACGTTATATTAGAAGACAACGTGTTTGCGCTCGCTGAAAATGTAACGTCTCCAGCCGCAGTGGTACTGCGCAACGGCGTAATATCGTTATACGCACCGCCATTTGAGATGTAATACTTCAAATTCGTGCCGACACCAAGGAAGTTAGACTGGTCCAAAGCCACCCAAGGATGCAACGCTCGGCATGAGCCCAGAAAGAAAGAGGAAGATTGCTTTATCCATCCACCAATCTTTTCCGGATAACCAAAACGAAAGCGCACTTTATCCATGTCAAACCAGCCGCCTTCATTTGTGTAGGACGTGGTTTCACGGTTAATACCGGGGCGGAACTGAAGTTTAGTGAACGGCATTCAACGACCTCCTGTTGCCCAGATTATACATATTTTGAACAATTGTTCGAGTTATCTTTTTTCAAAAAATAAGCCGAACAATTTAAGTTAGCCAACCATAAATTTTTTGTGTTTGAGCAATCCGATCATCTAGCCCATGATGCCCACCATTGACGCGCTTGGTAATGGCCTTGATGTTGTCAGTGCCGATGCCATTGTCTGCCATCTTGAACAGACCATTCTTCTCAAAAAACCACATGGCGCTTTCAAATGCGTAGTCCGTTTCCACCAGTGAAGGATCGTTCATAACCTCTGGCAATCGCATGTCCGACGCGAACGAACGATAGTTGTCCCTAAAGGTAAGCTGGATAAATCCCCTTCCCCGCCATTTATAGCCCTCACCATCATTGCCACCGCGACTGCCGTAAACCTTGTCAGCTAACGCTTGTGGGTTTTTGACGTATGGCTCTGCATCGGCTATGGTTTCAAACCTTGAGGGCCAGACCTCCTGTATGCGCTCAGGAGTGCTGTAATAAAGGTTTTCTTTGGTGATGGTAAAACCGCCGCTTTCGTGCGCTGCTTGGCCCAACAAATGCGCTGCACGGTTTGGCGATAGATCGTAATGCTTTGCGATTGCGCGTGCAGTGTTAGGTCCAAACGCGCCATCCGGGGCGCATCCGCACTTCGCTTGCAGTTTTTTCATTGCATCGGTGTTAGTCATTTCTTAACTCCCGCAAACTTAGCAATACTGCGCTGACCAAACCAAAACGCTAAAATGGCCGACATGAGTCCAGCCGTTTCTTGATCCCATAACAGATCAATACCCACCGTCCACGGTTGATCGTCTGCCATAATCTCCATCATCATTACCACCTTTGTGGCAATGAAAAGAGCAAAAAACATATAGGTAATAACAGGTCGAACAGAAGCGGCAAGTCCTGCTGCAAATCCGCCAGTAGGGTTAGCATAGTTATACAGACCTTTCGTTTCTTCTATTTCAGCTTGTGCGTCGATAACCTTTAACTGCAACTCAACGCCTTGCGCAGCAAGTTCACCGCGCAACTTTATTTCTTCCATCTTGTTCTTGTGATCTTGTCGCTCTTTAAACACGTTTAAAAGCTGTGGCAAAAATGAGGTTCCAAACCCCAACAAGCTACCTAGTAGTGCTATCATTTGTCATACTCCCTGTATTCGACTTTTGATGTTGAAGAAGTTATCTTACTTTCCATCGCGTTGAAGCCAAAGTACGCAGCCACAACGCCGCTTGCGCCGATAACATAAACGCTGGCTATATCTGTGATTAACTCTGCGGCACGATCTAGCCCCGTCCACACTGCAAAAACAATCACAACTGGGTAAAGTAACATGCCAGCGGTACAGGCTACTGTAAGTCGTCTCTGCGTGTCTCTCTTGCTGTCTGCGTCTTCCATCTTACGGCGACGATCTTCCATCATAATCTTACGTTCGTCAGGGTCTATCCTGCCATTGCCATTCAGATCATATTCACTTACTTCCATTTCCCTTGCGACCTCCCGATGTAATAAAGCGCCACGCCGAAGATAGCAGCCCCCGATACCACAGCCAAAATTCCAACAGTCCACTCAATAATAGCCTGCTTGATTTCCTCCTTGCGATAAGCGTGTTTCTGACGCTGCGCTTTAACTTCTCGCAGAATGTCCCGATAACGCTCTTGCCCTTTGTCGCCATACATGTACCCAATCATAATTAGGATTTCCTGCTTTTGCTTTTCGATCTTCTCTTTCGCTGCGAAGATTTTCATAGCTTCCGCTTCTGGCGACCCCATGAAGGACTTATACCATGGTGGGTTCTTGTGTTTCTGCTCCAAGAAGTTAATGTCTGACATAGCGCCAGCCCACTTGGACAATTGCCCTGCGCAGTCCTCAATCTCACGGCCTGTGGCAACAAGTTGCTTAATGCCGTTAAATGCTGCGGTTGCCGCAGATATTGCTGTGATTGGGTCTATCATGTCGTGTAAAACCTCAAAGGGCAAATTACATCAGGGTGTACACGATAAACCTTATCATAATATCCATAACGTTTCGACCCACAGTTATAGTAGCAAGCCTTATGCAGACCTGCATAAAAAGTATGGCCCCAGAGGACTAGGACCAGACTGCACATTAACCCTCAAGCTCGCTTATTCGCTCCTTAGCTGCATCAAGCTGAATTTTTAACTCCTGTATTGCTTTAACGCACAAAGAAACCATTTGCCCATAATGAAGCGCATCTGGCCTGCCATCTGCGTCATATTCCACAAATTCAGTCAAACCTGCATCATGTACCTCTTCGGCTATTAAGCCGCCGAATACTGTGTCATCGCCATCTTTACTGGTGTATGTCACCGAGCGAAGAGCCATCAAATCAGCTAGTCCATGAGACGCATCTTGTACGTTTTCTTTGTAACGCAACGAGGATGTTGACCTAAAAAGCTCGCCTGTTGTTGAATCGACGTAAACGTTTGCAGAAGAAGCCGATGTGTTAGATGCAACACCGGGAATGTAAACGTCTTCGTCATTATCGACCCAAAAAACAGGAAGCCCTGCCCCAGTAGATAGGACAACGTGGCTACTTGAAGTGGTAATGTTCAGACGGGTATGATTACCAGTATAAGTACCCAAAATAGTGTTATTTTCACCAGTTGTTATAAGGTAGCCTGAGTTGTAACCAACCGCAGTATTGTTATCTTTATCGTCTTCTAAAGAACTTAATGAAGAAGCTCCTATTGCGGTATTACCACTGGAAGTGCCTCCTGCTAAAAGCAGCGCAGATTCCCCAAATGCAGAATTATCATTTCCCGTAATTACAGAAGCACCTGTACCAAAATGTGCGCTGCTTCCGACAGCCGTATTCCGCGAGCCTGTTGTAAGCCACTGTAAAACACCGTGTCCCACCCCAACATTATCGGTTCCCGTAGAGTTAACCGGTAGTGAAAGGTATCCAACCGCCGTATTTCCTGTAAAGTTTCCAACACCGCCCAAAGAACCATAGCCAACAGCAACGTTTTGGCTTCCCGATACGTTTCCGTCGAGCGCATCGTTACCTATTGCTGTGTTATAACTGCCCGTGGTACAAAGCCAACCTGCATGATACCCGATGTGTGTATTTTTTTCGCCAGAAGTCAGTGTATTTGCTGCCGAAACTCCAATTGCAACATTTTCACCGCCTGTGGTAGAGCTTCCATTAAACGAGCCTAGCCCAATGCCTATGTTGCCTGTGCCGTGTGGAAACGTCCCATCAAGAACCATCGTAGAACCTGAACCATCTACTTCTATGCTTGTCGTAGTCAGCTTTCCAGTGACGGTTGCGCCATCTGTGGTGGTTTCCACAGCTTTTGTTCCGTTATAGTAAAGCTCAACAGAACCGTCTTTTGTGGACTCAATACGCTTGGTTGTTGTATCGCCATTGGTGACGGTAATAGTACCATCAGACGCAATGGTGACACCAGCCGACGTTGCTGTAGGCTCCTTTAGCTGCGTCCTTGACCCTGTGTGGGTCATTACAAAATCACCAGACGTTCCAAGATTAATTGACGCAGAATCGTTTGCTGTCAGAGTGTTTGCAGAAGCGTCCCATGCGACATTATAACTTGCGCCAGTTAACGTCAGATCATCAGACATAGTAACGGCACCGCCAAAGGCAGAAGCCCCAACAATATTTAGCGCGTCAAAGTGCGCATTATCAAACACGTTTGCTGCAACAGCACCTGACCCGCCGCCATCGAAATACACAACAGCGGTTTTCCCATTAGGCACAACATAATCATTGCTTGCGTTATAAACACCTTGGAAAACAATAATGTCACGACTTCCAGACAAGCTATTCCGAATGTACACAATTTTTTCTGCGTCACTTGGCGTCAAACGAACATAAGCAGTTGCTCCCAAATCTGCGCCATCATTAAAGATAACTAAACGATTACGACCATCAGAGCTACTTGCAGACCCGTCTGCAATTGGAAGATCATTTGGAGAACCAGAATTCCCCGCCGCTGGCAAAGTAACAGTAACCTGACCATCCAAAGACGTGTCAATTAACTGCAAGTTTATATTTGTCGTATCGCCCCATGTCCCGGACTTTTCACCTGTGGCTATAAGTTCAATACCGTTATTTGTCGTATAGGTACTTGCCATTTTTGAATCCTATGCAGCTTTATCATCCCAGTCAGGAGACTGTGATGGAATTATTTCTACCCAACCACTACTGCCTGACGGTTCAATCGGAGTATAGCTTGGAACTTGATTTGGAACAATAGGCGACCAAATTTGTACGGAAGACACGCCTCCAATCGCCGCCACGCCCGTTATTAGAACATCAACGCCTATCGTTACTGCTACGGAACCAACGCCTCCTGTCGCAGAAACGCCAGTTACTGGAACGTCGATTGGAATAGAAACTTCAACACTTCCAACCGCTCCAGTAGCTTCTATCCCAGTAGCTGGAACATTTGCATCACCGTCAACGTCTGGAGTCCCGACCTCGCCTGTAGCAGAAACACCAGAAACGTTTACATTAGCAGCGGCTGCAACAGTAATAACGCCAACCGAGCTTGTCGCAGAAACGCCTGTGACTGAAACATCAATCGGCAATGAGACGACAACATCACCAACTTCACCTGTGGCTTCAACTCCAGTGGGGCTTACGTTCGCATCACCGCTGACGGTAACGTTGCCAACGCCACCAGAAGCCGACTCCCCAGTAACAGACGTGTTTGCATCTGCATTTACTGTGACAGAGCCAACAGAACCTGTCGCCGCAATGCCTGTTACGCTAATGTTGTTGTTTGTTATTAAGGAAACGGTTCCTATGGAACTTGTAGCCTGCAAGCCAGTCGCAGGTACATTAGCGGCTGCATCAACCACTACATTGCCAATTTGCGCTGTTCCACTAACTCCAGTGACACTGAAGTTTGCGTCACCTGTCACAGTTGGGTCGCCAACCTGACCAGATGCCGAAATGCCTGTCGGAGAAGCTGTCGCCCCTGCCGTAACCGCAACAGAATTTATTTCCGTAGTGGCTTCTTCGCCAGAAACAGAAACATCAACGTCAATCTTGGCGACAACATCGCCAACCGCAGACGTTCCTTCTAGGCCAGTGACGCTTAGAATGTTGTTGGTAATTAGAGATACACTGCCAATGGCAGAAGTCGCTTGCAATCCTGTGGTCGGAACATTTGCATCTGCGTTTACAACAACAGAACTTGCAGACGCTGTAGCGCTCAAACCTGTTGGAGATATAACCGCGTTACCTGTAACACTTACAGAGTTTATTGCGGTTGTCGCAGAAAGACCGCTTACAGAGGTATTAGCATCAGCGGTTGCTGTAACGCTTCCAACACTTGCTGTTGCAGCAATGCCTGTAACGGCAACAAACGTCCCAGTATCTACGTCAACAGTACCAACACTGCCTGTTGCTGGAACTCCGGAAGGCGAGACATTGGCGTCCGCAGAAATAGAAACAGACCCAACATTTCCGGTGGCCGACAAACCAGTTTCTGGAACATTTGCATCACCAGACGCAGTAACCGACCCAACATTTCCGGAAGCAGAAGAGCCAGTTGGATAAACTTTAGCATCACCTGTTGTGGTGACAGAACCCAAAGAGCCTGTTGATGAAAGGCCCGTTGCAGAAACATTTGCATCTGCGTTTACGGTTTCATTACCTACGTTTCCTGTACCAGAAACACCAGATGGAGATATGTTCGCATCGGAAGTTACAGAAACACTTCCAACGTTTCCTGTACCAGAAACACCAGATGGAGATATGTTCGCATCGGAAGTTACAGAAACACTTCCAACGTTTCCTGTGGCAGATAGACCTGTCTCCGATACGTTTGCATCTGCCGATACAGTAACGCTACCAACGTTGCCTGTGGCCGATAGACCCGTTTCAGGTACGTTTGCATCTGCAACTACTGATGGGCTACCTACACCGCCTGTAGCCGCCTCACCAGATGGAGATACAATAGCTTTAGCAACAACAGATACACTGCCCACACTACCTGTAGCAGACTGACCTGTAACGTTTACGCTTACGGGAACGGATACAACACCACCGTCATCCGCTAGGGCGACAGCAGCTAATGGGGCGAATCCAAGCATGTGTTACTCCGGTTTAACGGGCCACTCGACGCTATGAGGAAACCCCTGTTGTGCTGTTATATCACGAAGTGCCTGCCTATAG
>Ga0208644_1002644_pt1 | contig 14254 bp, 18 predicted proteins | sample VirMetDEL_Nov_18_FD_184517 | JGI IMG/M metagenome (GOLD analysis project Ga0208644, IMG submission 184517) | Aqueous microbial communities from the Delaware River and Bay under freshwater to marine salinity gradient to study organic matter... | ecosystem: Environmental > Aquatic > Marine >... | reverse complement strand
TAACTACTCTGTATCTTTTGGGGGTGACCAGCCTGAACCAGCGGTGATTGGCCATGACCAGCCCAGATTAGAAACACCTACCGCTGATCAGGCCGGGTCGTTTGTGACTGAGCTGGGGGGCTGGGCGGAGAAGGTGCTGCAGGTGACCCTTATGCCTTGGCAGCTGCATACGTTGGGTAATCAGCTGGCGTATGACGGTGCCGGGGATTTGTTGCACCGTATTGCGTTAACGTCAACCGCCCGGCAGAACGGTAAGACGGTGGCGTTGCAGGCGTTGGCGGGTTTTTGGTTGTGTGAGATGCCCAAGATTAGGGGCGAGAAACAGTTAGTGCTGTCGACTGCGCACAGGCTGGATTTGGCGGTGATGTTGTTTGACGAGCTGGCGCCGATACTTGAAGCGCAATACAACGCCAAGCTGATGAGGGCGTATGGCCGGAACATGGCCACCATGCCTGACGGGTCGCGGTGGATTGTGCGAGCTGCCGGGCCGTCAAGCGGTCACGGTCTTAGCCCTAATCTGATTTTGGCTGACGAAATTTGGGATATTAGCAGCGAGGTCATAGACGGGGGTCTAATTCCGTCGCAGCGAGCCAAACGCAACCCGCTTTTGTCTATGTGGTCGACCGCTGGAACTGAGCGCAGCCGGGCGTTAATGAAGTGGCGTGAACAGGGTATGCGCGCGATTGACGAAAACCGGGTAGGCAGCTTTTACTTTGCTGAATGGTCACCGCCCCCAGACCTAGACCCCATGTCACCTGCCGCATACGGTTGGGGCAACCCAGCCCTAGGCACCACCCTGACCCCGGAGGTGATTATTGCGGAGAGCCACAACCCTGACCGCGCCCAATTCTTACGGGCGTCAGTAAACGTGTGGGTAGCGTCAGATCAAGGTTGGTTGCAGCCCGGCACATGGCCCCAGCTTGAACATGCCGACCCGTTGCCAGCTGGCGGGGTGGTGGCCATTGAAAACAGCGTTGACGAAAGCCGCTATTTTGGGTTGCGAGCTGTGCCGCTACCTGACGGGCGCACCTGCCTGACGGTTGCGTTTGTCTGCGACACCTACGCACAAATGTTGGAAGCGGCCAAACCTTATCTGCAACATCCCGGCACTACATTTGCGGTTACCCCGTCAATAGACCTGCATTGGCCCGTCGAATACGAGCGCCGCAAAACGGTTGTCGGCTACGGGGAGATTGTTAAATGGACAGACCCCGTTAGGCAGCTGATACGTCAGGGCATGGTGCTACATGACGGGTCGACCATGCTGGCTGAACACATACAGCGAGCTGTAGCGGTACGGTCACAAAACAGCATTGCGTTATCGTCGCAACGGTCACCCGGCCCAATCGAATTGGCCCGGTGCGCAGTATGGGCAACCGCGTTGGCCAGCAAACCAAAAGCGGCAGGCAAACCCGTTTTGGTGATTGCCAGCTAGTTACACTTGCAACGGTGGTATGGGGGTTACTCCCTATCTGTCGGGATAAGCCAGCCCCCATGCCACTACTTGACCACACATTTGCGCCATACTTGACCTATGGGATTGTTTACCCGCACCACAAAAGCTGCCATTAGCCCAGCCCCGTCTAAAGCGGCTGCAGCTGGCGCGTATGGTGGCGGCTACTCCCCGAACAGCGCCGGGATAGGCGCGCAAATGATCGGGCAGTATTACACCTACCAAGAAGGTGAAGCACGCAACCGGGCGGTCAGCGTACCGACAATTAACCGGGCGCGTGACCTGATGGCCAGCGTCATTGGCTGTATGCCGTTGAAAATGTACAACGAAATTTGGAACGGTGACGAGATGGAGAAAATGCCGTTGGCACCGCGTACTTGGCTACGTCGACCCGACCCGACCGTACCGTACCAACACATCATGTCATGGACTTTTGACGATTTGCTGTTTTTTGGGCGCGCGTTTTGGTATGTCACCAGCCGCACCGCTGACGGCTACCCTGCCAGCTTTACCCGTTTGCCTTCCGGGTCGATCACCACGACAGACATGGTTGGGCCTGTCTGGTTCGCACCGTCAAAAGAGGTTTACTTTAACGGTGGCCAGCTAGACCCTAAAGATTTGGTGCAGTTTTTGTCACCAGCGCAAGGTTTGATTTATGCGGCACCGGGCGCAATCGAGACGTCACTAAAACTAGAGGCCGCGCGTAACCGTAATGCCAGCTCAGCAATTCCGGCTGGCGTGTTGCGTCAAAAAGGCGGTGAACCGTTGAGCGCACAAGAGCTGGCAGACCTAGCTGCAGCGTTTAACGCGGCGCGCGCAACCAACCAAACCGCTGCACTAAACGAATACTTGGACTACCAAGAAACAGCGACCAGCCCTGACAAAATGCTGTTGATTGAAAGCAGCCAATACCAATCACTTGAAGCTGCGCGGCTGGCCAACGTGCCACCGTACCTAGTGGGTGTTGCAACCGGGGCGTACTCTTACCAATCTGCACAGCAGGCGCGCGCAGACCTGTGGATTTTTGGCGTAAAGCTGTACGCAGAGGCAATGGCTCAAACGCTGTCAATGAACAATGTGTTGCCGAATGGTACTTACGTTGAATTTGACGCCGATGACTATTTGGAAGAAAACTACGTTGCTGACAAAGAAGATTTGCCGCAACAAAACACACAAGAACAATTAGCCGAAAGGTAGACCACCATGTTAAAACTGATTGCCGGAGAATTCACGGTTGACGCAGCAGCCGGAGACGAAGCACCGCGCCGCACTATCTCAGGTGTTGCGGTACCGTACAACACATTTGCTGTCGTAAACGACAACACAGAAGTTATGTTTATGCCGGGCAGCCTGCCTGTTGACGGTAAAGCACCCCGGCTGTTTATGTACCATGACGCCAGCCAGCCCGTAGGGGTCGTAACGGAACGGGTCGACACCGAACAGGGCATGATGTTTACGGCCCGTATTAGCGCAACCCAGCTGGGCAATGACGCATTGGTAATGGCCGCTGACGGCACCATTGACCAAGTGTCTGTAGGCGTAAACCCCACAAAATTCAGCTATGACCAGCAAGACCGCATGATTATTGAGGCCGCCGAATGGTTAGAGCTGTCGCTAGTGCCAATCGGGGCATTTGGGGATAGCGCCCAGATCACCAAGGTTGCCGCAAGTATCCACCAAAACCCCACCAATGTCAGCCATACTGAACAGGTGACCGAACAGGAGACACAAACCATGACCACCGAAACCAGCCCCGTAGTAGAGGCCACGATTCCAACACCAGCGTTGCCTGCGCAACCCAAGCGTCAATTTGATTTGCCGACACCCGGCGAATACTTGGCAGCAATGCACATTGGCGGCGAAACGTTCCGCAACGTCGCGGCAGCTGCCAGCGATTACATGAAGTCGAAGCAGACCGCGTTGCAGGCCGCAGCCGGAGACGTCACTACAACTGATACTGCAGGCTTGCTGCCCGTGCCTGTGTTGGCTCCCGTGTTTGCTGATCTAAATTACACGCGCCCTGTCGTTGCTGCGATTGGTGCGCGCGCAATGCCAGACGGCGGCAACCAAAAAACGTTCATTCGCCCAACGTGGACAACGCACCCCAGCGTTGGCACACAGTCCAGCGAATTGTCAGGCGCGTCAGCCACGACCCCCGTGATTGCGTCAAATGTGGTCAGCAAGACTACGCTGGCCGGACAGGTCACGTTGTCGGTACAGGACATTGACTTTACGTCGCCCGGTGCAATGCAAATCATTTTGCAGGACTTGGTCGGTCAGTACATGCTTAAGAGTGATGACATTGCAGCTGACGCCATTGTTGCAGGCGCGCAAGCGTCAGGCGCAACGTGGACTGTCACCGCAAACGACCCGTCAACGCTTATCAGCGCGATTTACACCAGCGCCTACAACATTCTGTTGGACACCAACTTTTTGCCAGACCATGTGTTTGTCGCACCGGGTGTTTGGCAGGCGTTGGGCGCACAACTTGACGCAGACAAGCGGCCTGTATTCCCGTATGTCGGCGCGTCAGGTCTCATGGGCGTCAACGGCATGGGCGCAGCCAACATTACGGTTGCAAACACGTTTAACCCATTTGGGCTAAACCTTGTTGCTGACCGCAATTTTGCGGCTGGCACCATGATCGTTGCGCGCGGCGCAGCCTGCGAATTCTACGAGCAGGTTCGCGGCGTCATGTCCGTCGAAGTTCCCGGCACGTTGGGCCGCACGTTCAGCTACTACGGCTACGTCGCAACCTTCATTGCTGACGCCGATCAGGTGCAGTCAATCATCGTCAGCTAACAACGGGGGTCCGTAATGGCCGCTTACACGGTCACGTTTAAGCAGCTAACGGACAACTACGCGGTATTGCAAACGCTTACCGCTAACGAGCTAGAGGTTGGCCGCGCTATCACCGTTAGCGGTGTCGGCGCACCGTTTGACGGGTCATTTACCGTCTACGCGCTACCGCAATACGAATTTGTCGGCATTGACAGCGAGGGCAACCTACTGTTCGACAATGACGTTGCGGTACCCAATCAGGTTCTATTTGCCTGCACAGCTGATGACGTCGACCGCACAGCCGCCACAGGCACCCTGACGTTTACCCCAACCTGCACATGGATAACCGCCACCCAAATTGAAGATTGGTTGGGCATAGGTACGGCCACCGCAGCAGACACCACGTTTTTGACGCAATGCGCTGCAGCGGTCAACCAAATGGCGTTTAGACGTCGCGTAGAGGCTGGGTATTACGACAGTTTGACCACCAGCCCCAGCGCTGACGTCACGCTAGGGGTAATCATGTGGGGTGGCGCCCTGTACCGGGCTAGGGGCAGCGTAGACGTTTTTGCGTCATTCAACGAGATGGGAACAGCGCCAACCGTAGGGCTGTCACCCATGATCAAACAGCTGTTAGGTATTGACCGCCCACAGGTGGCCTAATGCCCGTTGCCTACACCGACCTTTTCAACGAAGCACTAGACGATTTGTCAACGTTTTTGGCAACGGTTACAGGACTGCAGGTAGTAACCGACCCGCGCAACCTTGTGCCGCCCTGCGCCATGATTGGCGCCCCCACATTTACCGCGTTTAACAACAACATTGTCAAAATGGAATACCCCATACAGATTGTGACCCTTGGGCCGGGCAACCTTGATGCCATGCGCTCGCTGTTGCATACCGCGTCACAGGTATTGGGTAAAAACGTGGCCATTACCGCAGGTCGACCAACCAGCCTTGACGTTGGCGGCGTCATAGTGCCTGCCTACGAGCTGACAGCCAACATGCAGGCCCAAACAGCATGACCTATATTGTTGTCAGCCGCAGGGTAGGCATACCCGGCCAGCCCTACACCCCGGCCAGCGAAGCTGACGCCAAACGGCTATTGGCAGGCGGGTTTATTGCTGAAGCGGGTGCAGTATCCACCGCAAAACCGTCAAAACAACGTAAAGTAAAACCCAAGACCACATAGGAGACCCCACATGGCCAGCACCAATTACCTGTCAAACCCCGCGCTAGTCGAATTGGGCGGCGTTGACTTGACCGACCAATGCACCGCAGCAACCATTACCTACGAAAAAGAGGCGCTAGAAAACACCGCGTTTGGTCAGACGTACCGCAGCAATACCAGCGGCCTTGAAAACAACAGCGCCACGTTGACGCTGTACATGAGCTACGCCAGCAGCGAAACCTACGCAACGCTGCAACCGTTGGTAGGCACCACCACCACATTGAAAGTGAAGCCAGCCAGCGGCGCCGAAAGCGCCACCAACCCGGTACAGATTTTGACCGGGTGTTTTTTGGCCAGCCTGCCCGTTGCAAACATGAGCCTTGGGGAGCTGTCCACAGTCGACATTGAGCTGATGGGCGGAGAGTACAGCGCAGACACGACCCCGTGATTTAACCTGAATACCTAGACAGAGAGGCAATCATGAAAATAAAGCTGGCCATTACCTTGCAGCCCGGTCAACCACCCGTTGAGGTGATCACAAACCTGTTGTGCATTACCGAATGGGAGAGACTAGAACACCGCAAAATTAGTGACGGCAAGGGCGTTGGCATGTCCGACATGGTGGCATGGGCGTTTTTCATGTTGAAACTGTCCGGGCGGCCAATCGTTGAAACAACGTGGCGCGATTGGCTAAAAAATAACCCTGACATGGAGATTGAAGCAGTCGACCAAACCGACCCAAACCCTACGGAGGCGGCAGCTATCGCCGCCAACTAGCCGAAGTGTTGGCCGCAACAGGGTGGTGGCCGCCTGATGTTCCATTTGATAGCCGCGACTTGGTTACTGTTGTTTATGTACTGAACAAGGCGGCGCGCAAATGACCACAATCAAAGTGTTTGGGGTTAAAGAGGCGCTAAAAGAGATCAACGGCATAGACCGCCAGCTACGCAAAGACATAAACGCCAAGGCAAAAGACATTGCCAAACCAGCGGTTGACGGCATAAAAAACGCTTACCCGCCACAGTATTTGTCAGGCATGGCCCGGCCTTGGTCGCAAAAAGGCAGGCAGCTATTCCCGTATCAGCAGAGCGCAGCCCGTAAGGGTGTACAGCTCAAGATTGACACCAGCAAGAAAAACGTGTCGGTTATCCGTATTCAACAAATGAACCCGGCAGCCGCCATCGTCGACATGGCAGGCAAACAGGGCGGTCGTGGTGCGCAGGGCGGCAGGTTTGTGGCAGCCCTAAAAATGATGTTTGGTGAACCGTCGCGCGTCATGTGGCCGGAATACGAAAAACGCGGCACAGACGTTGAGCGCGGCATGTTGAATGTAGTAGAGGATTTAATGACCCAGCTAAACAAGAATTTGGTGCAGTAAATGGCTATTCGCATACCCATTGTCAGCGATTTTGACAGCAAGGGCATTGAGCGCGCCAAAAAAGAATTTGCGCAGCTGACCACCGTTGGCCAGAAAGCCCAATTTGCGTTAAAGAAAGCTGCGTTGCCTGCAGCTGCCGCGTTGGGTGCCGTTGCGGTCATGGCCAAATCGACCATTGCCGCAGGTGAGGCCGCAGCAACGTCAAACGCCCGTATCGCCCAAATCAACGAGAGCATGGGCCTGTTCGGTGAAACTACCGACAAGGTAAATAACCGCATTATTGAATACGCCAACGCGACAGCGCGCGCCACAGGCGTTGACCAAAATCAAATCAAATTGGCGCAGGCCAAGCTGTTGACGTTTGGTCAGCTAGCCAAAACCGCTGACGAGGCTGGGGGCGCATTTGACCGGGCGACCAAAGCAGCTATCGACATGGGCGCCGCCGGGTTTGGTGACGCAGCCACAAACGCTGTACAGCTGGGCAAGGCGTTGCAAGACCCAATTAAGGGCATAACCGCGTTAGCCAAATCGGGCGTCACGTTTACTGAACAAGAAAAAGACAAGATACGCACCCTTGTCGAGAGCAACAGAATGCTGGAAGCGCAGGACATGGTGCTAAAGGCCATTGAAACACAGGTTGGGGGTACCGCTGAAGCCACCGCCAACGACAGCGACAAAATGAAGGTTGCGTTTAGTCAGCTGTCGGAAAGTGTCGGCATTGTGCTGTTGCCGCTATTCCAAAAATTTACTGCCGTAATGATGAAGGTTGCTGATTTTGCCAGACAAAACAGCACCGTCATTGTTATTTTGGGAGGGGTTATTGCTGGGTTAGCAGCGGCGGTGCTGGCCGCTAACGCGGCAATGAAAGTGTATCAGGCAACCCTGATGATTGTTAAGGCAGCCCAATTTGCGTTAAACCTTGTGATGAGCGCCAACCCTATTGCGTTGGTTGTGTTGGCCATTGCCGGGCTGGTTGCCGCGTTTGTGTTGGCATACAAAAAATCTGAGGCGTTTAGGGAGATTGTGGACAAGCTGTTTGGGGCAATCAAAACGGGTGTCACAGCGTCAGTCGATTTTATTAAGAGCTACCTAAACACGGTCATGGGGTTTTACAAATCCATTTTCAACGGCATAGCAAAATTGTGGAACAGTACGGTAGGCAAATTGTCGTTTGAGGTTCCGTCATGGGTGCCGGGGTTTGGCGGTAAAGGGTTTAGTGTGCCGCAAATCCCCATGCTGGCTGAAGGTGGCATTGTTACCAAACCCACGTTGGCCCTGATTGGTGAGGGTGGCCCTGAAGCTGTAGTGCCGTTGAGCAGGGGTATGGGTGCCGGGTCAATAACCGTCAATGTCATGGGCGGGTTGGCTACCAGCGCAGAGATTGGGCAGGCAGTCGTTAACGCAATACGCGCATACAACCGTTCAGCAGGCCCGGCACAAATCGCGGTTGCCTAATGGCCGGGTCAAGTGTCGTACAGTCCGGCAATTACAGCCTGTTGATCGACACAGGGTTTTTGCAAGACGCATTTACCCTTGATGACAGCACAAAAGGTTTGCTAGATAGTACGCAGTTTGTTTTAGACGGCACCACCGACTTTGCAGACGTCACCACAGGCACCCTAAACATTGGGGTCAAACGCGGTAGGCGTGACGTTGGTGACCAATTCAGCGCCGGCACCATGAGTTTTACATTGAACGACACGTTGGCCAATGGCGTGTTCAACCCGTTTGACACAAACAGCCCGTATTACGACACAGCGGAAGCCAAACCCGGTCTGGCCCCCATGCGGCAAGTGCAGCTAATCCGCTATGACGCCAGCAACACCCCAGAAAAACTGTTTGTCGGGTATGTGGTTAATTATGACTACAGTTTTGAGCTGGGCGGCCTAAACACGGTAACGGTGTATTGTGCAGACCAATTTTATTTGCTGGCCCAAACCTACCTAGACGAGCTGAGCGTTAACCCTGAAACGTCAGGTGAGCGCATAACAACCGTGTTGGCGTTGCCAGAGGTCGACTACACAGACATTACAAACATTGCCACAGGCACAGTCAATTTGGGTCACGACAACAGCTACAAGGTTGAGGCTGGCACCAACGTATTGCAGTATTTGTCGCAGATCAACGAGACAGCAGAATTTGGGCGGCTGTTTATGGCTCGTGACGGGGTGCTGACATTCCAAAACCGTATTGGCGCAACGCTCAGCGCGTCAGTCGTTGATTTTAAGGACAACGGCACGAACACGCCCTATGACCGGGTCGGTATCACGTTTGAGGCCGATCAAGTAGTAAACCGGGCGGTTGTAACCGGGTTAGACGGCAAAACAGCCACAGACGAAGATTTGACGTCAATAGCTACCTATTTTATTCAGACAACGTCGATTGGTAACAGCCTGTTGCACCAGCAGGGCGAGATTGACGCAGCTGCCGCCTACCTGTTAAACGGTGAACCCGAAGCACGGTACACAGACGTTGGCGTCGGTTTTGCGTCATTGACCAGCGGTCAACGTGACGCTGTGGCCATTGTCGACATTGGCGACACAATGACCATTGAAAAGACGTTTACCAGCGGCACAGGCACAACCAGCTTGGCGCAAGAGCTGAGCGTTGAAGGCGTCGAACACGCCATTGACGTTTACCGGGGTCACCGGGTCACGTTCTACACCGCCCCAACCACCATTGTCTACCAGCTGATTTTAGACGACAGCACCTATGGCGTACTAGACGCGCTCAATGTCCTAGGCTAAATGCCATGACTACCCCGTTCCCGTTTACAGCTGGGCAAGTATTAACCGCAGCTGAGCTGAACGACATAACCAACCTGCCCATCAACGACCAAACCGCTAGTTACGTTCTGGTAGCAGGTGACGCAGGTAAGCGCGTCATTATGAACAACGCTGGTGCAACCACAATCACAGTCAATGACAGCGTGTTTGCAACAGGTGACACCATTTTTATTGCCAACAAAGGTGCAGGCACATGCACCATTACGGCAGGCACCGCAACAGTTAACACATCAGGCTCATTAGCATTGGCGCAATACGGAGGCGGCACATTAGTAGCTCTGTCGGCGTCAACCTTCACATTTTTTCCCGCAGGCGGCATAGGTTACGGAACAGGCACAGGTGGCAGCGCATTAGCGTCACCGCCAACAGGTTACGCTGGCGTCGAATTTACAAGTAGCGGCACGTTTACTGTTACCAAGGCCGGGCTATTTGACGTTTTGCTATTTAGCGGCGGCGGTGGCGGTGGCAGCACCTACACAGGAGACGGCAATCGCGGCGCTGGTGGTGGTGGTGCTGGCGGTTTAGCAAAATTTACTGTCTATTTAGACACTAATCAAAATGTCATTATTGGTGCAGGTGGCGCAGGTGGTGTAGGCGGCGGCGATAAACCCACTTTGGGCACTAGCAGTTCTTTAAGTGATACCAACGCGGCGCCAAGTGTCGCGGGTGGTGGTTATGGTGGTTACAACGAAGGCACGAATGTCGGCTACCCAGAAAAAGGTGCGTCGGGTGGCGGCGGCAGAGGTTCGACGAGCGCACTTAACAGAACAGGCGCGTTGTCACTTGCGCCCGGTGTGTCAGGATTTGCTGGCGGTACAGGGTCAAACAACAACAACGGCGCTGGCGGTGGGGGTGGCGGTGCTACTGCGGTCGGCCTTGACGCTGTGTCATTAAGTGAAGGTGGCGCAGGTGGCGCAGGTTATGACGTCTCAACCACAATTGGCGGTAGCACGTTATACAAAGCAGGTGGCGGTGGCGGCGGTGGCAACACCACAGGCGGCGCTGGCGGTTCAGGCGTAGGCGGGGCTGGCGGCGGCAATGCAGCTGGTACGTCAGCAGGTGTAAACACAGCGTCAGGCGGTGGCGGGGCCGGAACAAATACCGCCGCCAATTTAACAGGCGGCAACGGCGGTTCAGGCATTGTGTACATTCTTTGGGAGGTGTAAAAATGGCACATTTTGCGCAAATCGACAACAACAATGTTGTGCTGCAAGTGATTGTTATTGCCAATGAGAATTGCGGCGGCGGCGACTTCCCAAATAGTGAACCGATCGGCCAAACATTTATTGCGTCGTTAGGCATGACAGGCACATGGCTACAAACCAGCTACCACGCAAATTTTAGGGGCGCTTATGCAGGCATCTCAATGGTGTACGACCCAACAACAGACACGTTTAGAGAACCAAACAATGAATAAAAACGCGCAACTACAAACCGCAGACCAAACCCTAAAAGGTGCCGTTATCGCATTGGGTAGTTACATAGCCCACAAATATGACGTCGATGCACAAATTATTGCGTTGAGTATCCCCGTAGCGTCCGCACTCATGGCGTGGATTAGCACCCGATTTGGCAACGAAAACACCGCTTGTTTGTTCGTAGAAAAAGAGCCGCCTAAAAAATAATGCCACAGCCCTACAAGGCCGCCAGCGCCCCCGTAGTCACAGCTGCACTACCCGGCACAACCCAATGGGTCAAATGCGCTGAACGATACAGCGGCGGCGCCTTGTGGAATAACGGCACGTTTGTCAACCGTGACATACGCGGTAAACCCGGACAGGTCAGCAATCACACGCGCGGCATTGCAATGGACTTGTCGTACAGGCGTATGGAGGCCAGCGGCAAGGGTGTGCCAGACGGTAGACGGTTGAGCCGCGAATTTATCAAAACATGCCTGCGCAATTATGAGGCGCTGGGGGTCATGTTGGTTATTGACTATTGGCCGCAACCGTTTGGCAGGTCATGGCGTTGTGACCGCGCGGTTGACGGTCGACCCGCTACCGCATGGCGTAAAGCGACCAGCCACACGTTTACGGGCGCTCCCGGTGGTGATTGGTGGCATGTTGAGATCACCCCAGACCTAGCCCGTGACCCTGAACGGGTCAAACAGGTGTTCGGTAGCGTGTTTGGGGTATCCACCACAGCTGCCTGACGTCGCTGTACGGTGACCAGCACCGACAGAACGGGAGAAAACTAATGGCGTATTTGATGAGCAAGCTAGCCGCAGCCGCTTTTGCTGTGTGGGGCGTGTTTGTGGTGTCTGGGGCAAACATAGGGTTTTACAGCCCTGCCCCGTATCAGGCACCCAGCCCCGCAAACACGGTTTGGGAGGGCAGAGAACGGCCCGTAGAGGCCTTTCAGGGCAACCTAGAGCCAGCCCTAAACGACCCTGTGGCAGCCCCGGTCACCACGACCACAATCACCACTATTGCTAATTGTGATGACGTCGTGGCTTTGGCCCGGTCATTGGGCTGGCCTGACGGTGAGCTGTCGACGTTGCGCCAAATTGCCACAGCTGAGAGTGCCTGCCAGCCTTGGGCGCATAACCCAGCCGACCCGAACGGGGGTAGCTACGGCATTTTGCAAATTAACGGGTTCTGGTGCCTGCCTAATTCGACCTACCCGTTGGGCTGGTTGCAAGAACAGGGCATTGTGGCAACTTGTGATGATCTGTTTAGCGCGACAGCCAACCTAAATGCAGGGTTGGCCATACTTGCCGAAACCGGGTGGCAGGCATGGAGTACATTCAATGGCTGAATACCAATACCCCGACACGGGGCTGACAGAGGAGACAAGAAAACAAATCATGGCTGAAGTAGACAGAAAAATTGCGGCGGAGCGGGCAATGCTCAGACACCACAACGCAATGTTTAATTTGATTGACGAGATTATGGGCAAAAAACCCGCTACCCCGCTTGACACATGGCTAATTAGGCAGCTCAAAAACATGCGTGTTGACGCACAGCTGTCAGGCAATGACCATGAGGCTGACGTTTTGACATTGGCCATTGAGGAATTGGGCGGTGTGTTGTGAACGACCCACAGCCAGAGCTGTTTACCCCAATGATCGGTTTGGGTGCATACCGTGAGGAAGTCGCAGCCCCGATACGGTCACCGTTTGCGGTGGCAATGCAAATCAGTAACAAGGTGGCACAGGTCAAATGGACAGCAGACCAACAAAAACGGGTTGACGCAGCCATTGTGACGGTGGCGCACAGGCAACGCTATTTTACGGCTGATGACATTTGGGCTGAGCTGGGCGCAGACTTCCCGGTGACCAAAGGTTTGGCGGGTCGACTAAATGCGGCTGTACGTCGCAAAATGATTTGCAACACCGGGCAAATCAGCCATGCCAACAGGGGTGGCGCCCATGACCACGCGCAACGGTTAACGGTTTGGTCGCTGTATGGCGTTTAACCTTGACGATTACGAGCCTGTAGCGGCCCGGTTGTCGCGTTGGCTGGAGATTGCTACCGATCAACCCAAACGGGTGATTACGTCTCTTGTGCATTACAACGACAACCGCTGTGTTTTCAAGGCTGAATTGTGGGTTGGTCATGTTTTGGTTGCGACGGGGTGGGCTGAGGAGACACGCGGCGAGGGCCACGTTAACCGCACTAGCCATTTTGAAAATTGTGAAACAAGTTCCGTTGGACGCGCGTTAGCTAATGCGGGGCTGGCTGGCAGCGATCACACAAAACGCCCGTCACGCGAGGAGATGCAAAAGGTCGACCGGGTACTAGCTGACGTTACGGACATGCACCACAGCAGCGCCACCCAAAAACAAATGAACTACTTAAAAATGCTGTTGGACAAATACGACGCCAGCAAGGAAGCACAAAAAATGTTTGTGACCGACACGTTGGGCGAGGCCAAAAGCGTAAGCCAGCTCACCACCAGCGAGGCGTCAAAACTAATCAAGGCGTTGCAGGCAACGCAGGTACCGTTTTAATGAACCGTGATTGGGTTTGGCTATTGTTTGCAGGTTTGTTGGTTTTGGTCATGCTGTTTAGATAGCAGCACATAACAATTTAGGTGCGCCAATCTCATTGGTACGGCCAGCGCGTGTCAGCTGGTGTGGGTGCAAATCCCCGGCGTTTAACAAACGTTAGTTAGCCCGTCAGACAGGCGTGTAAAGACCCTGCACAAAAACACGTTGGGCAGGGCTAGTGCGAGCTGAGCGACAATCAGCCGGAAGCGGGCACCGGGGGCAGTCTGCCCTAAGATAGCCAACACACAAACACAAACAAACAAAAAACAAAAACACCACGACCAAACCCGACAGATGACCCACCCCACCACAATCGACAGCAAGGCGCGCCAGCGCCGCGCTAGGACAACGAGCGCAGCGAGGCGTCAGGCATTATGACCCACCCCCGGCCCTACAACGACCCCACCTACAAACGCAACCGCGCCATACTTCTAGCCGACAACCCACCCTGCGCATGGTGCGGCAAACCAGCTGATACCGCAGACCACATTGTCGAAGTCGACCGCGGTGGAACACACGACCTAGATAACCTTGTCGCAGCTTGCGGAAAATGCAATAGCAAGCGTGGCAGCCTGTACCAATCAAAAAAGAACCAACTACGCCAACACACACGACGCGAAGCCCTACGCGATAAAGGCATACCAATAGGCAACGAAAACCCCAAAACCATTTTTTTACCGCATAAAGCCATGAC
>Ga0208644_1002639_pt1 | contig 14276 bp, 14 predicted proteins | sample VirMetDEL_Nov_18_FD_184517 | JGI IMG/M metagenome (GOLD analysis project Ga0208644, IMG submission 184517) | Aqueous microbial communities from the Delaware River and Bay under freshwater to marine salinity gradient to study organic matter... | ecosystem: Environmental > Aquatic > Marine >... | reverse complement strand
CCAGCTGCTGGTGTTTCTACACAAGCAATTCCTGAAATTAATGTTCAATTAAGATCTGAAACAGTTGCTGCTAAAACACGTAAATTGAAAGCACAATGGACTCCTGAGTTCGCTCAAGACTTGAATGCTTACCACTCAATTGACGCTGAAGCAGAATTAACTTCAATCTTAAGTGAGTATATTTCAATGGAAATTGATCTTGAAATCTTAGATATGTTAATCAAGAACGCTGACACAATTGAAGGTTGGAGTGCTAAAGTTGCACAAGATGTAACAGTATCTAGCAATACTACAGCTGGTGGTTCTACTGCAATCACTTATACTTCAGATTCTAATACATCAGGTGTATATTACACTAAAATGTCTTGGTTCCAAACTTTAGGTGTTAAATTACAGAAAGTATCTAACTTAATTCACCAGAAAACTTTAAGAGGTGGCGCTAATTTCTTAGTTGTTTCTCCAAAAGTTTCTACTATTCTAGAATCAATCCCAGGATTTGCTGCTGACTCTGCTGGAGACGCTAACAAATACAACATGGGTGTTCAGAAAATTGGTGCTATCAACAACAGATACTCAGTTTACAAAAACCCTTACATGACTGAAAACGTTATTTTAATGGGTTATAAAGGATCTCAATTCCTTGAAACTGGTGCTGTATTTGCTCCATACATTCCATTAATCATGACTCCATTAGTATACGATCCAGTATCATTTACTCCACGTAAAGGTATTATGACTCGTTACGCTAAGAAAATGGTTCGTCCTGATTTCTATGGTAAAGTAGTAATTTCTGACTTGAACGAACTATAGTAGTTAGTTTAATATATTTGAAAGAGAGCCGCAATAGCGGCTCTTTTTTTTATATGTATAATAAAACGTTACATTTATGGCTAAACAAAATACCCAAAAAACACCGCCAAAAGGTTCTATAAGATTTTCTTTAACACTTTCAGAAGAACAAAAAGCAGCTAAACAAGCAATTTTACACCATCCTTATAATTTTATAGTTGGTAAAGCGGGTAGTGGTAAAACATTATTAGCTTGTCAAGTAGCATTAGATATGTTTTTTAAAAGACAAATAAATAAAATCATTATAACTAGACCTACAGTATCAACAGAAGACAATGGTTTTTTACCAGGTTCAGAAAAAGAAAAAATGGAACCATGGTTAGTACCTATTCGTTCTAATATGAGGAAAATATACAATAAACCACTTATATTAGATAAAATGGAAAAAGAAGAATCAATTGAATTAGTTTCTTTAGCCCATTTTAGAGGTAGAACATTTGAAAATTCTATAGTAATAGTTGACGAATTTCAAAATTTAACTAGATCTCAATTTAGAATGGCGTTAGGTAGATTAGGAAAAGGATCAACAATGATATTTTGTGGTGATAACCAACAAATTGATCTTAAAGATAAAAACTATTCAGCCATTCATGATGTTCCCAAAATAGATGATTCCCAATATGTTTATAAACGTGTTTTAGAAGATAACCATCGTCATGTAGCAATAGACGAAGTATTTGAGATGTTGAACGGAATGTAAATCTTCCATACCCTTTTCATATTTATAATAGAACAACCTAATTCTATTAAAAATGGCAAACATACCTATTTGGCCCGGCTCAAGCAGTTTTTTCCCAGGCGATACACCTTTTGGGTTTTACGATTATGATAATGATTTCCAATCAGATGCTCCACAAATAGCAGACTGGTGTGCTAAGCGCTTAGGATACCCATTAGTAGATGTTGAATTACAGCCAATCAATTTCTTTACAGCATTTGAAGAAGCAATCAATGAGTATGGTGCTCAATTATACAATTTCCAAATAATAAATAATTTCCATTCTTTAGAAGGAAACGCAACAGGCTCAAATTATAATAATAAACTAGTTACCCCTAACTTAGGTTCTACTATTAATATTTCCGATCAATATGGTAATGAAACAATAGGTGGGGGTGGTGATTATAAACTAGAATCAGGATCCCTATCTGTAAAAACAGGCACTCAAAGATATGATTTATTATCTAATGTTTCTTCATCAATAAGTGGTTCAGAATCTGTTTATATAAAGAGAGTATACCATTATCAACCAGCCGCAATTAATAGATATTTTGACCCTTACGCTGGTACAGGTACAGGAATACAATCATTAATGCAAACATTTGGGTTTGGTAATATGTCACCAGGTGTAAACTTTATGTTAATGCCTATGTTTTTTGATGCTTTAAAAATCCAAGCAATCGAATTAAACGATACTATTAGAAAATCAGGTTATCATTTTGAAGTTACAAACAACAGATATTTAAAACTATTCCCCATACCTAATAGAGATTATACTTTACACTTTGAATATGTTTTAAAATCAACAGCGAATGATCCTGTTAAAAACCCAGCAACCAATTTAATAACAGACATATCAAATGTACCTTACACTAATCCAACTTATCAATACATTAATCAACCTGGTAGACAATGGATCAGAAGATATACTTTAGCATTAGTTAAAGAAATGTTGGGCGGTATTAGAGGTAAATATCAATCAGTACCTATCCCTGGAGCTGAAACAACTTTAGATTACGCTCGATTATTAAGTGAAGCATTAACTGAAAAAGCTGCTTTAATAGAAGAACTAAAAGAATTACTTGGTGAAACTACAAGATTAAAACAACTTGAAAGACAAAACCAAGAAGCACAACAAACACAAGAAACTTTTTATAAAGTCCCTTACCCAATTTACGTAGGATAATGATGAAATTAAAAAACATATTAAGTGAAGTATTAAATACTTTTACCGTTGAATGTGAAGTCTTAACAGACAGAAAATTTAATATCACAGATGTATTAGATGAAGTTAGAGCTTTACGAAAAGTAACTATTGTAAATAATGTTACACCAGAAGAATACCCACAGAAAGACAAAATAGAATATACAAGATTAAGAATTAAATTTGTAACTAGAGAAAATCCAAAACAAGACATAGCTAAATTCAGAGAAGATATGTTAACATCGGATTTATCTAAAACAGATTTAAGAATACCTGGTGTAAAATCGGTAAAATTTAAAGAAGAAACTTTAAAAAGACTATAATGGCATTATTCGGAAAAAGTAGAGACATAAACTTATTTCACACAATAAATAGTGAACTTCTAAAGGATATAATCCAAACAGAAGTTGCATATTATAAGTTTGCTTTAGAACAAACTACTGTGAATGTTTATGGCGAAGCACCGGGTAAAAATTATTATGAACCATTGAAAATAGCGTGTTTAATCGACAGACAAGACCAAGCTTGGTCGTCCGATGCTTTTGGATCTGACGTTAATCAATCCATTAATTTTCGATTTTTAAAGAACGAACTTAAAGATATAAATTTATTACCCGAAGTAGGAGATTTGTTACTTTTTAGAAATAATTTTTATGAAGTTGATTCAAGAGTTGAAAATCAGCTTATATTAGGAAGAGATCCTGACTACTCTATGGCTGTAGAAACAAATAATTTTGGTGATAGTTTTTCGATTATAATAAATACTCATATTTCAAGAGTAGAAAAATTAAACTTAATACCATTAAGAGAAGGAAAATACCCAACAACTACTAAACTAGATGGTGGAACTGCAAACGCAGTAGATTGCTAATAAAATAATATGGCTGATAAAAAACAAATAGATCCAAGAAGACCAATCCCCTCAAGTGGGTATGATCGTTTACGTCAAAACTTAAACTCTGGCTTTGCTGAGGGTTTTCCCGTTGAAGGATTCCCAAACCCCGATAACAGAGCAAATATAAATAGAGGCACAATAACTTCTCGTAAAGATGATACAGTACAAGATGTTTCAATTGGTTTACAAGACCATGATGAAGCAATAATGTATTATTTTAACAATGTTATTAAACCATCTGTTATAATAAATGGGAATAGAACAAACGTTCCAGTAATATATGGTTCTCCTGAAAGGTGGAAATCAGTTCAAAAAGATGGATATTATAGAGACAAAGAGGGCAAAATTCAAACACCTCTTATTATGTTTAAAAGAGATAGTGTTGAAAAAAGACGAGATTTAGGTAACAAATTAGATGGAAATAATCCCCAATTACATTATACCTTTCAAGAAAAATATACAAAAAAGAACCAATACGACAATTTCTCTGTTTTACAAAATAGAATACCACAAAGAGAGTATCATGCTGTAGTAGTTCCTGATTTTGTAAGATTAAATTATACTTGTACTATTTGGTGTGATTATATTGCTCAAATGAACAAACTAGTTGAAGCACTTAATTATACTTCGGATTCATATTGGGGTGATTCCGAAAGATTTAGATTTAATGCTAAAATAGACACATTTAGCAACACAACAGAAGTAAATCAAGGAGACAATAGAATTATAAAATCTGATTTTGGATTAGTTCTCCAAGGATACTTAGTTCCAGACAGCATTAACAAAGAATTATCTAAAAATCCCCAAAAATTCTACAGTAAATCAACAGTAGTATTTAACGGAGAACTAGCGGTAACACCCACAGGTATTCCTTTAACAAGAGAACAAGTAAGAGAAGCTACAGGCGCACAGAATATAACAGGTTCCCTATAGTCTTTTTATATTTATAATAAAAAATAATTATGGCTGCAGGTAAATATAGCTTCATTATAGAACAAGGAGCAACAACCGATTTCGAAATAGTATGGAAAGATTCATCAGGTACACGAATTAATTTAGAAAACTACCATGCTCGAATGCAAATTAGATCAGATTATGGTGCAAATGGTACTTTATATGCTTCTTTATCTTCATCTTTATCCCCAGATGGAACTGGTTTAAATTTATTAGGTTCATCGGGAAATAATCCCCTTTCTTCAGGTAGTATAGGTATATTTATTTCAGCTGCTTCTTCTTCAGCTTTTAGTTTTGGTGAAGCACGTTATGACTTAGAAATGGTAAGTGGTAGTTATGTTACTAGATTAATAGAAGGAAAAATAAAACTCAATAAGGAAGTAACAGTTTAAAAATATGGCTACAAACTTAAATATATTACAAAGTTCTGTAGAAGTATCCTCAGCTAAGGATTCCATAGTCATCACTAATAACAACACAGGAAATATAGTAAATGTAACAGGAACTGATGTTACTACTGTAGAAGTATCCTCAGCTGGGTTATTAGGTAATCCTGGTAGAGATAGTGATGTGCTTTTAGGCAATAGTGCATACTTTACAAATATCACAGCCTCAGGTGCTATAAGCGCAAGTGGAACTTTAAGTGCAGGTTTAAACTCTTCACCACAAACAGAAATAGTTTATTATAACACATCAACCGGAGAATTAACATATGGACCCATTAATGATTTAGATGGCTTTGTAATTGATGGGGGAACTTTTTAAAAATAAAATACATTGGCTAATCAAATTAAAAATAAATACACAGCCCCCAAATCAACAGAATTTACACCAAAAGATCTTGTTGTAGATGTAAAAAACGGTAGACTTTATTATAAATCTAATTATGCTGTTTATGAAATAAGAGGAACTATATTTTCTGCAACAACAAACATAGATGAATCTACACAATTAGGTGATTCTCAAAACACAGAAATAATATTCAATAACAATGGGGCTTATGACGGTATAAGTGATTTTACTATATCAGATATACAAGGTGATGGTACTGGAACAGTAAATATAGGAACAGCAACCATAACAGACGCAACCATAACAACCGCAGACATAAATGGTGGTACTATTGATGGTATTACAAGTTTAACAGCTGGGGGAAATTTAGATATAGGTGCTTATGGTTTTAGAGCTAGTTCCCTCACAGCAGACGGTTTAACATCGGGAAGAGTAGTATTTGCGGGAACAAATGGATTATTATCAGATGATTCTGGTTTTGAGTATAATGAACCGAATAATGAATTAAGCTCGGGGAGACTCAAATTATCATCCACTGCTCTTTCCCCGGGTTCTGCCACTAAAATATCATTAGGTACTGAGGTTGGTAGTGTAAGCTATAATTTAAGAATTAGATCTAACTCAGGATATGTATCTATAGGCCCAAAAAATACTAGTTATTCGCACTTTCAAACTGATCGCTCTAGATTTTACCATAATAAATCTATAGTAGTCAATAGCAGTGTTTCAACCGATGGGGGTTATACTCTTACTACTTACCAAAATAAGGATTTTACAATAACAACAAGTGAAAAGGGGTTTGATGGTCCTTCAGGAGGAGGAAGAATAAAATTAGCACATTCTACTACCTCAAATGCTGCTAACGGTGTAGAGATAAAAGGAAATCTAAAGGTCTTACCTGATGGGTCTAATAGTCAAGTGGGTATTATAAGATCTTCTGGTGATATTATTGCGTTTGCATCATCAGACAAACGTCTAAAAGATAATATTATACCAATATCAAATCCTATTGAAAAACTTTTACAAATTGGTGGTTATACTTTTGAATGGAATAAAAAACAAGATACTTATAACGGACAAGATGTTGGAGTTATAGCCCAAGAAATAGAAAAAGTTTTACCTGAAATAGTCGAAGAAAGAGAAAACGGTTATAAAGCAGTAAAATATGAAAAAATAGTTCCATTATTAATTGAAGCTATAAAAGACCAACAAAAACAAATCGATAATCTTAAAAATAAACTAGATGGACTTGCTTAATTTTAGATATCTAATTCAGCGTATAGAGGTTGATGTAGATGACGTAGGTGGTGGTGGTGGTGGTGGAGCTTGTCCACCTGGTTTTTATTACGATGATGTTGAACAATCATGTGTTCTTTTACCCCCAGATGGTGACGATGATGGTAGTGATAATGCATTTACTTTTAGAAGAATTGTTGGAGGCACCCATGAAAATCCATATTCACCATCTTTAGAAAGTGTAGTAGCTAGTGAACCCCTAGGAGTATTTGGCACTAATAATGTATACCCCCAAGGGGTATATCAAAAATATGATAGTGTATTATTTGCATGGAACTTTAACTGTACTCAATATGATGACGAATATAATAGTGCTAATTATCCTGGTGATGCCACATATAACCCATACACTCTTAGAGCAGCGGGAAATATTAGTTTTAGTGATTGGTTAAGTGCTTCTACGGGAGATAGTGATAGAAGACGTATGCTTCAACCTACAAGTCCTGGTGGTGGTGGAAATGAGTTATGGAGCCCCTCAGAACCACATCGTATGAGTGAGTTTTTAGATAGTGTACTTTTTGATATAACTCTTTTTCCTGAAGCTGACTTAGATAGTGATGATGGTTTTCAAGAAGTTGATGATAACTTTACTGTAGGATTTTAATTAATATAATATATGCCCGGAATAATAAGAAATATAACAAAAATAGAAAGAGATGGAATAAAATATTTCACCTCAGGAGCCCAATATGTTCCTACAACCTCAGCATCATCAGTACCCCAAATAATAGCAGTTACATGTTCAGCAGATAGTGGTAATAATTTAGCTACAACCTCTTCTTTAAGTGGTTATTTTATAGTCCCCCTAGTTAGCCAATCAGGCGCAACATTAGGTTCTAATTTAAATGTATTTTATGTGACAGCTTCTATATTTGATTTTGTAGAAGATGCTGACACTGGTGCTACAGCAAGTGGTACACCTTCATATTTTAATCCAACAAGCAGTAATACAGTTACAAATTTTAATGTACCAGTTAGAATAGAAAAAAATGAAACCGCTAATAATGTAGCTTTAAAAACATATAACGCTATAACAGGTTCTACAGTTCTTAGTAGATTTGTCTCATCAAGTATTAGTGGAGATAAATTAATACTCAATAATATAATTAGTGGTGCTCTTGATTCACCTTTTATATCTGCTTCTGGTTTTAATTTTAATTATGTACAATCAGGATCTTTTGGGAGTGGTAGTTCTGTAAACTATAAACCACCTGTTGGGTTTTTACCTGATACCTCTGCTTCTTTTACTATAAAAAGAGATGACAATGATGAAGACTCAGTAAAATTCGCTAAATTAGTTAATAATGTACAAGAACCAGCTTTTTATCTTTCGGGATCAGGTAGAATAGGTTTCAATACAGATGATCCTCGATCAGGGCTCGATGCTGTAGTAGATGAAGTACAATTCCAAAGACCTGGAGCAAGAAAAGGTTTAAAAATCAACCAAGACGGTAATATAGAAAGTTTTGATAAAGACCCAACCACAGCATCAACAGGTAGTGAGTTTCTTTTAAGGTTTTCAAGAGGAACAGCTATTACTAAAGCATCTTTAGAAGCTATAGGTTTAGGTCCCTTTGCAGATGATGCTGCGGCACAATCTTATTTTAACGCTTTACGACCAGCAGAACAAAATGCAATACTAGAAAGAATAGAATCTATAGGATTTATAGATCCACCTCAAGTAGGAGATACATTAGGTTCTATAAGGTGGGTAGCAGAATCAGGATCAACCTCTGGTTATGATGATAGATCAACAGGTGAAACAGCGGTAATAAAAGCAGTTGTAAGTGATGGAGATGCAACAGGTATTCAAGCAGATATGATTTTTAGTGTTGCGGGTAAAACCGGTGCAGCAGAACAAAAATTCTTATTGGATGCTAGTAATACCCATCAATTAACTGGATCTTTAAATATAAATGGTGGGTTAACTGCAACTTCTACAGCTAATTTTAATGGAACCGCCAATTTTGATAGTAATATTGTTGGTGATCTTATTAGCACTAATATTCAAAATGTTAACTCAATAACTGGGTATGGTAATCTTTCTATGGGTAATAATGGAAATGAAGTCCATCAACTTACAGGCGATGTTTATATAAAACGTGTAGCTAGTGATGGGGGTGATTTACTTTTCCAAACTAGTGGGGATACTAAATTAAAAATAAGCCATGATGGTAATATAACAGCCTCAGGTAATATAAGTGCGAGTGGTACTATTACAGCAGATACTCTAACATCAAACAATATTGTATTTACACCAAGTGCTACATCTATAAAAATAGAAGCACCAGATGAAACTGCTGGAAGTGTAAATGGAGCTAGTTTAACTATAGAAGCAGGGAATGCTTTCGGCTCTAATTTTAATGGTGGGGATGTAACAATTCAAGCAGGAAAAGGATCAGGAGCCGGAGATGGTGGTAATATAGTAATAAACGCTGGGGGAGGGATACCTTCAGGTTCCATTAGTCTTAATGCTCCCTCTATAATAGCCTCAGGGAATATAAGCGCAAGTGGAGACTTATCTATCCAAGGTTTCCCCAGTGTATCAGCTTCATTAGCGGTAGCAGGAGGAATTAATACTGGTTCATTTGCCACTACAGGTTCAAATACATTTATAGGAGACCAAATAATAAGTGGTGCTCTTTTTATAAGTGGATCAACTGAATTAGGGGGTGATATCTTTCCACAAACACCTCAAGGTGCAACATTAGGTACAATTGATAAACCATTTTCAGATTTATTTCTACAATCGGGTTCTATTTCTATTGAATCTGATACCCCTGGTGACCCTTCAGCTGTAATCTCTAACATTAATGGTAACTTAGAAATATCAGTTGGTGGTATGTTACTAATAGAACCTGGAAACTCATTTATTGCAGAAACGGGTTCATTCCAACATATCTCAGGTAGTTTAACTCAAATAGGTGATTATACTAGAACTGGGGATACTATAGCTATTGGGGATTTCCAAACAACAGGCTCAATCAGTATAACAGGTTCATTTTCTGCCGATTTAGAGGAAAATAATGTATGGGTAGGAGATAATGGTAGAAATGTCCCAAAATCATTTGTTACTCTAGCAAATGAAGGTCATTTAATTAGACCAGCTTATGGTTCATTTTATGATACAACAACTCAATCTGGATCCGCAAACACTGCATATGCTATTAAACACAACACTACTGATTTTGGAGATGGTGTATCAATAGTAAGTGAAACTAGGATTACCATGGAGGAGGCAGGAATTTATACAATTATTTCAACCCAACAGTTTTCCCATACTTCAGGTGGAGAAGTAGATATTACGGGGTGGTTAAGAAAAAATGGAACCGATGTGGTAAATAGTGCTACTGATTTAAGATTAAAAGGTAATGGGGAGGCAGAACTATATGCAATAAATTATTTTGTTTCTGCATCCGCTGGAGATTATTATGAAATGATGTGGTCACCAACTGATTCCACAACAATTATAAAAGCCATAGCAGCAAGAACTTCACCAACAAGGCCCGCTGTTCCATCTGTGATAACAACAGTTAATAGAGTAGGACAATGATAACCATAAATAATAACATATTTATAGTAAATGAAAATATTTAATGGTATTTACAGGGTAGTATATTTATAACATATGGCTAATACAATAATATTAAAAAACGGAACTGGATCAGCGATCCCCATTTCTCTAATACAAGGAGAACCAGCTATCAATGTAGATACTGGTTTATTTTATTTTGGTTCTGGTTCAGGTAATGATGTAAGGGTTTTAGAAAATTTTATAAATATCACTGCATCGGGCGATATAAGTGCGAGTGGCCAAATAATAGGATCTACAGGTTCTTTTTCTCAAGCAGTCATAACTTTAAAAAGTGGAGCCCAAGAATCCCCTTTCATAATAACAATAGCAGACAACAACGGACAAGACAATAAATTAGAAGTGACAAAAGACGGTATTTTAAAATTTGGAGCACTAGATACCTTACCAACAGCCATAACTGGTGGTTTAGTTTACTCTGCTTCAGCTTTTTATGCAGGGCTTTAAAAATCAAACATACGTATAACTAACAACACAACATAAAAATACACATACAATGGCAGAATGGAAAAAAGTCATAGTCTCGGGATCAAGTGCCGAGCTTAGCTCATTAAGTTTAGACACAGCATTATCCGTAGCAAACGGAGGTACAAATGCAACATCATTTGCAGATAAATCTGTTATCATATCACAAGACTCAGGTACAGATACTTTATCAGCAGCAGCAATGACTGGTGATGGAGAGTTATTAATTGGTGGTGCTTCAGGACCCACAGTAGCAACTTTAACAAACGGAAATGGTATTAATGTATCAGATGGAGATGGTTCTATTACATTAGCCATCGATGGTACAGATGCAGTTACTTTTAGTAATAATGCTAGTATATTTTCGGGTTCTTTTTCTGGATCTTTTGAAGGAGATGGTTCAAATTTAACAGGTGTATCCGCAACTTCATTTGATTTTGATGCTTTACCTACTATCACTTCTCTAGGTGGTGGTGATTTTTTCGCTGCATCACAAGGTGGAACAGAAAGTAAAATCACATTTGCAAACATTTCTTCCTCAATATATGGTGGTGTTTCTGGTGATGCAACAATAGCAGCAGGTGGTGCATTGACTATAGCAAATGATTCAGTATCAAATGCTAAGTTAGCTAATATGACACGAGGTACTGTTAAAGTTGGTGGAGTTGCAGCTGCCCCAACAGATCTAGATGCTAGTGGAGATGGTGATATACTTATTGGTGATGGTACTGATATAAATTCAGTAGCAGTAAGTGGTGACGCAACACTAGCAGGTAATGGTACTTTAACACTCAAATCAGGTATTGTATCAAGTTCAGCACAAATTGATCACGATCAAACCACTAACTTTGATGCAAACGAACACTTTTTACAGTCAGCAATTACAACAGTTGGTACAGTTACTGTCGGTGATGTATCTGCAATTTTACCTGCGGGAACAGTTTCAGCTTCAGCTTTATCTTCAGCAACCCAAGGTACAGCAGTCTTAACTACAAATGGAGTAGCAGGTTCAACTATTGATTTAGGTTTACAAACAAGCGATTCACCTACATTTGCAAATTTAACAGTTTCAGGAGACTTAACAGTGCAAGGTGATGTAACTGAACTCCAAACTACAAACTTAAACGTTGAAGATCAATTCATACTATTACATTCAGGTTCCTCAGACCGTAGTGACTCAGGTATTATATTTGGTGGTTCAGGTGGTAATGCTCAACAAGGTAGAGCCCTTATATGGGATTCTAGTTATAATTCAAATGATGGTAGGTTAGCAATCTCTACAGCAGATGTACTTTCGAATAACACTACTGATTTTGATTTTGCTAGTGGAGATGGATATTATGTAGCAGGTGTGTTTGAAGGAACTGCAGTTGCTGCAGGAAATGCAAATGCTAACCACAATGGTAACATTAGAATTGAGTCAAACGAAATTTACATCTATGCATAATAAATAAGTGCTAAAATATTTAATAAATAAGGTTATGTTTAAACATAGTAAGTTAGACAAAATAAACAAAAAAAAGGAATTACTAAATATTCCAGAAGATCAAATATCGCTATCCTTGTCAAAAGACGAGATAGCGATTTTGCTTCAATCAATAAAAAATTCAAATTTTAGTGGCTCCGTGCTAGAAGATTTATATAACCTTGTATATAAACTACAAACAAGCTATAATAAACTAAAATAAATAAGTTATGTACACACCCCAAGAATGGACAGTTATACGTCAAGGTCTTGACTTAGTAACAATCACAGGAAAAAATGCTAAAGACTTAGCTGCACTACAAGTTAAAGTAGAAAATGATATTCAAAAGTCTGAAACCAAAAAACAAAAAGACTTAGAAAAAATCATGAAAGCAGAGGCAGAAAAAGCCAAGAAATAAAATTTTCTATATATTTATAACAAATTATTGGCCTCCTAGGAGGAAGTGGGCTCGCAGTGAGTAACCAACCGTAATAAAATAGAAATATGCCAAATTGGAAAAAGGTTATAGTCAGCGGATCTAACGCTGCGCTTAACAATATAACATCGTCAGGATTACAGCTTAGAAATTTAGGAGCTGAAAATGAAATCCTTATTGTTGGAGCTAACACACAAGTTACATCTTCTAATCTATTAGCTATTGATACGGTTAATCAAAGGGTAGGTATTGGAACCTCAACTCCTCAAGTAAAATTAGATTTAGTTGGTGAATCAAGTGGAGAAGCGCAAGTTAGAGTAGCCCAACACGATGATACTTCTGATGGTCCTGATATAAGATTTTTCAAATCACATGGTACGGCAGCAGCTTCTTCCTCAGTTGCTAATAATGATTATATTGGGGCAGTAAATGCTTTTGCTTATGATGGTAGTACCTATATTCAATCAGGATTCTTTGGATTCCAAGCAGACGGTACTGATGGTGACTCTAAATTTGGATTAAGAACCCGTGTAGGTGGAACACTTACAGATAGAATTAAAATAAATAGTTCGGGAGACTCAGAATTTACTTCTAACATAACAGCCTCAGGTAATATAAGTGCAAGTGGTGATATCACAGGAAATAGTTTTATCAAAGGTGGTGGTACTTCCGCCCAATTCTTAAAAGCTGATGGTAGTGTTGATTCCACCTCTTATGGAACAGGAACAGTAACAGAAGTAACAGTAGGAACAGGTTTAGATGTTTCAAATGGAACAACCACCCCGAATGTAACTTTAGATTTAACAGAAGTAGGGTTTGGTGGTACCGCTGGTAATTTAGTTACTGATGATGGTGATGGTACTGTAACATCTCAAGATAATTTAACATTTGATAGTAATACAAACACACTTAGGGTACTTGGAATACCAAGATCAGAAGGATTCATATCTGCTTCAAGTGATATAGTTGCGGGAGAAAATATATTTGCGGGTGGTAGTGGTGTATTTGGGGGTAATGTAACAGCCACAGACATTATTGTAGGAGATGATGTTAGATTAGCCGATAATAGTAAAATAATATCTGAAAATACAGCAGGCACCTATATTCTTTTAAATAATGATGATTATTGGAGAATTAATGCTAATAATGTTAACGTAGCTCAGTTTTCATCCGCGGGTGTAGTAGTTAATGAAAACAGTGCAGCTTCATGTGATTTTAGAGTAGAAAGTAATAATGATACACATGCATTATTTGTAGACTCAGGAAATGATAAAGTAGCTATAGGTACATCCACTGTGGGCAATTCATTGTTAACTATAGATGGTGATGTAACAGCTACAAATATAACAGCCTCAGGTGAAATAAGCGCAAGTGGCAGAATTACAGCATTTAGCTTTGTAGGAGATGGTTCTGAATTGACAAATATAGATGTTTCAGATTTCATGACAAATGGGTCTGATAATAGAGTAGTCACTGCAACAGGCACTGATGCAATGAATGCAGAATCAAATTTAACATTTGATGGTTCTACATTAACCCTTCTAGGTGGATCTAAGTTAAATGCACAATCACACATTTCGGGTGCAGACCTTTATATTGCATATGGTGC
>Ga0208644_1002638_pt1 | contig 14277 bp, 26 predicted proteins | sample VirMetDEL_Nov_18_FD_184517 | JGI IMG/M metagenome (GOLD analysis project Ga0208644, IMG submission 184517) | Aqueous microbial communities from the Delaware River and Bay under freshwater to marine salinity gradient to study organic matter... | ecosystem: Environmental > Aquatic > Marine >... | reverse complement strand
TCCCTGTCGATGTTGACAACCTAGTTAGACAAATTCCTCTCATACAACAAACTCCAGAGGGCTGGGTAGCTTCCTTCGGTACAGAAGTATTAAAGATACTAGGTGGTGGTAACACTTATCAAATCAAAACCAATGAAAATGGTATTGAGATGATAAGAGTAAAAGGTATCCCTCCTATCCCTACAGATAGTCTCGGTAAAAAATGGATTAGTTGGGTTGATACTCCACAAACAAATATGAGAGACTTAGATGTTGAAGGTAAGTTTGTCTTTGTTGGCTTTACAGCTAAAGGTATCATGCCACAAGTTGCAACTCCTGCAGGTTTGTTAGAGCCTCATAAAATCCAAGCAGCACTTGCAGAATCTATTTTATTAGAGACACCAAGTATTCCAGACTATAGATTAGTAGTTGAACTAATGTTATTAGTAGTCTCAGGATTCGTAGTTGCAGCTCTAATCAATTATTTAGGTATCACCTTAGGATTGACCTTAGTTACAATTTACAAGACTGCTATCAGCTATTTAGGACTTTACCTCATTTCACAAAATTTATTAATTGATGTAACTTGGACACTTGTTGCAACTTTTATAATCGCTTCACAACAATTTTATTTAAACTTTAGAAAGCAATATAAACTAAGACAACAGATTAAAAAACAATTTGAACATTACCTTGACCCTAGACAAGTTAAACAACTACAAGATAATCCAGAGTTGTTAAAACTAGGTGGCGAAAAAAGAAGATGTACTTTCTTGTTTACCGATGTGAGAGGTTTTACAAGTTTGTCAGAACAGTTACCACCTGAACAAGTTACTGAAATAATGAATAAAGCTTTGACCATTCAAGCCAATGCAGTAAAGGCAAACGATGGTATGGTCGATAAATATATTGGTGATGCTATGATGGCTATCTTTAATGCACCTTTGGATTTAGATAACCATGAAGATAGAGCTATAAGAACAGCCACTCAAATACTACACGACATGCAAGAAGCAAAGTTAGGAGTTGAGATTGGTATAGGAATAAATACTGGAGAAGCAGTAGTCGGTAATATGGGGTCAGCAACACGATTCGATTATACCGCCATAGGTGATGCAGTTAATCTAGCAGCAAGGCTAGAGAGTTCTACAAAAGAAGTTAAAAAAGATTTAGTCATAGGTGAGCAAACTGCATTAGGTTCATCTTACAAATTAAATAAATTGCCAAGTATTAAAGTTAAAGGCAAAGCTAAGGCAATAAAAATATTTACTTTACCTCTTGACAAATCTGTCAAAAAATAGTATAATAATAGGAGCAGTAGGGTAAATTACATACTGCATAATTAACTTGCTTAAATAAGGAGTATAATATGACAAGTAAATTTCTATTGGATTTAACAAATCCGTCTTTTCACAAATCCCTCATTGGATTTGACACAATGTTCAAACGACTTCAAAATCTTGAAAGGGAGTCGCAATCTTATCCACCCTATAATCTTTATAGAGATGGAGATATCTATACAATCGAAATGGCATTAGCTGGTTTATCGGCTAAAGACATTGATATTGAATTAAAAGAACAGGTACTAACCATATCTTATCGAAAACAAGATGAGATAAAAGAAGATGTTCTTCATAAAGGTTTAGCACATCGTTCTTTTACTAGAAGTTTTAATCTAGCAGAAGATATCAAAGTTAAAAAAGCTAAACTAAATAACGGGTTACTTTCTATAATTTTAGAAAGAATTATCCCTGGGATAAAAAACCTGTTAAAATAAAGATTTCTTAATAGAAAAAGCCCTCGAAAGAGGGCAATTCCTTTAGGAGAGCTTGAGAGCTTCTCTAAGAAAAAGTTTTAGTTATTAGACTAATACCATTCCTTACCTTAAAAGAATTCGTTACAGGCGATTCTATGAGGTAAATTTTTTAAAAATCCTAATTTTTGATGGCATTTATTTCACCTTCAAGATAATGATGAATCTTATCTAATTTTTCTCGACCTTGCTTAATTATTGTCTCCATAATCTTAGCTTCGTGTCCAGAAAAAACTTTATTTACATCTCTTAAAGGTAGACCGGAAACTTCTGTAATTAATTTTCCAGTCTCATCAAACAATATTCTATAGGATAAAATATTTGCTTCTCTTGTTTGGTCCATTATTCAATATCACTAAATGTAATTTTATCTTGCTTACCTCTTAGTCCTGCTTTCATATATGAAGTGGCTCTACCCTCAAAGAAGTTTTGGTGTTCAACACCCATGACTTCATCCAACCAAGGCAGCGGATTTTCTTTCTGGTCATAATTAGTTTTCAATCCTAACTGCAATAATCTTCTATCAGCTATGTATCTATTATATTTATACATATCCTCTTTTGTTAGTCCCTCGATGTCTCCCATCTCAAATACTAAGTCTAAGAATCTATCTTCAAGTTCTACCATCTTACGACAGATGTCATAGATTTCTTTTTTGAAATCGTCAGTCCAGATAGAAATGTTTTCTTTGATAAATTCTCTAAAGACTTTAGTCATTCCTTCCACATGTAATGATTCATCACGAATGGAATAGGTAACTATTTGACCCATACCTTTCATCTTACCGAACCTTGGGAAGTTTAACAAAATTGCAAAACTACTAAAGAGTTGTAGTCCTTCAGTAAATGCAGAATAAACTGCTAAAGTTTTGGCAATCGTTTCTTTATTTGCTTTAGATGGTTTAAAGTTACCAATGTAATCATGTTTGTTAGCCATCTCTTCATACTCAGCAAAGGCTTGGTATTCTGCTTCTGGCATTCCAACTGTATCTAATAATAAACTGTAAGCATGTTGATGGATTGATTCCATATTGGCAAAAGAAGTCATCATCATTCTTGCTTCAGGTTTTTTAAATAGCCTCATGTACTTATTGGTGTAACCTTCACCAACATCCACATCAGACTGCGTAAACAGTCTAAAGATTTGTGTTAATAAATTCTTTTCATTGTCTGTTAAGTCTTGCCAATCTTTAACATCAGTGTGTAAAGGTACTGACTCCGGCATCCAATGCATTTGGTTCTGTAAGACATAGTAGTCAAACATCCAAGGGTATTCAAAAGGTTTGTAATATTCTCTTTTTGTTAGTAAACTCATTTTCCTTGTCCTCTATATTTTTTAAAGTTACGTTTATAATTTTTATTCATGGTAGAAGTTGCTAAGTTCTTTCTACCTTGACTTGTTTTCTTACCTCTTATTCCTGTTACAGAAGTATGAGTTGTACCACTATTCCACTTAGCTGCCATTATCCCTCACAAGCAATACAATCAACCTCATCAAGTTTGATACGAGGTACTTTCACATTTACATTCTCAGTAGCTCTTGCAGCATTTGACCTGAAGTAGTAAAGTGATTTTAGTTTATGCATACCATACCAATGAACATCATTAATATATTGCATATAGTCTGTATGAGTATCTTGAGGTGCTGTCGCACTTGGCAAATTGAAAAATAGATTTACACTCTGTGCTTGGCAAACAAACTCTTGTCTTTTATAAGCATGTTCAATTACCCATATCTGATTTATCTCATCAGCAGTTTTAAATATTTCTTTTTCCTCATCTGTAAAAATATCTAGATGTTGAATAGAACCATTGTTTCCTGAAATATCTTTCCATAGTTTTTCTTTCTCATCTTTAGATAGTTTCTTTTTATTAACCACATTTTCTAAGTACCTATTCTTAACTTGGTAAGTGCCTGAGAGAGTCTTGTGTGTATAAACGTTAGCACGATATGGCTCAATCGAAGGAGATGTCCCCCCACAAATAATACTAGAAGAGGCATTAGGAGCAACAGCAAGAAGATGCATATTACGAATGTTGTTACTGCCTGAGTCAGGACATGCACCACGTCTGTCTGCAAGTTCTTTAGTTGCTTTGAGAGCTTTGCTTTTGATGTATTTGAAACATTGATAGTTGATTCCAGTTGCTGACATCCCTTCAAAAGGTATTCCTTTAGATTGGAGATAGGCATGGAAACCCATTGCTCCCAAACCGATTGACCTTTCTCTGTAGGCTGAGAAGGCTGCTCTGACATAACCTTCTTTTTCTTCTTTGATGTGTTTTGTAAATCTTTTATAGTTGGCATTGTATTCTCCCAGTGCTTCAACATCCACAACCTGTTCAATAAAGTGTTGAATAACATTATCTAACATAGTAATTAAATCAGGAATGAATTGTTTATTATCTTTCCAATCGTCAAACTTTTCTAAATTAACACTAGATAAACAACAGACTGCTGTTCGTTCCTCATTCGTAGCTAGTGTTATTTCTGAACATAAGTTGCTTTGTTTTATTTCTAGTCCTAAATCTTTTTGTGACTTTGGTAAATGCTCATTACAGATATCTAGATTAATCATGTAAGGCTCACCGGTCTCTGCTCTAGCATTTATTAGTTGCCACCATAAGGCACGAGCATTAATAGTTCTTACCGGTTTATTTGTTTTAGGGTCAATCAATCTCCAGTCTTCATCATTCTTTACAGCTTGTAAAAAATCATTGGTTATGTTGACTCCGTTATGTAGATTTAAACATTTTCTATTTATATCACCACCAGATTCTTTTCTCATGTTGATAAATTCTTCAATCTCAGGATGTGATATATCAAGATAAGCAGCATAACTACCACGTCTTGTAACCCCTTGATTAAAGGCTAACATCTGTGAATCTACCACATGCATGAATGGTATGCAACCAGTAGACTTACTGCCGTTAGAAGTAGATACCCCATTGCTACGGATATCTCCCCAATATCCACCGATGCCTCCACCTGCACTTGCCAACCAAATGTTCTCATCATAATGAGAAGATAACCCAGTCCTACTGTCAGGTACATAATTAAGGAAGCAGCTGATAGGTAAACCACGACTGGTTCCTCCGTTACTAAGGATAGGAGTGCTAAACATGAACCAATGTAGGGAACTGTAATCATAAAGTCTCTGAGCCAACTCAAAGTCTGTGTTGTTTTTATATGTGGCAGCAAAGACTGCAGCCCTTGCCAAAGCTTCTTGAGCATGTGTTTCCTCCTTCCAAAAATATCTATCTCTCAAGGTATCTAAACTAAATTTATCTAGATTAGATTCTCTGTTATAATCTATTTGAATACCTAAGTATTCTTTCTTACCAATTTTATCTACCATTACTCTCCTGTCTTAAAAAATTTATCTGTTTCATCATGGATGTGTAACATAATTATACCATAGTGTAATATTTTTAATAAGTCTTTTCTGTTACGACCTTCTTTATTACCATAGCGTTTAGCATACTTCATAATGTTGCCCATACAAAACCCTGTCCCATGTCCAGAATCAATAATAACATCTGTAGCTTGGTACTTATCTGTAGCATAATGTTGACCATAGGTGTCATATATATATCGTTGTAGTTCTTCAACTAATTTATCTTCATTAAACTTATACATTTGGTATTCCTAAATCTTCTAATGTTACATCTGGATTTTTCTTTACCTGTTTATAGAACCAACGTAAAGAATAAGCACTTAACATAAATTTATTATTAGCAAAGATATGAGTCTGTTCAGGTAAAAACTCATGTAGGTTTTGAGCTGTTATCTTAGAAGTGTCTTCACCTTCTGGGACCATAGTTCTTAACCATTCAATAAGCAGTTCTTTGCTTCGTCTTCTTAATTGTTTAGCTTTCTTTCCGTTCATATTTTATCTCATCTACTCTAGGTGGATTAGGTGTTCGTGTCATATAAACCAATCCCTTAGAATACTTAAATACTCTAAGTCCCTGACCTTCATTGGAATCTTTATGACACTCAAATTTGTGACGACAATAAGTACATTCACGAGGTAATTTCATGTTACCTAATTTGCCCTCAGGTATATTATTATAACAAAAATCTGGGGGACTGTCAATAGCTATGATGTTTTTAACGTCCTTAATTTTCTTTTTGATATTGGGTTTGTCAAAATTATCTGGTTTGAATAAAGCAAGTTCTCCACTCTCTTTATTAAGAGCTAAGAAGGCACCATTCTTTGTTCCTTGAGCTGCCTCATATCCAGTTAGCTGAGCCATGTATCCAAAGACATCATCTTCTGGAAGTGTGCCATCTTTAAATTTTCTAAAACTATATCCGGAAGCTGTCTTAACATCAACAACTTCACCATCTATAACACAGTCCATGTGTCCTTTAATACCATCAACTTCCACAGACTTTTGTTCATCAGTCACTTCATGTCCAGACATTTTAACTAGAAATAAAACTATCTCTTCTAATAAATGTCCATACAAAAACTTAATAAAAACTGAGGGTGGTATCTTCTCTGGTTCTTTATCCGACTTCACATCAAACCAAAGTTGTCGTAGTGGTCTACCGATATTAGACATCCTTAATCTTTCATTACTACGAGGCTCAGGATTGGACCACTTGCGTAGTATATCTTTCATTGACTCACCGAACTTGTCAATGTCCTTCTCCTTGATGTCTAATGAACCACCCTCGCCAAGGACTGAGAGTTTGTCATATATGTCTGATACTAAGGTATCAAGTGTTTTCTTTTTCTTTTTCATGTCTTTGTAAATATCCTATAGCTCTTTGTAAAATCTCTACATTATCTTTGAAGCCACCTAAACATCGATTACATGTATGACATAACCAACCTCTAAATGATTCGGTTTCATGGCAATGGTCAACAACCCAAGCTCCTGATTTTTTTCCACCAAGTCCATTAACTTTATCCACTGTTCCTAAACAAATAGGACAAGAATAATTCTCATCTGTAGGCATCCCATATTTTTCTTTTAATAATTTTCTAGTTTTGCTAAGATGATTATTACATTCTCTACATTCTGGTCTGAGAAAATTTCCTCCTGATGCTGGACTAAAAGCTGTTAAAGGTAATTTTTTATCACACTTAATACATATCTTTCCATCTTCAAAAAGTAACTCATCGTGGTCATCTGGAAAAAGAGATTGTTGTTTAGTGAGTTTCACTCCAATTACCTCCTACTTTAAATTCACCATCGAGAGGACAACGTAAGTTGTAATGTTCTCCTGCATCGATTATAGACTTGACAGCTAACTGTCCAACTTTATTGACTTGGCATTGTCTAACTTCTATTTGCCATTCATCATGTATGTTAGCAACAAATCTGTAATCAATATCAGATAGTCTTAATCGTTCATCCAACAAGGCTAAACCTTTTTTCATAACAATAGCACCGGCACTTTGTAATAAAGTATTCAAAGCAGCATGTGCTGTTCTAACAAATACCTTTCTGCCGTCTAATGCCTTGAGGTATTTTTTTGTTGCTGCTCTTTGAACCCTATCTCTAAGTGTCTTGAATGATGGCTTATTAGCAAAGAAATGTTTTCTAATTCTTGAACCATCTCCTTTAGTTCCTCCAACCACTTTTCCAAGTTTTTCATCTCCTGCTCCGTACATGAGGGCATAGATGAATGTCTTTGCCTGATTTCTAGATTCAAGTCCAGCAAGTTTTTGATTAGAGGTGTGTACGTCTCCATTAATGATTTCATTTATAAAGTCCTCATCTTTCATGTAGTGAGCTAACATCCTGATTTCCAGACCACTAGCATCCACTCCAACTAATTTATAATCTTCATCTACAATCCAACAAGCACGACATTCCTTACCATAAGGTGAAGCAAGGCTAGGAACTTGAGCCATATTAGGATTTCTATGTGTCATCCTACCAGTAATTGTACCATTAGGAATAACAAAACCATGAACACGACCATCGTCCTTAACTGCTTCAATCCATGAATCAATCTGTGCTATACGTTTTTGTAGTAATAAATATTCAGCTATAAGTTTAGCTTCATAAATATGTGTTATCTCAGATAGAGTTTTCTCATCAACAATCGGCTGACCTGTTGGAGTAAATCTATCGGGTCTCCAACCCATCTCTGTTAAGTATTCTCCTATCTGTTTTCTAGAACCAAGATTGAATGGCTCAAGCTTTCGTCTCATAAAAGGTTTAGTGTCACCCGTACTTAGACAGTCCTGATATTCATCATCAGTCAAACCTCTTTTAGAAAGAGAGCCATCCTTCTTGATATATGGTGTTACAAGTTTATCATCAACCCACCTAGGTTTGAAAGTTTTGTGTACTTCGTCTTCGACTTCTTGTAACCTTTCTCGAAGTTGAGCTAACAAAAGAGCAGCAGCTTTGCCATCAAACTTAAAGCCGTTGTCTTCCTGTGTTCGCATAACTCTAGCAACTTGATGTTCAAGCTCGACACTTTCTCTTGAGAATCCTATTGATTCTTGTTTTAGTTTGTTATAAACTAATGTGTTTAGCTGTACATCTCGTACACAGTATTGTAGCATCTCAGAAGAATAATTTTGATAGTCTTCAAATTCAATCTTACGATAACGTAAACGATATCCCCAGTTGTCAAGGCTATGCCCACCTTCTCGTGTTGGATTAAACAATCTTGATAAGACTAAAGTATCAACAACATTGTCAGTTAATTTGATACCACTAAACTTTTCAACCATTGGAATATCAAAGCCAATTATGTTATGACCTATAAGTTGCTCAGCAGATTCTAAGAGTTCATAACCTTTGTCCAAATTATCTGGACCAAACTTATAAATCTTATTTGAATCTACATCTTGAGCAACGATACACCAAATCTTAGTGGCATTTAAATCATCTGTCTCAATGTCAAATACTAATTTCAAAATGCTTCTCCTCTTTCTCCTTCAAGGTCATCAAAGTCTTCAACGATTTCTGAAAGACGACCTGTGTCACCATCATAAATTAAACTTGTAGCCAAACCAACATCACCAGTGTAACGAGACTTTAATATACGCATCCTTGTAGTGCGAGACTCATCTGGGTCAGTTGATTGTTGGTTGCGTTCAAGGGCAATTACACAATCAGATAACTGAGCAATACTGTTAGACCCTCTCAAATGTGAAAGGCTAACTTGTATGCCGTTCTCGTGTCCCTTATTACCATCAACACGTCTGAGGTGTGAGACCAGAATAATACCTGCTCCTGTTTCCTCAACCATGCTTCTTAGTCTGGTCATAATATTATCAATAGCTCTACGTTCATCACCTTCCGATGTAGCACTTACTAACATGTGAAGATGGTCAACAACTACCCACTTACAACCACAACCAATAATCATAAATCTTAATTTACTAAAGATTTCTTCAATATCGTTGGTGCCGAAGTGAGCATGAACCCAAACTCTATTTTTATTATCACCATCGTATAAGATGTCAAAGAATTTATCTACTTCTTCCTGAGAAAATTGTTCTCTAACTTGGTCAATGTAAAGTCTAGCATTAGCTTCAATCGAAAGAATACCGTCAATGGTTCTCCTCCAATCTTCTTCAAGTGCTATGACACCTACGTTGTCTTCAGTGTTCTTAATAAGCCAATGTTCTAGCTCTCTTGTTACTGATGATTTACCAAGTCCAGTTCCTCCTGTTAAAGTAACTAACTCTCCTTGTCTAAGACCATAAAGCTTTTTGTTTAAGCCTTCCCAAGGATAAGGAACACTTTCTTTCTTTTCTCTATCATGGAATTTTTCTCTAGCTTCAGAGACATTAATAACTCCACTCGGAGTATAAGTCTTAGCATTCCACCAAGCTTCAACAAACTCTTTATGTTTATTGTTTTTGAGCATATCGTTAGGGTCTTTCCACCCATTCGGCATGGTCATTATTTTACACTTAGATGGTTTAAAAAGTCTGGCAACTTTATTAGCAGCTTCATTACCTGCTTTATCATTATCAAAAGCAAGGATAACATTCTCAAACTGCTCTAAGTATTCAAGACTTTCTTTGATATCTTTGACAGCACCAGCAGCTCCACGTTTAATAGAAACTACTGACCACTTACTACCAAGCAACTCATAAGCAGCCATCGCATCACATTCACCTTCGGTTACAGTAATGTATTTGCCTGACTTAAATAGTTGTTGTCCAAACAAACCAGTCTCTTCAAAAGAACCTGAGAGATAAAACCTCTTGTCTTTTGCATACCTAGTCTTAGTAGCACTTAGTTCATGTGCTGTGTAATAAGGATAGAAATGTTGAATGACATCTCCTGCTCTATCATGTAAGACAGTTACACCATATTTTTGTGCTGTATTTTTACTGATTCTTCTATCAGTTAAATCAGCAAAGGTGCCTTGTCCGACATCACTTTCATAAACAGTCGTTGTCTTCGGTGTTTCTTTCACCACTTTCATAATCTCTCCATTAAATAATTTATTGTAGTCTGTCATAAATTCACCACAACTAAAACATTTAGCTGAACCATCTTTGTTGACACCAACTGCATCGCTGGAATCACAAAGAGGACAAGGTTGATGAACCTTATCAAAACCATTATCCATTGTCGCCCTCATTATGTTTAGTTATCTTCGTTATCTTCTGCAGATTCTGCTTCAGAAGTTTCTTCTTCTACTAAAGCTTCCTCTGTAAGTAAAGGTCTCAATTCTTCTTGCAACTTATCGTTGGATTTCTGAATTGATATTTGAAACTGATTGTTAAAAGCAATCTGACTTACATAAGCTTGAACTTGTTGTCTAGCTTTTGGGTCCGTAAGCTTTTCAGTTTCATACGATTTACCATCAAAATTAATTATCATAATTAAAACTCCTCATTATCAGGGTCTTGTTCCCCATACTCAACTAACTTGTTGACCTTCACAGCTACTAGCTCTGCAAATGTACCATAATCATTTGAATATGATTTAAACTTAACAGTTACATCACTACCATTACCGACCAAAGTATCTAAGTCATTACCATCGGTATCGACTAGCTTAGGTGCTGGTTTGGTGCTTCCATCCCTGTTAGCTGGGTTTCTAGCAAATTTAAATGCTGGTTGGTCATACTTCTCTTTACCTGTTCTATCACGAACACGAGAAAGACCCATACCTTCAAGTCTATCTGCCTCAGCATCATCAGTCAATAGGTATATCACATACTGACCGAACTTATTGGGTGTGGACACACTAGCCCACATCGCATTTCCGTTAGCATATTCTGCCATAAATATAATCCTCCATTAGATTAATTAATTGCAACAGTATAGCATACTTTTGCTCTTTTGTAAAGTGTTTTGTTAAAAAAAGAATGCCTGTTTTGAGGTATGGACAGGCTACCATTCAAGCAGATTGAGTAACACACAGAGAGGTTATAATAAATACGAGGGCGATGTGTTACACCTCAAAAAAAACAAGGTGTTGTTCATATAGAGTAGCGTAGTCTTTAGTTAAAAAGTCAAACTCTCTAAACAGGAATGCTCCTTTAAGTCCCATCCTCTTCTTAGGACACCTTGCAAACTTTTAAACATTCCACCAAATAGGTTTAGCCCTACCTTTCTCCCACTTGGCATAATGTTTTTCATGTATGACATAATCTCGGTATGACAATACAGGGTCTTGTTTCTTATATTGGTCTGGCATTGCTAAAGCAACAGGTGTCATATCTGTTTGTGTAATATTGTCAGGGGTTTTAGACAATGCCACTACCAATCTTTTACAGGCATGTTCTTTATTGTATCTGTACTCATATTCGTCTAACAAGCTTGTAAAATGTTTGAACAACCAATCGTAATTAGTTGATGCTTCTCTAGCCCAAACTGTGCAAGGATGATTTTTGTATGCTTCTTTGTAAAGTCCTGCTTCATCAGCATACTCATTACCATCCAACACTCTATGAGCTGTGCAAAGCATTTGTGCAGTTTCTAAAACCATTTTGACCAACATCTTGTCAGGTTGTGAAATCGCTGCCACCTTGGCATTGGTATCTGTAAAAAATATATTCATTGTGTAACCTCGCTTAATAATGGTTCAACTAAATCAAATACAACATCATCAAACAAAAATAATATATTACCATTGTTTGTAATCTGAGTATTATAACATATCTTATCCTCATAGTCAAACTCTTCATCCAATCTTTGCTTAAATTTTTCAGCATTTTTTGGTGTCAAAGACCATATATATTGCCTCGTAGCTTCTGGATGTTCTTCTTGATATGTACCTTTGTAGCCCTCTACTTCACTCATGCGACCTCCATTTCCTTTGCCATGATATCAATGTCTTGTGTTGATAAAGTATCCACAGCTTGTTTAGATAGAAACTCTATCATAGCTTGTAACATGAAAGTATAATTTACAACACCATCAGCTGTTAATGCTTCTTCAGTAACAAACTCTATGCAGTCTTCAAGTAAATCATCTCGTTGAGGTAAGACCCACTCATTAGTTATAACATCTACTACTCGTTCTTTAATTTGTGTATTCACATCATTACTCATTTATCGTCTCCTTAAAATCAAATTTCATTTTATACATTTCTTCAAATATTTTCTGCCCTTCACAAGCAGTTAATTCTTTCTCACCATATACATATCTTTCCTCATTAGTTAATTGTAACCAATGCATAAAGTTTTCATAAGGTGTTGAATTATCGTCCCACTTCCAAACATTACCACTCATTGTCTAACTCCTCATCGTAGTTGGTATCTTCGTCTGTCCCTATTAACTCTTGGCTATCATACCATAAATCAACGATATTGTCAAGTTCGTCCATATAATTTCTCCTATTATAAATATTATAAATATTATAAAATATATTATAAATAATGATTATAATAGAATTATAATTATAATTAATATTAATATTATAATAAATTATAAAAAGATTATAACATATTTTACAACAAAAATCAAGTAATTAATTTACTTTTTTGTTTTCTTTCTTGCCACCATGATAGTTTTAGTTTAAATTTAAGGTTAAGTTCCTTGTTTTTACACCAATCTCTAACAAAGTATGCCCATTTTCTACCCTCATAAACATCAAATAACTTGTAACCACAAGGTACGTTACGACCCTCGTTGCCATAAAAATATATCTGATATCTACCTGTTTTCTCCATAATCTTCCTCCAATTTTAAAATTACAAAGTCAAGAAAGGACTGTTTGAACATGTCCATATCCCAACTTCTCCTCGTATGAGTAATAAATTCCAAGATTAAATCGTTAGAAACCTTGACACTCTTGCCAAGTTCTGTCATTCTCTCTCGCACACTTGCTACATCTACTGCCCAAATAACTCTCGCTGAGTTGCTGTCTTCCCAATCTGACAAGCCTTGCCAATCTGGATTAGTTCTGCGTTTCTCAAATTTAGTCATACTATTTTTAATCCTTCCAACAACTTATATCTGGTGGGTCATCGTCATCGCTGTTCATAATAATAACAAACAAGCAAGTGATAAAGACAAATACTATTGTTGTAAATAGTTTGCTTTCAAATAACATTGCTTGATAAAACTGCATTGTTTCCATACTCATAACTTTGTTATAGACCAATCGTTCTAAATCGCCATTCATTTCTTATCCTTAAAAGCCCATAGAGTAATATCTGTTTCAAAGTTTAGTTCATAACTTTTCTTACCTATCTCAATCGTTGGATAATCAATAACGCTAACTTTGGTATCAAGTTCTGTACTAATATATCTAATGATTGCTTCTGTTACTTCCTCGCCATCTAATTTAATTCTCATTTCACCTCCTGCTTGTAATCTTTTAATGCCATATCAATAGCTGTTTCTGGTCTACCATCAATAGGAAAATACCAATCTCTGAAACCTTTGGGATATTTCAAGCCTCTAATTTTAACTGTAAAGGCAATAGGTTTCCCTTTGTTGTGAGCTACCTTAGCTATTTTAACTTTCATTAGTTACCTCCTTAATACCAAACTCTAAATAAACATTCTCATCTAAAGTATCTGACCAGACATCTTGTACTTCATGCCAGACTTCTTCGCCATCTTCGTTCTGAGTTAGAAGCTCAACAGAAGCTTTAGGATTACAGTCTTTTAAGTAATCTAATAATTGTTTAACTCTCATCATTCACCTCACATACCTCTTTAAAATATCTAGCGTTGCTTGGTCAATGTCTTGAACACTCTCAACCCAAACCAATTTATCTCCGTATGACCCTGCCCAATAAGCGTTGTCGCCATCAAGGTCATCTTCATCTACACAATACATAGTCTGTAAAAAATCAAAGTCTTTCACCTTGCCATTGTCGTAATCAGCTTTAGAGAAATTGGTTTCATAATCCCATTCTCTGTATTCGTTTTCTCCGTCTTGTATTCCATAATTAATTAATATCATTATTCACCTCCTCTTTATTATCTTCTCCTACGATACCTTTAACAAGCATATCAACGTAGTCATCAATTACTTTATCATCAATCATACTGCCTCCGTTAAGACCTTGCAAGAGTCCTCAACTATATTA
>Ga0208644_1002633_pt1 | contig 14298 bp, 23 predicted proteins | sample VirMetDEL_Nov_18_FD_184517 | JGI IMG/M metagenome (GOLD analysis project Ga0208644, IMG submission 184517) | Aqueous microbial communities from the Delaware River and Bay under freshwater to marine salinity gradient to study organic matter... | ecosystem: Environmental > Aquatic > Marine >... | reverse complement strand
CTTCACTCATTAATCTTCCAATACCACCACTTCTAAAACCTACTCTGCCGCCTGCAGCATATTTTTTCTTAACAAATTTTTCAAGATTACTAATACCACCAGCTATTCCTTCTTGTTCTTCTTTACCATAAGGTCCATAAATTTCTTCAGCTTCATACAATTCTTCTACTGTTCTACCCTTTGTAGTTTCATCTGCTGTTTTTCCTATTTGACCCATTGCTCTGGTACCTTCATCTGTATCAAAATATACAGAAGTTGTTCCATCACCCATATTGACATCAACCATAACGTCTGATCTTTCTGGATGGGTAAAAGTTTTAATTCTATCTTCTTCTTTGATTAAAGTTCCTTCGTCCATAACTTTTTTAATTACAGAGTTAAAAAAGTCTACACCTTTACTTGCAACTTGTTCAATACCTTCACGCGCACCTTCTGTTTTAAATACATTGACGTATTTACCAATAGCGGGTGCACTTGCTAAAGCCATTAATCCTTTTATAAAACTTCGTCTATTCATCTTTGTTAAATAAGTTGTATATCATACCTTCTTTGTTTTGATAATTTTTATATGCATCATATCCAGCTAATCCAGCTCCTAATACGACTCCAGGTAATCCTAAAAATCTAGATGCTCCTGCAATCGTTCTTGGACTCATACCCATTCTTAAAATTTGTCCTGTAATGCCTGGTCTTGCTGCACCTACATTACTTAAGTTAAAATAATTCTTTGCACCTTCTAACATAGTTCGTTTGGGTGCATTTCTTACAACTCCAGAAAGTTTTGATAAGGGTTCCATTAATGCAACACCTAATGCAGGTCCGACTGGATCTGTTAGAATGTCTGTGGCTGTTTCTCCTTCATCTAATCTTTTTCCTGCAATAGCTCCTTCATATAAACCTGTAACTAATGGCGTTCCAAAAGTTGTAAGCACAGGTCTTAGTGCACCACTAATACCAAGCGCGGATCTGATTCTACCTTTTCCTTTTGGTAAAGGTCCTCTTTCACCAACACCTCTAGCTGTTCTATAAGCTCCTGGTATTTCTTCTGCAGCAAATCCTAAAGATGTTCCTGCTGCAACTTTTAATGGATTATCTTTTACATATTGTAAGATTTGATTTTGATCTGCTTTTTGATCAGTGTTTGTAGTTACAATCTCACCTTTTTCTGGATTAAATCTTAGTCCTGATAAAGCTAAACCTACACCAGCTGTTCCAACTGCTACTTTTCCAACTGTACCTGTTTTAGGTAAAACATTTAAAACTCTTTGAGCAACACCTTTTAATTCTTGAATAGATTTATTGTTTGTTTTTATATTATTAATTTTTTCAGCAGATCCTACTGGATCTTTTTTAATTGTTTCTACACAACTATCTATTGAACCTCCTAATGCTTTAGTAAGAATAATTTGACAAGCTCCAGGAATTTGTTTCGCTTTTAAAGCAAATGTTTCAGCAATTTGATTTACAAGTTGTGGATTTTTTTTTACTGAATCAAAGAACATTCTAGATACTTCTCTTTTAGCTGCTCCTACTGCTTGTGTTGGTGATACATCTTTAGCCCCTACATAAGCTTTAGTTCCTGGTAATTTTACTCTTACATTTATTTTTTTTAATTGTTTTTCTGCTTCTGTTTTTGAAATATTTCCTTTTTTAAATTCTTCTACAATTACACCAGCAGTATTATTTTTAACTCTAGGTGTTAGTTGTAAAGATTTATCTGGTGCTACTTCTACACCTAATCTATGATGAAGTTCTAATGGATTAGTTGCCATTGCTTGTTTGGAATATTGATTTACAAATTTAGGGTCTTTAGATAAAAAATTGTAAAGCTCTGCATTAGTTGGAACTCTGTCATATTTTGCAAAGTAACTTGCAATAGTATCATTAGGTAATGATCTTTTAAAACCGTCTGCTATTTTAGTTAATTCTTTTGTTCTATTAAATTGTGGATGATCATTAATTAATTTGTCCATTGGTCCTAACGGACCTTTGTATCTTGAATGATGATAAGTAATTCCAGTTTTATTATCTTTTACTCCTGCAAATTTTTTATTTTTAGTAACTTCTTCAAACTGAGGTGTATCATTTCCTTTTAAATTTTTATTTTGTTTCTTTGCAGCTGTTAATAAATAAGCTAACAATTTGTTATCTTGTAATTGTAATACAGCTTTACCTGCTCCTTTATCAATTTTAAGTTTTTTATCTATGTCTTTAAAATATTCTTTAGTTTTAGCTTCTTTAAATTTTGCTCTGTAAGAAGGATCTTTTTTCTTTTTAGCCATATATCCTTTTTGATACTCAGCTTTTTTTTGTAAAAAAGATTTAGGATCTCTATATTTACTTCTTGTTGTAGCAGGAGCATCTAACCATTCTTTAGGTGTAAATTTTTTTCCCGTTTTAGGATTAATGTATTTATTTTTTTGTAAATCTTCTAAAATTTTTAATTTTTCTTGATATGCACTAATATAAGGACGACCTAATCTATCTTTTTTAAATTTTAATTTTTCAATTAATTCTATTCCTTCTACTGCCATTATCCCCTCCTAACGAACATTGAAGCGAGGCCGGATTGAGCTGGTCTTCCTCCAGTGCCGCCGTGTCCTATAATTCCACCCATTGCACTTGAACCCATTGTAGCTGTTGTTGCTCTACCTCCAGCATTTGGATCGCCTTCCATAAAGTCATTGCTATACCCAGCTTGATAACCACCTCTACCGCTTGATCTATTTGAATCTTGCATCTGTCGTGCTGCTTCTTGTCTTGCTTGTTCTTGTATAAGTTCTTGTGCTTTAAGTTTTTCTAAACGTCTTTTTTGAGCAGCATTTTTATTTTTCATAGTACTTAATTTAAATATACTTTTAGCTCTTCTTCTTGAAGCTCTTGCAGGATCTGTATAATAACCTCCTAAAGCATTTTGTTTATTTAATTCTTCTGCTGTATAACTTCTTCCATATTCGTCAACTATAGTGCCGAGTCCACCTGACAACTGCCTGTCTTCAAACATATTACCTAATCCACCTAATAAACTCATTGCGCCAGATCCAACTATTCCGGGAAGATTCATAGCCATAGCTGCCCCTGATCCTAATAAATTTCTAGCTGACATTCCTTTATCTACTGCAAAATCTCTCATAGAACCTAATCCACCTTGAATAGCATTCCCAGCACGTTGAAACATATTTTGTGATGGCTGTATGTTAGGATTTAAAAAACCTTGTTGTGCTGCTGGATCCATTTCATAATCCATACCTTGAACATTAGTTCTTGAAACTGCGTCTCCATAACTTGGTAGTTGAGAAAAGTCTCTATCAAAATTTATATTTGTTGTAGGACTTATTGTGTTTTCAGCCGCATTTAACGCAGCAAAATCTTCTGGACCCATATTAACTTCACTTGCATTTGCAGGTGTTGGATATAAAGTCGCTAAAGCTGCTTGAAAAGGTAGACTACCTGCTGCAGTTAATCCTTTTATAGCATTATTTTTTAAAAATCCTAAACCTTCAGATCCTATTTCTTTTAATACACCCCCTGGACCATATTGTCCTAAATCATATCCTGCTTTTATAACTTTTCCAGGATAGTCTAAATTACCCATATAATTAGAAATAGTTTTTCCTATATTAATTTTTGAAGGATAATTTTTTAATGTAGATTTGGGAACTAAATAAGAATTTCCAGATACCCCTGCATTAGTATAATTTCCTGAAGGTAATCCTGTAACTTTATTTTGAAATCTATTAAATCTACCAGACTCGTTTACATAATTTGATGGAACTTGTGTAGAAAGTATTTTTCCTGTTTTTCCTGCATATTTTTCAGCTACTGATAAATCTGTAGTATAATATTGACCAGCTAGTTTGCTTAATTGATTAGTTGTTAAACCTTGCGTGGATCCTCCCATAATAGTTGGAGTTCCTTGATTTGCCATTTGTAAATAACGAGAAGGACCAAACATAGGTTGACCTCTATATAACGTAACTAAATCTTTATTAATTATATTCTCAGCCATTATACTAATCCCCCGCCCGCGAACCTCGGTTCTGCTTTAGCTGACAGTTCTAAAATTTTACTTATGTAGTTTTCCCAAAAAGACATATCGTATTTAATGCCTTCAAGTTCTATATCTTGTTTGATAGCATCTATAAAAGCTTCAGGCTGATATGGATTTTTTTTAGCTACATCATTTGCGTAACGCATAATGCTTGATACTCTTTCTTCGTCAACACCTAGTTCTTCTAGATCATCATAAATTGCATTTCTAATCCTGCTGGTTTCATTTTGAATTAACTCACCATACGAATCATAGCCTTGAAATTCTTCTTGAAAATATCTTGGTCCATTGTTCATTACCTTCTCATCTAGATCTGATAAAAACTCTTGTTTAATTTTTGTATCCGCTCCCATATCCGCGGCTCGCGCTAATGTAGTCGCGGCTCGTTTGCCTTCTGCAACGTCTGTGATTTTTGCAACGTCCATTACATCTTCATTCTTTATTCCAGCTTTACGCATCTCTCTCATAAAGCCAGCTAGATCGTCTCGTTTAATTTCTTCTGACATTCCACCTTTAGGGTATAGCGAACCGAGGCCTTGGTCTTTTGGTTTTCCTAACTTCTCTGTTAACTCACCAAAAGTTTCGTCCCCTCTTAATTCTACATCAGGATTTTGTTGTCTTAATTTATCTGTGAAAGGTGTTTGAGAATCTGGCGATGTACGAAGCTTTTCTGTTCTAATTACACTTAAGTCTTCTACGTTGCTTGGAGCAATTTTATTAATTTCTTGTAAAGCAACAGATTTTTGTGAGTCATCTAAAAAATTTCCAGTAGATTTAAAATACTCGGCTGAAACATCCATAAAGTTTGCAGCTCCTGTTTTAATTTCATCTTGTAATCTTAAGATAGTTTGTAGTAATATTTTTTGCGACATTAATAATACGTTCTTTCAGTTCGCGGTAATGCATTATCTTTTTCGTCTTCAGGGTGAGATATAAATCCTCCCTGTCTAAAGCGCATTATCGCTTGTGTTGTACTGTCCACCAAATCGTCATTATCCCCATACGGAAATGATGCACATTCTTCAATAACCTCTTCTGCGAATTTTTCATCCGGCGCCCAAATCATCCCCGATTCAAAGATCGGTGATACGGCGTTAACTCTAGCGTGTTTATCTTGGCCTTTGCTAGGAGTGTAATTTATAACAGGAATACCCATTTTACGCAATTCAAAAGTTAAAGGCATTCCAGATGCTTTAGACTCGATAATGACTGTTTCAGGATTCCAATAGCGATATTGTTCAAGTGCTTCCTTACGAAGTTCTGGAAACTCTAGTCTATCTTTAAAAGCATCTAATAATATTAAATTAGCAGGTGAATCATCATCTGGGTAAAACACGCCCCACGTTGTAATTGCAGAATAGTCCGCAGTTTCTTTTTTAAGAAAAGCTGTATCATAACTTTGAATGATATGTTGCAAAGGAGGGATATAAGGTTTTTCCCAAACCTTCCACCATTCTCTTTTGATCAACGATCCTTCTTCAGCTGTTGGATTTTGCATCCACTGTGCATTCCATTTACCGAGAGAGATAGAAGCTTTGACTCCTTCTAGTTCATCTAATTTCCAATACTCTGGCCATACAGGTTTATTACTAGGTAGTATTGCTGGAAACTCAATAACTTCCCACTGATCTGATTTTAATTCTTTTTGATTCTTTAACAACATACCTGTTAGATCTTTCATATTCCATCGTGTCATTACAACAACGATTGCTCCACCAGGCTGTAAACGTTGACGTGGTCCTGATGTATACCAATCATAAGCTCGCTCTAACGCTGCTACGTTTAATGCATCTTGCTCTGAGTGTGGGTCATCAATGATAAGTAAATCCGCTCCACGGCCCGTTATGGCCGATCCAACACCGGCTGCGTAGTATTCACCACCTTGTTCAGTTTCCCATTTACCAGCGGCTTGACTATCCTCTCGTAATCTTGTTTTAAAAACTTGCTTGTACTCTTGAGAATCCATTAACGTTTTTGCTTTACGACCGAATCGTATGGCAAGCTCCGTGGTGTGAGTTGATTGGATAATTTTTAAATTAGGTTTACGTCCCACCATCCAGGAAGGTAGTAAGAAAGATGCAAACTCAGACTTCGTATGTCTGGGTGGCATATTGATAATGAGTCTTTTGATTTTACCTTTTGCAATTTGATTAAATTTTTCTGCAATTTTTTTGTGGTGCTTACCTTCTATAAATTCAGGCCATACGTGTTTAACAAAATCTAAGAATGAATCGTGGACTTTCTCTTGCTTTGTTTTTTCTTCTAGCTTCATAGCTAGTTTTAAAAATTCTTTCTGCGCGTCAGGCGGCAGCTTGTCAATGATTTCTTGTTTCATAAAATTTTTTGCAGAATTTTTTTAGTTCTGTTTCTCTCTCATTTGAATTTTATACCATATCTATGTCTAAATCAAACCGTAAAGGTCAAACCATTGGGACCCCTTTTTGTAAACGGGTGGGTGGGCCCGTAGTTAACAAGCATATTTAGGGTTGTATTGAGACCCCTACACTATATGTAGGGGTCTACAACTTATTAGCTATGCCATTCAGATGGTATTTTATTTGGTATGTAGATTGCGTCGCCTACGATTACATCAGCGTCGCCGTATTTATCTGCGTACATTTTAGACGCAACTTCATTGACAGGTTTATCTTTTAACTTGCCCTCTTCATCAATGATTAATATGCCGTCATTAACTTGCACGACTTCCACATATCCACCTACAAACTTCTGCGCGTCTGATAGTGACGGGTCGTCGTTCTTTGATTGTATTTCTTTAACTGTCGTCATATGTCCTTTCATTAGTTAGTATTATAGAACAACTCAGTTAAGATTTTTAATATCTCCTCGTCTGATTTGCCCTCTGCTTTTAACTCGTCGTAGTGTTCCTCGTATGCTCGTTCCCACCACGCGTCATTTACTTCGCAACTCATTACTGGTTCTCCTCTTTAAAGGTTGCCTGTTGCTCGTTCCATACTTCTTGACACGCGTTGTAGTAGTCATTGTATGTGTGTTCGCAGTTTATACAAATTTTATTATTGTAGTCTGCCCACTCGTCATTGTGAGTATCTTCCTCACAAATTTTACACTCTCTATTATTTATCATATGTATTTATCCTTTCTATATAGGAATTTATACTATTCTGATTGCGTGTCAACCCCTTTTTCTTTTATTGTGTGATCATAATAAGTATGACCCCAACTAGTCGTATGCTTTGTTTTTGTAGGGTCATCAATCGGCGTTTCGAGTGCCTCGGTTCGTGGTGCGATTGCAACGATACGTTCTATATTAGCATTTGCAAAATCATTATAACAACTATTACTACAAAAATATTTATAGAACGAATTTTTATTCCACTCGTTTTGTTTTACTTTTCTAGTTCTTAAAACCTTAGAACCCTTGCTACCTCGCACCCTATCCTGAGTGCGAGATTTGTGACAATAAGTTCCGTGACACCAATAATGTGTACTCATTGATTTCCCCCAACTGCTATCAATGTGTACTTACCTTTGGCAGTTCTATAACCCTCGTTTGCTATATCATAATATGTCAATAGCTTGTCGCCACCTTTACTAACCCACTCACGTGAGAGATTTGTCCATTTACCCTTTCTAAAAATTATGCCTTTGTGTTTCTTTGCATAATAAGAAATTGTAAATTTATCATTTATTTCTAGTTTCATATATATCCTTTCTATTTGTTATATGTGGGATAGTATAATATCCCACATATTAGTCAAGCCTTAATTCAAGGCTTGTTTTTGATACTCCATTCTAGCTTTTATCTTATCTTCTCTAGTCTGATTTTTATTCTTCATTCCTTTAATCATATTAGCAAGATTGCTAGGGTTATAGATTGTTAAACCAGTAGAATTAGTTCTAATTAATTCTGCCTCGTCTAATTCTATTCCTAACTCTTTGGCTAACTCAATGCCCTCAGATAAATAACGATATGCTTTCAAGCCTATCTTTAACTGGTCGCATTGTTTCATTATAGAGTTTATCCACGTTTGGTGTGTGCTTACAACTTTAGCTTTTGCACTTCGCCATTGTAAAAAGATATTATATTCATCTTTAGTACAAGCGATTGCTCTTGACCTACAATGAGAAGTTCCAATAACATCAGCATAAAAACTATCATCATATTGTTTAGTGATACCAGTTCCATTATCACTAGTATAACCAGTTGATTTACCTAGTTCCTTATTACACATATCAACGTGCTTTGTTTTATGTGGGTTGCTATCTTTGCCTGATTGTTCAGCAATAATATCAGGGTTGCAACCTTTCTCTTTTAGTTCTTCTCTAAAATATGCGTGTGCAAACTGCATACTATCTTCGCCACTACTATAACTCTCTCTACCATTTAGATTGCCATACAATCCAAAATCAAAATGAGATGATGTTTCTGTCTTTTCGCCCTCATCATCTACATCTTCGTTATGTGCAAAGTAAAAGCATTTATCTTTTGCAACTACATCACAAGGGTCGCCATACTTCTTTTTAAAGACACGCAAAGTTGCGACATCTTCTTTTGGATATGACCTTTCAACAACTTGCTTTGCTAATTCAAAAGTAGATTTTTGTATAGTATCAAAATCTTCTCTTGCTTGCATAAACGCTTGTTGCTCTTGCGTTTCTTCTTTTTCAAATACATCTTTAATTCTATTGTAGAATTTGTTTCTGTATTCGGTGTTCATTCTTATTTTTGACATTGTGTTTTATCCTTTCTGTTTATTGATACGTGGGAATTTATACTAATGGTTTTAATTGTCAAGTCTCAAATTAATTTCTAGTTTAGAATCATTCTAAATTTTTTTGTAGGGAGGGTGGGCCCATAGGCAACAAGCTTATAAAAAAAATAAAAGGTCCTTGACATAGTTCCCATAAACCCCTATATAGAGTTAGGTATTACTATTATTACTGGTCTAATCTTAAGAATTAGTATTGGGAAGAGTAGTAGTCCTTTCGGGTTTAGACCTGCGTTGGCTTATAATTGCATATAACACCGCGCAGGCTTGAGCCCAGATCTTATGCGGCAAAGTAGGACGTAAAGCCCACGCCATAAGATCTGGGGTCAAGTTAAGTGTATAGTCGCGTAGCTAGCTGAAAAGCGTGGGCTATCTAACTTGGCCACTTTAGAATGATTCTAAACTTTTTCAGTGGGGCGCGGGCGGGTGGGCCCGTAGGTCACAAGCTTACAAGCTTAAAATAATAGTTGACAAGCTGACTGGGATATTGTAGGAATAGATCTTGACCTCGTTTGGTGCTTTTCCGGTCGATAAATTTGCCAAAGCACCACAAACTAGAAAGGATATTATGAAAGTAAAAGACGCGTTAAAAATAACAGACTCATTTACAAAGACTAAAAAAATGCCCGGCCTGAGCTACAGCCTGCCAGCCTGGGAATGCAAGACAGGCGCTAAGCTGGTGAAGGTACCAGGCAGCGTGTGCGCGGGCTGTTATGCAATGAAGGGTAACTATACAAGATACCCGGCTATTAAAGCAGCGCAATATAGGAGGCTTGACGCTATCAAAAACCCGTTATGGGTTCAGGCGATGGCTACAAAAATTAAACGTCAAAAATGGTTTAGATGGCACGATGCCGGAGATATACAGAGCGCGGACCATTTAAAGAAAATTTTTGAAGTGTGCAAGCTTACGCCAGATACAAAACACTGGATGCCAACGCGCGAAGCGCAATTCTTAAAAGATGTAAACCCTGAAGATGTTCCAAAAAATTTAATCATTAGAATGTCTTCGCATATGATTGATCAAGGCCCGGTAAGCTTCTGGCCCTGGACATCGACAGTAGGATCTAAAACAAGAACCTGCCCGGCTCCTGATCAAGACGGCAAATGCGGCAGCTGTAGAACCTGCTGGAACAGAGAAATCCCAAATATAGAATATGGCAAACATTAAATACGACTACGACATAGAAGCGGTCCACAATGACTGGTGCCGCGCGAACGGTTACCCGGTCCGCAAGCGTACAAGCAGAAAACCAGGGAGGCCAGGGAGGGTGGGCCCGAAGGCCACAAGCTCTCAAGCCGACAAGCGGGTGGGTGGGCCCGAAGGCCACAAGCTAACAAGCTAACAAGCTAGGCGTCAAGCGGTTCGCGGATCAACAAGCGTTGGATATGGTCCCAAGCCTGGGCCACGCACGGCGTCTCTCTGTAATCGGACAGAAGACCGTGGATCGATTTACTCTCATAAAGTTTTATGATGTCTCCAAGAGGCTCTTGGAGTAGGATAAAGTTCCGTTTCGTTCTGGTCATATGAAATAGTTTTTGATGAGGACTAAAAGATATTTTTGGAGCTCTTGCAATCTTAAGCTCAACCATAAAAAATCCGCAAGAATCGTGATAACCAAGCAAATCAGGCACACCAAAAGATGCCCAAGATTCCAGTCTAGTCCACTGAATTTTAGGTGTGTTTTTCTTAAGTTTTTTCCAAAGTTTTGTTTCTGCTTTCACCGGAATTCCTGCTTGCTAACTACTACATATTGGGGTAAATTACAAGTATGACACAACCGAAGAGATTAACAGATAAACAGATCAAATTTGCAGAATTACTAGTTTATAATGAAGGCAAGATGTCTCCAGCAGAGGCAGCTTATGAAGCCGGTTACAAGACTAGAGCAAGAAGAGCTGCAGCAGAGATGCGTAACCCTAAATATTTTCCATTGGTGGTTAAATATATTGGTGAGTTAAGAGCAGAAATAAGAGAGAAGTATGGCATTACATTTGAAAAGCACGTGTCGGAACTAGCCCAGATAAGGAACAAAGCTCTAGAGAATAAAGCCTGGTCAGCAGCTGTAAATGCAGAAGTTGCTAGAGGTAAAGCAGGTGGTTTATATGTAGATCAAAAGCTTGTGATGACTGGCAATATAGATAATTTATCTGCCGATGAAATCAAAGACAAACTTAAAAAGATTCTAGATGATAACAAAGAAATAATTAATATTACGCCTGAAGATATCGAATCAAGTACGCTAGAATTGCAATCAGAATCCAACCCTGATTCCCATTAACAATAAGATTAATCTTACTTAATATTTTTCTTGGTGACTTTTTTACTAGTGACCATTTGTTGGTAACTGTTTCGTACATTGCCATTGTTTTCTCCTTGTGGATTTGGCCCTCGTAATGGTGGTAGTTGACTCCATTTTACGTTAGGCATATTTTTAGTTAGAGTTTTATTTTTCATTTATTTTTTCCATCTTGATTATACACCCTTTTGGAAACACATTTCTATCACTAAATACCTCTTCTTTTTCATCATACGAAGCAAACGTCCATAAGAACTTATTTGTTTTCTTATACACATAAGCTTGTGTGATCATAACACAACACTCAAACTTATCGAACTCATCTGCCGTTGCGTGCCCAGCGTCGCCTGTAATGTCGAGCCATCTGATAGAATAGAAATAATATCTCTTCTTGTTGATGATTGCGTGTCTGTATTTAGATTTTTTAGGTTTTCTCATAAACATCTTATACTGTATAGGGAGATTTTTGGGCAAAAAAGTTTTTATGAAAACAAAAAAATCCCCGCGCGCCGAGTACATTTGTAAAAAATGTTGGTATATATAGCTTATTTGACTGTGCCAGGCTGTGCCAAGGGTCGTGGCACACTATTATTCGCTTATACCAACACTTATAAGCCAAAATAGGGGTGTGCCAAGTGTGCCAGAGGTTTTTTTTACTTTTAAAAAAATAAAATTGCTCCAGAATTCCCCTATACACTGGCACATTACTTATCTTTGAACACATTTGTGCCATATTTGATAATCTTTTTAACATTTTGACCTTGTAAATCAAGCGTAGCAAATGGTTTCCATTGCTGCTTCATTAAATTTAATTCTAAAATTAAATTTGACCATTGTTTTTGTGTTATATTTTTACTTGTTATGGTTACTGTTTTCATTGTCTCCTTTCTTTAGAATCATTCTAAGGTAATAAGGGGCTTCCACTCTCGCATCCACCCCTCGTCCCTAGGGAACATTCTAACTCTGTTTATATGTCGGTGACTTAAATATTTTTAAGCTCTCCGCTTTTAATACTATTCTCTTTGGCTCTGGTGAGTTAAATAGTTTTGTTTCTTGTAACTCTACTCTTCTCACTGCTTCGAGGTGTCCGTCCATTGTTTCAATATAGATAGGACAATCAGATATGATTGTGCCTTTCTCATTGTTAGTGAACTTTCCTAGTATCTGTTGAAAATCTCTTATTCTCATCAATCCTCCTTACTATTATTCTTATTAATTCATACCACTTACGGCCCCACATCTCTCTTACATCTCCACTAGTTTTCCAATAAGCGTTAGCTATATTATCCAACCTTCTTTGGTCTTGTTTTATAATACTCATCTACCCTCCTTAAAAAGTTATGCATATGTTTCTGAAACTCCAAGCCTTCAATAACAAATTCTTGATAATAATTATCCTTGCTACACATCATAATCACACCCTTTGTAATTTTTGTGTTGAACAACATATTATGTGCCATTGCATAAGCTGCTAGTTGAAGACAATAATCTCCAATCCATTCTTTACGCTTTGGTTTGTTAGTTTGCTTGAAGTCTATAATAGCATCTTGGCCTTTGTGTATGCCTACTAAATCTGTTTGGCCTGCGTATAATCCTGGGTAATACAAAGTACACTCTGTGCCATAATATTCTGTAACATTAGATAACCCATTTTGGATAACTTGTACTGCCATATTGTGTGCTTGTTTACCTACATTGGTTTCGTCTAAATAACCTTGCTCCAAGATATACATCTCTAGAATCTTATGCATTGCTGTGCCTCTCGCTGCACTAGAAGCCACGATCCGCGTTGCATTGTCCTCTCCCTCCCTAGCGCGCCACTTGGCCAGCGATTCGCGTTTCTCGGCCGGCTGTGTGATGTCCAGGATAGTTGTAACACTCGGTAATTTTTCTTTATCAAACACATAGTGTCGTTTACCTTCTATCTTTTCTCGTTGAGTCTTAGGGTACTTATAACAGTTGTTTCTTTTCATTTTTTCTTTCCCGTCAGTATTTTTTTTATTATCGTTGAGGTTGGGTCTAATAAGTCATTTGGATCAAACGTTTTACTACAACCCGTTAATAGTATTAAAATAATTATAATTCTCATATTAATTTTTTACCTTGTTTTAAAGTTAAGTCACCTACATCTTTAGGTATAAACTCCAACTTACCAAAATGGGTCGATTGAGGTAAGTCTTTTTTATACCACGTAGGCTCTTCTAATTCATTTAAATTCCAGGCCCAATATGAACTATCATTAAATCTACACACATAACCCGGTATCTTATCTTCGACTTTGGCTTGATTAACTAAGAAGTCATATTTAATTTTTTCAATCAAAGAACCATCAAAGTCATTAGGTCCATACTTCTCTCTATTTTTTAACTCCATAATATAATTACTATTTCTTACATCCATAGAACTATAAGATTCTTTTAATAATATAATAGGATCTCGACTAAAAATTTTTTCGTTAAGCTCTCTAATCATATTTCTTTGTGTCTGTTGCCAACTCATTTCTTTTTACCTCTATAATCACTTAACTTAATAATATTAGTTTGATCCGTGGTAGTAGAATAATGATCTATAATTTGTGATATTTTATTTAACTTTACGTGAGCGTAAGGAAATAATAAACAACACACGTGAAAGGCATCTCTAAAGCAACATCTCCATCGATATTGCATTTTATGCCCGTTTTTCCTAGGTTTTTTGCGTACGGTACCACATCCTAAAACACTGTGAACCCAGTCTACTATAAATTTATCGGTCATAGAAATTTCCATAACGATACGCCAACATTCATATCGATTAACTTTGTTACCTTTTTTCTTACGTTCAAAATATTTTTTGTAAGTAATACTTCCTTCTCCATCAAATAATCCAGCGATGTACGCTGCTTCATTAGTCGTCATTGTTACCTTTAAAAAATTTTTTACAATGTTCAGCAAACTTCTCATCATCCAACTGATCAGCGAAAAGTTTTATGATAGCTTTATAAGCGCCGCCGCCTTGGTACTCAACGTCTTTTTCAGAAACGTTATTATTTTTTTTAAATTTTATTTTATTTTTTATCGACATATAAAACCGTGAATTTATCTTCATAGCCATCATAATAATAACCATTAACTTTTGGTTTTCTGCTATATTTTTTTTTACTCTCTACTTTCTTAGGTTTAAACTTCGATGTTCGTAAAGCTTTGGCTACAGGATTTTT
>Ga0208644_1002632_pt1 | contig 14300 bp, 18 predicted proteins | sample VirMetDEL_Nov_18_FD_184517 | JGI IMG/M metagenome (GOLD analysis project Ga0208644, IMG submission 184517) | Aqueous microbial communities from the Delaware River and Bay under freshwater to marine salinity gradient to study organic matter... | ecosystem: Environmental > Aquatic > Marine >... | reverse complement strand
CGATCCTTCCCTGCGGATCAAGCCTTCGATTTTCCATGCTGCACACGCTGTGCCTGACGCTGCGTCCTGACGGGCAACGATGGTGCCGTGGAAGGCGTAGGCAGAGTTGTTGGGGAGGATGATTTGGTTGTCTGTTGTTGCCGAACCGTTATCTGATGTCAGTGCCTCAGCAGTTGCGTCTGTTGTGTCACTACGGAGGACAAAAGTGCCTGTTTGAGCATCACCATTTGATGAAAACCTACCCGCAGACCAAACGTCTTTTGACTTTATGCTCGAAACCCCCCTAAGACCACCAACACGAGAATACGAGGCTGAAGCGGTGTTTAACTCTCCACCAGTAACATTAGACCTAGAACCACTTGCTGTGTTACTTACGCCAAGCGCGACAGATTCAACCCCTGTCGCACTTGAGTTATCTCCAATCGCAATAGCAGATGTACTAGTAGCCCTTGAATTACGACTTAAAGCTATCGTGTAGCTACTCTGCGCCCCATAGGATGCGCTTGTGGTGGCTTGAAGTGCTGCGAATGAGGCTAAACCAGATGCCCTGCTTTCCCCCAAAGCGACAGATTCGGCTCCAACAGCATTTGCCCTTTTCCCAAAACCAGCAGCGTCAGATGCACTTGCTACAGCCGCATTACCAACAGCCACCGCATTTGCACCAGTAGCACTAGGCGCAGTAGGACTAGACGGGTTCTCAGCATACAACTCAAGGGCAGCACCACCGCCACCAATCGCAGTGCCATTCAGCAGCAGGTCAGTGCCGTCGCTTGACAGCGTAATGCCAGAGCCAGCACCCGTGTGATCCAGTTCGATCTTACCCATCAGTAAGTGACCTCCGAAGTGTTCACAGTGGCAACCCACCGAATGTTCGTTGCGGCTGCACCCGTGACAGTGATGGCCAAGCCGCCGTTTGTCGTGTCAGCAGTCAGTGCAATGTCCCAAGCAGACGCACCCGCCGAGGCATACAGCTTGTTCTTGATCCCGTTGCCTAGCACAGTCGATGCAGCATTGGCGTCACGCAACAGCGCACCCTTGATCTCCCACGCAGCATAGTCAGACCCAGCGGATGCCTGCTGCCGTGCGATGATCGTGCCAGAGAAGCTGTAGGCACTGTTGTTGGGTAGGATGATTTGGTTATTCGTTGACTGGGCGTTTCCATCGCTTGTCAATGCGGCTGGAGTTGCGTCTGTCGTAGCTTTAGACAGAGTAAGCTGTCCAGTTGCTGCTTTACCACCGGACCCGTTAGGATTTCCAAAGGCTATCCTACCTTTAATTCCATGTGCGTCTGCGTATCCACCGAGAGTCACGGCAAAATCTGCATCGCATGTATAGGAAAACCCCCATCCCAATGCGTATGAACCAGAAACAGTGCCTTGCCCACCGCCGAAGGAAAGCTGGCCAGATACAGTAACAGAACGGCCCATTGCAATAGAATAGGCGCCACTAGCAGTTGCTGCAAAACTACCTATCCCTGTTGAAACACAAAAGGCACCAACGCCACTCGCAGTTGCCAAGGCTCCAATGGCCGTGCCATCAGAGCTTGTGGCTTTAGCCCTGTCTCCAATCGCCACCGAGTTAGCACCAGTAGCGCCATAGCTAGAAGTGTTGTTGGCTATAGCTGCTGCGAAGCTGTCTGCGCCGGAGGCGTAGGAATTGGTCAGGGCGGTGGCATTTGCGCCGCTGGAAGTTTGTGCATTATACCCTATAGCCGCCGAACGATAAGAGTTTGCATCAGTTGACGGCCCAAAAGAGATAGACTCTGTAGATGCCGCTACAGCCAAATAACCAATACCAATAGAGTTTGTGCCTAGCGCCCTAGCACTCTGACCCATTGCTATGGAATAGGCGCCGACAGCTCCATAAGACGTGTTGCCGCCAGTAATTACCGCTGAAAAGGCGTGTAGACCTGCGGCACTGCCAACACCCAAGGCGACAGAGTTGTTCCCTCCACCGTTTGAACCACTACCTACTGCAACAGCATTCAGACCTCCAACAAGAGGCGCAGTGGGACTAGATGGGTTCTCAGCATACAGTTCCTGAACCGCAGGAATATCCTCAGCCGCAGCCGAGACATAAACTACCGCAGAGCCGCTCAGGTTCAACGCAGCATCAGCATTGGAACTCTCAAGCACCGTGCGGGACAGCGTAGTACCAGAAGCCGTGTAGGTGCCTGTCCCGATCTCCCAATCACTGCCGTCTTCAATAACATAACGGACTACATCACCATCAACTACACCAGCATCGGCAAACGACTGGTAGCCAGTCTCAGCAGAGCCGAGGGTGATCGTGCCGGTCCCAGTTGTAGCTGTAGAGACTTTGGCTCTGTTTACGAGAGTGACCACCCAACCGTCTCCCTATTAAGCAATGCGGATGATCGCGTTTGAAGCGTCGGCCGCAGGGAACACGATCGTAAAATCACCGGCGGCCGAGCTCTTGTCCGATCCGAAATCCAGAACGGCGACAGTCGGATTCGTGACGGTCTTCGAGGTGGTGTTCGGGGTCGAGTTGTAGATCAAAGCACCGCGAGCGGTGATCGTGGCGGAGGTAAACGTGAGATCGTTGAAGTCGGTAATGGCAGTCGTGCCATCCAAAGATGGGGTGATATTGGTCAGGTCGCCGCCACCCGCTGCGTAGGAGCCCGAGTCCCCGACCTCGTTAGTGGCGGTGTATGCCGTGGTTGCAGCATTGAAGCTTGCCGAGTTCGTGTACAGGGCCAGCTTGAAGGTGTCGCCAGTCGATGAGTTGAAGTCGTGGACGCCAAGCATGAGTTCCTGCTTGAACGACGAGCACATATAGTTCCCAGAAAAAGCCATGTCAGAGTCCCCTGATGATTTCAGCCAGTTGTCCGTGACCGGACTTTTCGAGTTTATTGTACATGGTTGTGCGATCTGAGGCTATAGCCTGACGCATATACAAGGCGATGATACCCCTCATGCTGTCCTTGAAGGCCTTAGCCTGTTCAGCAATGGCGGGTGGGGCGCTCTCCGAAATAGAGATAATCTTGTTTACGCAGAGGTCAGAAAGCTCCTCAGGCGTAAATCCGCGATTGTTGGTGGTCAAAACCTCCACCCTGAAATCCGCTGGAGCGCCCAGCGCTTTTGTCATGCTCATCAGTTTGTATCCACCCAAAGATCGCCCACGGACGGGCTAGAAGGAGCCGTAGGGCCAACGTGAAGGTTGACCGTGGCCGCGGTTCCAAGGCCACTGATGTCCGTATACGGAATTGACGGAACGCCAGTCAGCGGAGCCGTGCCAGCGCCAAACACATAACCTGTCAGGCTTGCCGATCCGGTGCCGCCCTTGGCGACATCAATGATGTTTCCGAAAGCCTGATCGTAGACAAAATTGGAAATCTGGTTCGCCGACAAACGTACAGAAGCGCCGTTCTGAACGCTTTCAAAAAGCTCGGTCCCGGAGAGCGAAGTGCCCGGCGGGAGTTGTGTAATCTTTACGTCAGCCATGTTTATGCCCCCGTGATACGATCATCGTCAGCTTGCGTTACGCGCTGATCCTCATTGCCCGGAACAGGCAAGCCAGCAACAACTGAGACACCCTCTGCTGTTTCAACGATACGGTAATCCGTTGTTGCCAGTGCATAGGTTTCCGGGCGCGGGTTCAGAATCGGTGGCGGATCACCCGGAAGCGTAATCGCGCGAAGCTGGTCCTGCATGTTGTCCAGACACCGGTTGCAAACCAAAATGCGCTTGTTTTTGACGCTTGCGCCCGCCCAGTCGTATTGGAATTGCAGATCGACATGGTTGTATCGCATGCCGCAACGATCGCATATGGCATGCGCCTGAGGGTTCTTGGAGGATGTTTTAGCCCGCCCAGCGATCGAACCATAGCTCACCGAAAGTACCCCCCAATCATTGGGGCGACGTAAACATTCGATGTTTCGATGTTCTGATCGGCCGCAATTTTGTAGCTCTCATCAGCCTGCGCCTTGAGGGCGACCGCCATCTGTGGTTGCCACATGCGCGCAAGGCGATAGGTTAAGCCATCCGCAAAAGCTTCCAGCCAGAGATATGGAACCTCCACCTGCGTGTTGCCAGCCATACTCGCATCCTGAATGCGGCGCACCCGGTAGTAGTTGACCTTTGTGACCGTCTGAGCGGCCGGTACTGGCCACAAGGTAATCGTCGGAGAGATCGTCCGGTCGAACCAGTAGGTCGTTGGCGATCCCCGCGATTCCTTGGTGGAGTAGGATGCGTACTCCGAGCGGCTGATAGGCATGATTGGCCGGTCGATCGGCGGAGACACGCCGTCATCATAGCGGGCATATGCGTCAAGAATTACGACAGTGTTTGGGTCAACGTCGTAGGTTGCCTGACCAACGGTAATCTCTTGCTCCACCAGATCGACGGCCCACAGGTTCACGCCTTGGTTCGACCAGCGGGAAAGCATCATGTTGGCCGCCATGCGCGCGCTTTCCATGTGCTCTTGAAGCAGAGATGTCGGGCGGATGCCGATATTCATGAAGGCGTAGAGGGTGATCTCGCCGAGGCCGGGGTTGAATGTGTATGTGCCAGTGGTGGCCATTAGAGCTCCCCGTTATTCTTGATTAGGACGATTGAGAACATGCAGGACGCATTATTGTTGTTTGCGCTGCCTTGGGCGGCGGCTTCGATTGTGTTCATCTCTTGAACAGCGATCGGATAATGAAAATTGTACGATGCAACACCGTTGTTCACCGTAACGACCGCGGCTGCGCGCCGGATGCCGTCAAGGCCAACCACGAGGAGGCGACCGGTAACGCTGGTGGAGCCAACGTCTTGGCCTGAGGAGAATTGACCCTGCGTGATGTACCCGGTGTATCCGACTGGAATCGTGTAAGAGCCAGTTATTCTTTGGTTGTAATCAAGCTTGATGAGGTCGTAGACAGTTGCTGGAACACCAGATGTCACTGTCCCATCGCCGAAGTAGATGTCGCCTTCAGCGCCAAGGGAAGACCCGGCCGTCGCGACATAGGCATCATTGATGTGCAAAAAATACTGCGCCGTCAGCACGGCGGTTTGTCCGTTTAACGTCACAGTTTCGCTGATCTCGGCGTGATTTGCATCCAATCCAGAGATGTAGACGCTGCGAGCGCCGGTGCCCGCTGCGGTGTCATTGGCGCTCGAAGAGCTCACCTTGTACTGAATTGGAGTTTGAGGGATCGGGATGATGCCGGTGTAAGGCCATACAGTAACCCGCGTCTGGTCAATGTCTGGGTTGTAGCCAAAGACCTTCACGGTCCTATGGCCAAAAATCTGCCCACGGGCGACTTGAAGCTCAAATGGCTCAAATCGTCCGTTTTGAGAGATTGATGGCGTCGTGACGGTCATTTGGGGCTCCCTCTTTGACGTTACCGTACACCATTCTGGACGATTTTGGCAGTCACAGTTCCGGTTCCGGAGGTGACATTCAGCGAGATGCCGTGGCAGGGAATAGTCAGCGACAGGATGGCCCCAGCGGTAAGCGCCGAGAACCCGGATGGAACTGACCAGTCAGCGCTCGCCGCGACAAACCCAGAAGCCATGGCGTCGTCCATGGTCACTTCCAAGTTAAACGTGACGGTCCCGGTCGTGACAAACTGAACGCCGACATTGAACGGCATGATGAAGCTGTCGGGAACAACAACGGCGCTGCGGCCCGTTCCGGTTTGGCTGATGGAAATTGGGGTCATTTATGCCTCCTGAAGGGTTAGAAGGGGGCTTTCGCCCCCTTCGATTAGTAGCTCTGCTTGGCAGAAGCCGCTGACATCAGAGGCATACCATGCACACTCTCGCCACCGGTAACGGTTTTATTTGCGGTGGCGACATGCGGCTTCGTATTGCTGCTTTTGTCCTCACCAGTTTTTACCGATTTGACGACAGTCATCGAGGGTTTTTTGTTACCAACGCGCATAGCCGTTACCCGAGTTGAGCGTAAACGACGGTCACGTTGACGTAACCGGCCGAAGTTGCGCCGCTAGGAGTGATCGTGATCACAACGGGGGCGGTCGTCGCGGCGGCAGCGCCAAGGACGGTCTGATTCGACATTGCAGCCAACTGGGCCGCAGTGAACGTCGGACGGGTGCGACCGGCAGTTTTTGCGTTCACGCCGCTGGCGTACTCAGTGCCACCAGCGGTAATGCCGACACTCAGGGTCGCCGAGGTGCCCGAATCAAACGCGGTCAACACATCGACGATGATGTCGATGATTTTCGAGCCAGCGGGGATGTAGAGGGTTTCGCTGACGGCAGTGGTGCTGTTTTGGGTCAGGTTGGCTTGCTGTTCCAGAACTGCGTAGCCGAGGTTCGGGCCGTTGGTCTCGCCGGTCTTCAGGGTGCCGGAACGGACGGGGCCGCTGAAAGTGGTGGTTCCCATGGGGGTATCTCCTTGCACGATGACCGCCCTGTCTGTGCGATGTCCGCTGGGCGCGGTCAGGACGGAGATTTCTGCCCAGATAGGCAAGGGGAGCCCGGGGGCTCCCCAAGTTTAGCTTACGACGGGAACGAACCCCAGATCGAGCGCCAGTTGTAGTACCCAAAGGAGTACCGCTCGTAGCCCTTGACCAGCAGGTTATCCGTGACGAAATCGACCTGCATGTCGGTTTCGAACTTCACGCGCTCCATGTACGACAGGCCGTCGATGTTGGTCAGCAGGAACCAGTTCGAGGCCGAGGTCAGGAAGTCGTTGACCATGTAGCCTTCCGACAGACCACCAGCGGTGGACATGATCGCATTGACATCGTTGTCAGCCGTACCCGGGCGGAGCTCGGTTTTGGTGAGGCGGATGGCAACCGGCTCAAGCTGCGGCGGAACAATCAGCTTCTTGCCGCGAGCGAACACCTTCAGACCAGCTTGGTCGCGGAAGTTCGTGCGGATGCCGATCATGCCGTTCAGCAGGGTCGCTTCGTTCAGTTCAACGTCGGTCGTCGGACGGTTCCCAACGGTGCCGCCGTCGATCGGGTGAGCCGTCGAGCAGAGGGCCACGCCGTCGCCGCCGATCGAGCCGTTGTAGGTCGTCGCGGTGTTCAGGACGTTTGCACCGTAGATTTCCTTGGTCTGCTGGAAGGATTCGATCAGACCGAGGTTCGACGGAGCGAACTGGGTTTTGTACAGGTTGTCGTCGATGGCTTTGCGAGTGATCGCGTAGCCAAGACCGATTTCAACGTGTTCTTGGTTGTAGATGAAACGCTCACCAGCGCTGTTGTCGAATGCGGTCTGGCCGCCTTCGCTTTTCAACTGAGCATAGCCGAGGAAGCGCATCTCAGCGGTGCGTTCCAGTGCCATTTTCGAGTTATGCTTGGTGAAGATTTTATCGTACTGAGACGGAATCATCTCGTACTTGCCTTCAACCCCACGGAGACCCGGGAGGAGAAGGTCTTTGATGGCAGAAAGATTAACAGCCATTGGTCCTTACTCCTTAAATACCGGTTGCTTGCTTGGTGCTGACGTTGTTGAACGCCACTACCACGAGGTTGTACGCGCCAGCAGCGGTGCCGGGAGCACCAGCGGGCGAGTCAACGAGCGAGACGATGCGGAAGGGCAGCGTGGCGGTGGTGCCGACGGTGCTCATGTTGACCGACGCGCCAGAGATACCGGTGGCAGAGTTGCCGGTGCCGATAGCAAAGTTCACGTTGGCGTTGATGTCCGCGGCGGTCGCACCGGTCGAACCGGTTTGCGCAACGAACTTGGCGTTCGGGTCGTTGACGATGTAACCCTCGACGGTTTGCGTCGAAGCGACATCCGAACCGGGCCAGTAATTCGACCAGACGGTGCGCTTTTGCGAAACCGAAAGGTACTTACAGCCTTGGAAGATGCCAGCGATCTGGGTCGTGCCGGGGGCACCGACCACAACATAGCCGTTGGCGTCGGGAAGAACGGGGTCGCCGTAGTAGATGGCGGAGGCATTATAGGCAATGCGAACGGCAACCTGTTCGTAGGTCGGAGCAGACCCGGTGCCGCTGTATTGCCGGAAGCCGAAGGGCGCTTCAGTATTCGCCATTTCGGATTTCTCCTTTACAGAAGCCCTTTCTGTCGCTCACCGGGGCGATTCAGGACCATTTAGGGTGACATCCCACACCGGGGGGATGTGATCGCATAATGGCACAATGTGATCACCGTGTCAAAACGGGTGTGATCGCAAAAAAAAGACCGCGATAAAAATCGCGGTCTAGGTCAGGCGTTGGCAGTTTCGTGGTGATCTTGAGGGGACCACCGACCCTTGATGCGTTTATTACATCTCAAGTTTTGGGCAGGCAATAGCCTTTTTGCCGTCGAAGGGTTCGCCAACCCTCCTTGTCATTGCCTTGACCAGCTTGCACTGGTCAGGGCGGCGAATTTTAGGTTTCGGGTGGGGGATGCAATGTTTGCAATCACTGCACTTTCTACAGATTTCCGGCTCCGCCCACGTGATCTGACCCGGAACCGTCTTCTGCATCCGTGTAGCGAGATCGGTCATTATTCCTCAGGAATAGGCATTGCTTCGTAGCCCTTCTTGATCTTGACCATATCATTGCCCTTGTTGGTGCGATCAAATTGACCAGCCTCGGACGCCGAAAGCTGTTCCTCTTTTGCGCGCACTTGGAGGCGAGCACGGCGAAGTTCCGCCTCACGGACTTCGGAAGTGATTTCGGCGGGGCGCTCCATCAGCACCATGCCCTTGCGGCGGATTTCAGCGCCATCGTAGCCGCGCGGCATCATCTCCGGATGTCGAGACGCGGGAACAGGCTCCCAGCCGTCGCGCAGGAGCTTGGTTATGTGCGAGCTTTGCTCTGCGCCGTAGATTTCGAATGTCTTCCATTCGTAGGTCCAGCCATCAGGGATAACGCCCGGCTCGATGAAAAACTCATCCGTGCCGTCATCAAGCTCACCATTGCGGTGGGCTCGCAGTTCGGCCGCTTTACGGGCCGCGCGTTCACGCGGGCTTTCCTCTTTTGGGGCGATTTCTTCCCGCATTGAGGGGCGCACTTTCTTAAATTCATCAGTCATTGGAGCTTACCTTCCTTTTGAAGCGCAAGTTTGTTCTTGCCGTATTCCTCTGGGGACATGCCCATCATTTCAGCCATCTCGCGTTCTGCGGATGTCAATTTGACGGAATTGCGCCCCATGGGGGTTCCGCGGCTCACCGGAGCAGCCGCAGGAGCAGCGTCACGGCGCGACACGGCCTTTGCGGCATAGGAAGTGGCGTCGTCACTTTCTGGTTCCTGACGGCCCGGTGTTTTGCTAACGCGAAGGGTGTCTTCGATCGACGCAAAGTATTCGTCGCTGTCCGCAGCGATTCCATCGGCCACGGCCAGTTCGTGCGCGGCAATCATTTTGCGCATGAGCTTCTGGTCGGTGACAAACTGCGGATGGGCGCGAACCCAGTCTGCGGAGCGAGCCGAAAGCTGAGAGGCAAACGCCTCTACCGGGTCGCTGATGACTGGTTTCGGAACCTGAGGCTTCGGCTTGTTCAGCATGGCCTCTCGGCCAGTATTAAGCTGAAGAAGCTTTGCTTCGTTGCCGCTCATTTCCTTCTGGATTTCTGCCGCGCGGCGATGGTCGCCATTGTGCATGGCATGTTCCCAGCCGGATTGCAGGAGCTCATTGTCACGCTGTAGCGTTTCAATGGCACCGGTGACCAACTGGAGATCGCTGTCGTCCTTGTCGATCGTAGCGGCGTGGGCGCGGCGTTCTGCCTCAGTGGCGCGGCGGTCGGCCTCGATCCGGCGAGCGCGTTCAGCGTCAAGCTGCTTCTTTAGTTCGCTGATGCCCTCGTCCGGGGTAACTTCTGTCGTTCCATCGTCTACAATCTCGATTTCGAGATCATCGTCATTTTGATCAGACATGTTCTTCCTCCTTACCAAACGGCGTCGGGATGTGGCACCCGACCCTTGATGTTGATGTCGTCAAAGATTCGGCACATGACGCCATTGACCGTAATCGCCCAACCGTCGGACGGACGGAAAACAAGCCAATCATCCTCGGCGAACTTGAGCCCCGAAAACCAGTTTCCGTCCTCCACGAAAGCTTGCGGGCCCTGCTTAACCAGCAAGCCAACCTTCGACTGGAAGCGATCCTCATCAGTGTGCTGATGCGTCAAATACAGACCGGATTTCGTTTTTTGTGGGCGGATGTAGACCGCCAGAAGGACTTGGTTATGGAACAGTTCGATCCCGGAAAGATCGCCTAACTCCTCTTTGATCTTGGCCTTCGGATCATCTTCATGAGCCATCATCATGTGAGGCATTTCATCTCCTATCGTTTCTTGCTCACGCTCTCGTGGGCGACAGCAAAGAGCTCAAGGACCTCCTCAAGCTCTGATATGCGCCCCACATGTTCACGGTATTTCTCCATCGAGTCTACCACAACCCCTCTTGCGACATTTTCGATGAGGTCTTTTCTGCGCTGGTCTATGAGTCCAGCAAGCTCCCGCTCAAAGGCGGATGAGTAGGTCTGCATTGTTCATCCATTGATCATAAAGGTTAAGCGGCCCCCCGAGGGGAGCCGCTCATTAGCTTAGGCGTTCTTGCCGTACTTTTCCACCTTTTCAAGGCGGCCCTCGCCAGAACCCGCCCCGAACTTCATTTTCGGGTAGACCTTGCCGCCACTCTTGCGAGCCATGGGCATTGGCATGGGACCGGCCGGGGGCATGGGGCCCGGCATAGGGGGACGCGGAGCGCCCATCATGGGACCGGGGGGTGCCCCACCCGGCGCGGCTCCGGCTGCGCTTCCGAGAGCCGCCATTAGGCCGGGAGGAATTGCCCCCGGGTGAGGCATGGGTGCCGGGGCAGCGGCAGCGGGAGCCGGTGCAGGCATGGGTGGGCGCATACCGGCGGGCGGCATGGGCGGGCGCATACCGGCGGGCGGCATGGGCGGCTGACCGGGCATCGCATCCTTCTTCTCCTCACCGGGGTGAATGATGATGTTGATGTTGGTCTTGCCTTTGCCGGTGCGGCCTCCGCTCTTACGAGCCATGCGCTCACCGGCGTCGTGCTGTTCATCTTGCGGCGACTTTTCCCAATTTTTCATGGACATGCCATGCTTCTTGGCAAGCTTCTTGTCCTCCCGCACGTCTTTGGCGGAACCTTCGACCATGCCGCCCTTCTTGCGAGAGATGCGGCCGCCGGTGTCGCCATCAGCAGTGGAGAGCGGCTGGCAATCAGAGCCGCCAGTAGCTTTTTTGGTGCGCCCCCCACACATGCGAGCCTTTGCGCGACCGCCTTTTTTCATTTGCTTGCCGTAGATGTAGTCTTGGTAATCTCGGGCCGACTCGCGCTCGGCGGCGTTCAGATTTTCTTGGATTTGCTGATCCACGGCGTTCTGGACGATTTCATCAAAGTTCGCAGGGCGCGCCTTGGGGCGCGGCGACGATGTTGTTTTGTTAAGGCCTTGGAGGCCTTGGAATTTAGGATCGATGGGTCCAAGGCGAGGGAGGCGGTCTTGGAATTTAGGATCGAGGGGTCCAAGGCGAGGGAGGATAGGATTGGGGCCGCTGAGGTGAGGCAGGGTGCCCATTCCACCGCCATTTTCCTTGCCAGCGCGGCCACCCTTCTTGAAGCCACCAACGTGCTTTTTGCCATCGCGCTCTGCATTGGCGGCCTTCTGGTCAGTGTTTGCCAGACCAATTTTTCCGCCCGGGGTGCGCTTGCTGCGATCAGCACGGGCTTCATTGTCAGCACCCTCAACCTTGCCGCCAACCTTGAAAGCGCGGCGCGAAATCGGGCGCATACCCTTTTTCACTTCAGCATTCAGGCCTTCAGCGGGGGTGAAGGTGGAGCTATCAACTTTGCCCGAAGAGGAGCCAGCAAGGCGCTTTGCCTTCTCCTTCATCGCGGCGCGTAGGCTTTTTGCGTCCATTTGGTTTCTCCTCGGAGGTTACCCGGCGTCCCGGTCTTTTTCCGCATTATAGCGCGAAGTGAGCGCCATTGCACGGTCGATGTGGCCCTGACCTCGGACAGCCTTTTTGGTGTCGCAAGTCTTCAGCCAATGCTTAAATTCCTTCATGGACATCCTCACCACCGCCTTCATGCGAGCGCCGCCCATGCCGTCTGAAAATCCTGCCTTGTAGGCTTTTTCGGCATCTTCGCGCGTACGATAGCCAAGCATCACCTTGTGCTCATCGAACTGGCCGGTCCTGTGGTCTTGCTGGTCGATGATGAACACGTGATCGCTCTCGTGATCCGGACCAACGCAGACATCCACGTGGTCGCCATCTGCGCCCTCGGTGCGCTTGATGTACCCATAGTCGTAGGGCATGCGGACCGACCACTTCTTGCCGTCAGGTGCCGTTCCGCTGCGCATCTGCCCCTTCAGCGTCTCGATCGACAACGGAAGCCCGTGGAAGCTGAAGTGATGCTTTTGATAGTTACCGGCTTCCTTCTGCGCATCAGTGGGGGTCACAGCGCCGCCGGTGTTGTAACCGTAACGCTTCTTGCGAGCGATGGCGTTTCCAATGCGGTCGATCATTTCTTGATTGATGGTTCCCCAAGGCTTTTGTTCCTCGGTCATCTTGCGCCATGTTGATCGACCCATGGGGTCGGGTGAGTACGGGTGGACCACGTTGCCGCCCTTAACGTCCTTGGCGAGCATGGCATTTTCGTAATCCCCAAACACATCCGGCCGAGCCATGAGAGGGACATCGCCAAGATAACGGCCGCCGGTCGGCTCTGTGTACGTCGAGTGAACGAAACCGCTGTCTCGTACGTTGCGCATCATTTCGTCAGGATCAAGCTCCACAACGCGCTTTCCGACTGCATTGTTGGGCGCGTCTAGGATGTCTGGCTCTGTGATAGCTGCACGGGTGATGCCGACCTTCGGAAGCCCGCGGTCCCGCCAATAGCTCTTATCCATGAGCTTCACGATCGCGCCACGGTGGGTTCCGGGGAGCTTGCGCGCAAAATCAGAAGCGGCTTTCGGGTCTTCAATTCCCGGCCAGCTTTCCATGGCCTTTGCTCCAGCCGCCCGATCCTTTGCAGCTTTGCCCATGTGCAGGCCTGCGCGCAGAACGTCGTTGAACTCTTTGGCGTCTTCCGGGTGGATGTCGCCTTTGTCGATCTGGGCCATGAGGGCATCGAACATGTTGTGCGAGCTATCGACAGATTGAGGGCCCATAGGTTGGAATGCCCCAAGAAGCGGGCCTTTTTCGGCCGCCGTCCCAATCATCTTTTCGATGCCGGTGGCGTGGGTCTTCGCGTTGGCCCAAACCTGACCCTTGTTAGGCTCCAGCATGTAATCGACGCCAGCGTGGAGATCGACAGGCCAGTTTAACTGCTTGCCATTGATGTGCGTCATACGGCCGAGGCGGGAACGGTCACCACCGAGGCCGATCAGCGTACCGCCAGCGGCTGGCGTCAGCGCGTCTTCCCAAGACATGTGAACGGGAGATTTTGGCGTAACCCCGGGGATTGGGCCAACAGTGGATTGCACATCCATCGGTGCCATGCCCTGCTTGACCTTGTAATACCCACCGGGGACGGGCTTATCCTTCGACACATCGACATTGTACTTGTCGAGCATGGCGATTTGACGTGCTTTTTCAATTGGGTCGTTGATTTTCCAGATTTCATTGGGATCAACAACGCGCTTTCTGCGCGCTTCAATCTTTTGAAGAACCTGTTGAGCCTGTTCGTCCGTATGGTTCGGGTCAACACCGGCTACTCGGAGTAGCGCGGCACCGAGTGGGTGGTTCCGAATATTATCAAAGGGTGATCCACCGTCCGCATACCCGATACGACCGCCACTTTTGGCGTGACGCATGGCGTTCATAACGTCTTCGTGGGTGGTTTCCTCGTTTCCGGCCTTGTCCCAGATGGCGTGGTGGGTCAGGTGCTGCCGGAAAGGCTCCAATCCGCGATCCATGCGCGGATTCAAAGCCTCTTGACGGGCTGCAAGGCGGTCAACGGCCGCATATCCAGCCTTCGCCATGGGTTTTTTGGCTTCCGAGGTGGGCTGTCCGGTCTGCAAGATCACTTGCCGAGCGTCCAACGTCGGCTGATCGCCACGGCCTAGCATGGAAGCGACGAAACCAGCCTTTGCAGTACCGATTCCGCGCAAATCTTTTGAGAAATTTCGCCATTCCTCAGGGGTGGATTTGCCTTGAAGGGCCCGGCCGACAAGATCGGACACTTCTTTGTGACGCGGCCCAAGGTGTTGGACCGCCCACGGCAGGGCATCAGTCTCCGCATTGAGGCCGAACGGCTTCATAATGCGCTGGGCGTGGGCCACAGCCTCATCATCGACTTTGCCGAGCTCCGCTTGGTCAAGGTATCGCTGCCCCATGGGGGTGTGTAGCCACTCACCCATCGCGCCTTCGGGCCGGGTCATGCCGCCACCGGGAATATCGAGCCCC
>Ga0208644_1002631_pt1 | contig 14300 bp, 15 predicted proteins | sample VirMetDEL_Nov_18_FD_184517 | JGI IMG/M metagenome (GOLD analysis project Ga0208644, IMG submission 184517) | Aqueous microbial communities from the Delaware River and Bay under freshwater to marine salinity gradient to study organic matter... | ecosystem: Environmental > Aquatic > Marine >... | reverse complement strand
TCACTTGGGGGGCAAATGCTAGAAGAAAACAAAATCCATTTAGGCGATTGCCTTGACCTGATGCCATCCATTCCCAGCAAATCCGTTGATATGATCCTTTGCGATTTGCCTTATGGTACAACGGCTTACGAATGGGATAGCATCATTGATATGGCTAGGCTTTGGCAAGATTATGAACGAGTGATCAAAGATAATGGTGCTATTGTTTTGACGGCAAGAGAGCCATTCACAAGCAAACTTGTTGTATCAAACATTAAGGCATACAAACACAAGTGGATATGGAATAAAAAACAAAGTGGATCATTTGCAACCGCAAAATTTATGCCTTTGCAGATAGAAGAAGATATTTTAGTATTTTCTAGTAAAGGCAAAAAAGTCAATTATTATCCCATTATGCGACAAGGGAAAAATAAAAAAAGAGGTGGAATAAAAAAGAAAATAGAAACAATGCATGATGGATTAAAAGTAGGATATGAAGTTTACTCGTCAGAGTATTTCCCCACAAACATTTTAAACGATTTTCCAAATTGCTCCGATAGAGGAAACAATATCCATCCAACACAAAAGCCAGTGGCTCTATTTGAGTATCTGATCAAGACCTACACCAACGAAGGTGATCTAGTCCTAGATAATTGTAGCGGTAGTGGCACAACGGCAATCGCTTGCATGAATACCAATCGCCGTTTCATTTGCATTGAGAGGGATGAAACCTATCATCGCAAGAGCATTGAGAGAATGAATAACCATGAACCTTTATTCCATTTAGGAGCAACATGATAGGCAATGCACTTTTAGCAAGGTTGGCGATTGATAGCATCATCATGGATTTTTACATTCCATTGGATGCAATCTATCAACTGACAGATCAAGCGATCATCGATAGGCTGAGAAAGTTGGAGCATTCCTATCAAGGTAAAATCAAAGAGGCTAAATTGTTTATGCATAAAATGGAGATGATATGATGCAGAAAAAAGAAAGAAGGTGCATTTAATTGAATATAAAATAACGGTCTTAGTGTTATTATTTTATACTCAATCACAAAGGAGAGAATATGATTGGATATGCAAGAGTATCAACTGATGATCAAAGCCTTGAGGCACAAATCGACTATTTAAAATCAATCGGTTGTACAAAAATTTATCAAGAGAAAATGACTGGCAAAACCAAAGAAAGACCAGAACTTAAAAAGGCAATGTCAGCAATCAAGAAAGGCGATGTCTTTGTTGTTTTAAAGCTTGATCGTCTCGGAAGATCTATGAAAGATCTGATCGAATTGGTTGAACAGATCAAGAAGAAAGGTGCTCACTTTAAGACATCAGATGGCATCGACACAAGCACACCGATGGGCGTCTTTGTTTTTCATATCTTTGGGGCTTTGGCTGAGATGGAGCTTGGCTTGATCAAAGAGAGAACGAAGCTTGGACTGAAAGCGGCAAAAGATAGAGGGCGAATTGGTGGACGGCCTAAAGGTTTATCAAGAAAGCTTGAGAGTGTAAAACATGCCGTCAAAGAGATGTATATAAATGGAAGTAGCATTGAAGATATATGTCAAGTATGTGGCATATCAAGAGGCTCTATTTATAGGGTTTTAAGAGATATCAAAATTGATCTAAGGATGAATAATCATGGCTAAATTCTTCGGTTATGAGTTAGATGATAGATTGTGCATGATTGAGGATATGATCGAGAGAGGCGAGGTTTATCAAGGCTATCGCCAAAGCTACACAAAGCCACAAAAGGTCGTTCAATCAAAGAGGCTTAAAGAAGCAGATCTTATCAAGGCTGTTTCATCGGATCGAACTTGGAAAGAGATAGCCTCTGAGTTAGGCGTGAGTATTTCAGCCGTTAGATTTAAATGCGATCAGCTTGGAATTAAAAAAGAGAAATTGCATCGGCATTCTAAAGCCAAAGATAAAGCTAAGCCAATACAACCAAAAATAAGAGAATCAAAAATATCAAAAGAAGATCTATCTATCGCTATTAAAGAGTTTGGATCAATGAAAGAATTATGCTTGAGGTTTGATGTCTGTAAATCAGCACTTAGAAACACCTTGCTAAAGTATGATCTTTATTTTGAATGTAGGGATAGATTTGATGCAATTCAAAGACCAAATACAATTCAAAGGCCTGTAGCTCATGCTTATGTACCTGCAAATAAAATTATGATCTCTAAGGAAGATTTTGAAAATGCTTTGATTGAGCTTGTTTCTATAAAGAAGATGGCAAAAAGATTTAATGTGAGTGTTCATGTTATCAAAGATAGGTTATCTAAATTTGGCTTAGTTGATAAATATAAGATTTTATATCATTCTCGTTTTGATGGCATGACTTGTCAATTCAAGGGATAGAAGCACTGATCTTCTTGATCTTCTCTTCAACTCTATCAAGGCGATCAGCTAGATCATCATCGCCAACTTGAATTCTAGCTTGATCTTTGGCTTGTGCATCAATTTTGCTCTCTAAGACGCTGATTTTTTTCTCAAGGTCTTTTCTCTCAAAGTCGCAAACCAAAGCATGATCTTTATCTTCTCGTTCTTTTTTTTGCATCTTTTGAAATATCAGCACGATCAAGATGACGAGTGCTAAAGGTGTGTTGTCTTTGGTGATCTTCATGAGTTGCTCAAACTGATTGATCTCAGGTGGCAATTCAACAAGTGAGTGAGTAGGCTGGATAGGTTGAGCTTGTGCAATAATCATCGGCTCGTCTAGTGGTGCTAAAAACATGTCTTCTTCTTTCTGATATATAAACTGATCAGGTACCAATTTAATTTTAGTGTCTTTTTTGAGTAGCTTTTCAACTTTCTTTTCTCCATAGTGAATGATCAGTTTAGAGCCTTCTTTGAAATCGCAAGCCTCCACCTCGTAAGTATTGCCTTTAAAATAGATCTTGCCAGCGGTGGTGATAAAAAATTCATCATCAATTATGCACATATTTTCTCTTTTCATGTGTTTAAGATATGAGTGTTTAGAGTGACGCTAGGTGCTTTTCTGCCTTTTAGCATCTAGCAATTTAAATTTTTATTTGATATAATAGCATTTTATGCAATATGATAAGTTGATATATTCCTTTAGGTGATGTTTATGACGGTTTATCCATATATGACAATGACAAGCTCAACCAAAGAGATGCCATATTTATCGCAAGAACGGCCACAATATCAAGCTTATGGTATCAGTGGAACATCCATTCAAGGCGGCTACATCACAGGGAAAGAACAAAATCCAGCTCTATCAGGTCGTTCATGGACGCGAGAAGCTGAGGATATGTTGGCAACTGATCCAATTATCAGACGATCATGGAGCCTGGTTAAGCAAACTTTATTATCAGCAAAATGGGAATTTAAGGCCGGTCGAGATGGTGATCAAACAAGCGAAGAACTAGCACGATTTGCCAACGAGGCTTTTGGCTTTAAGAGTTATCCAGGCATGATGGAGATCAGCTTTGAGGATCAGCTTAATTATTTGCTAGAATTCATTCCTCATGGTTGGAGATATGCAGAAGAGATTTACTGTGTTGCTAAAGATTCAATAGGCAAAGAGAAGGTATTTTTAAAGAGATATGCTGATCGTGAGCCTTCATCTCATCAGCAATGGCTTTCAGTGGATAAGCAAAATTTAGATGGTGTTATTCAAATCATGGTTGGCGGTGTTACACCTGAACCTATTCCAGCATCAAAACTTTTGCTATTAACTCTCAATCGCACTGGCTCAAATTTTGAAGGCATTGGCTTGTTGCGTCCTTGTTGGTGGTGGTGGAAAGAAAAACAAAGAGCGGCTACACTCATGGCAATTGGCCTTGAGAAATGGGCTGTGCCTACTCCAATCGTCAAAGTCAATCGTCAAGCCGTTGATCAGATGGGCATCTCAAATGGAGATGTTGAGGCAATGATCAATGAAGCACAACAACAAGCTCAAGCTTATGTAGTACAAGAGCAAAGCTATTTAGTTGAAAATAATATTGTGTCTTTTGATACCTATGGAGGATCCGCTGGCTTTGATGCTAACGGTGCTTTACAAGTTATTCAAGAATGTGACAATCAAATCTCACAAGCTTTCATGGCTCAATTTATGAATTTGGGAATATCCGACACTGGATCAAGATCAGTCGGTGAAGTGCATCTATCGGTATTTAGAAGAGCATGTATCAATTTTCTTGACTTGGTAGCCAGTGCAATCAGTGGGCAAGATAGACGAGGGGGCGGGACTATTGGCCGTCTTATCCGTTGGAATTATGGCAACATTGAAGCAACTAAATTGCCTCGTTTAGTTCATAGTGGTTTAGATACTGATGCACTAGCAGAAGCACTTGCCAGCTTGCCTTCATTGGTACAAGCTCAACTCTTGACGCCTGATGATGATCTTGAGAGAGCAATCAGACAAAAGATCGGTGCTGGTCAATTGCCAATTGAAGCAAGTAGAACATCACAAGATCGAGCAGTTGCACAAAATCCAGCTTTAGCTATGGCTGAAAGATTGAGAGCAATCAGATGAACGAGAAACAAATATCACTTGCTAAACAAAGATTGATGAATAGAAGATTTAATGCTTATCTCAATGCACCTAAGAAATATGATGGAATAGATTTTACTCCACCTCAAGGCGTGAGAGATGCAGCAATCAGAGCATTAAAGAAACGATCTGAGCAACCACCTTCAAAGCGTGGGATGACAGCCGTTGGCATTGCTAGAGCAAGAGATTTATCTAACGGCGTTACCTTATCACCTGATACCATTAAGCGAATGGTTGCCTATTTCACAAGGCACGAAGTCGACAAGCAAGGCTCAACATGGGCTGAATATGGTAAAGGTAGACAAGCTTGGGATGGTTGGGGCGGTGATGCTGGTTATACTTGGGCAAAGAAAATTTTAGCACAAATGGAAAGAGCTGATGAGAAAGAAAAAGCATTGTCGGAATCTCCCTTGCCGTCCTCCAATCGTACTGACATTAAGGTATTTAGAGAAAGAATCAGGTTGGGAGAAATTGCTTTATATCCAGGACAAGACATTAAGGTGCTTTCTGTGGGTAAGGTCAACTCAAGGATCAATGGCAAGACGATTCAAGATGTCACTCCTCAAATCCTCTCTGAGATGGTAAGAGTATTCAAGGCAAGGCTCAATGAAGATCCCGTTATCATCGATTGGAATCATCAATCATCTCCCTTTATGGATAACGGGCCAACTGATCCAGCTCAATCTATGGCATACGGTGAAATATCTGATGTATATGTAAAAGATGATGCACTTTATGTGAAACCTCTATATACTCAAGCAGGCCTCGATCTAGTGAAAGCTAGTGAAGGCGTTTTATATCCATCACCTGAATTTTTAGTAGGTGATATTTATGCAAGGGAAGATGATCCAAAGCCAATCGGATTTGCTCAACTTCAAGCTGTCACCTTGACGGCTAGACCAGCTCAATCTAAAAATAAAATTAGTCGTGTTTTACTCATGGAGAACATAATGAATCCAGAAGAATTAAAGGCTATGACAGCTGATCAACTCGTGGCTTTAGTGCTAGAAAAAGATCAACTCGTCAAGCAATTAGAAGCACAAGTTGAAGGCTTAAAATCTGAAAATGATCAACTCTCAGCACCTGAAGACGGTAGCATGAGCGGTGATAATGGTGAAGAGATTGCCATCAAGCTTGACGGTGAAAACCTTGACAAGAAAAAGATGATGGAAGATGAAAAGAAAATGTCTGAAGCCACCGCTTTATCTGAAAAGGCACAAGCCAAACTGATGAACGAACTAAATGCACAAGTCACTTCTTTGTCTGAGCAAGTCAAGACCTTACAAGCTGAAAAGCATCAAGCTGAAAGAAAGCTTGTGATTGACGGCTTGCTTAACACTGGCAAGATTGCACCTAGTGAAATTTCAGCCGTTGAATCAGCCTATGATATCAAAGACAAATTCCCAGCTATTTGGCAATCATTCAGTGAAAGAAAAGCAAATCAAGCTATCAACCTTTCTGAAAAGGGACATGCTAGCACCGCTCAAGAGATCAGCTTTATCGATCAAGTGAATGAAATTAAAAAGACAAAAGGCATCACATTCTCAGAAGCCTTAAATGTCATGAAGAACGAACAACCTGATGCTTACATCAAACATTTCAAAGGATAATAATCATGAGCTTAAATAATCATGCTATCTATAAGACCTTTATCGCATCTGCATCTATCACCGCTTTGACCTTGGTTAAACTTGATAGCGATGCAAAGGTAACTCCATGCACAGCCTCAACTGATGTCCCTGTTGGTATTGCTCAACTTGCTGGTGCAAGTGGTGATGCTATCAATGTATGCATCAGCGGCGTTTCTCGTGTTGTTGCTGGTGGTACTATCACCGCTGGAACTCACTTTTTTGTGCAACCTGGCACCGCTGGCAAAGTTTATGCTTATGATGGCACAGGTGCAAGTACTCAAATCATCGCTGGTCGTTTCTTGCCAAATGTTGCAAATACTGCAGCAAGTGCAAATGAAGAAATCGAAATCCTTTTCAATGTCTCTTTAGGAGTCTAATCAAATGGCAAATTCTAGCTATAGCAATATTCATCCAGTCAACGAAATCCTTCGCAACCTTGCCATTGAAGCAATTCCTAGCGATGGACAACTGATCGCTGATCAAGTGATCGAAAATGTTGATGTCAAAGCAATTGGTCCAACAGGTACTCTCTTGATCGAAGAAACACGCAACTTCATGGGATCTCCTGATGTTGATGCACAAAGAGCACCTGGTGCAGATCGTCAACGCATTGGCAACTTTGACCGTTCAAGCACAACCTTCTCAGCAAAGATTTATTCTTTAAGCGATGAAATTGCTCTTGAAGATATCAAGTATTCACAATATCCAGGCAATGAAGAACAAAGATCATTCCGCAAAGTGCAAAGATCAATGCTCTTAAATCGTGAAACTCGTTTGGCAAATCTCTTGTTTAGTGCTGGCAATTGGGGCTCTTATACCTCTGCTCTCGCATCTTTGGCTAGTGGCTCAAATGGTACACAATGGAATCAAGCTGGTGCTGAACCTTTAACTGATCTTCATGCTTTGATCGATGTTATTCGAGCAAATTCTCATGGTATCTTGCCTGATACTTTAGTACTTGGTTATGGTGCTTTAAGAGCATTATCTCGCAATGCTGAAGTTAGAGGCTTTTTCACCGCTGGCAGCACTCCATCAGGTACAGCAGCAGGCAATCGCTTGATGAAAGATGATATGGTGATTTCCGTTCTCAAAGAAGTTCTAGGGATCCCAAATGTACATGTTGGTCAAGCTCGTAAAGAAACAGCAAATGCTGGCTTAACTTCTTCTGAAGCTCAAGTATGGACTGATGACAGTGTTTTCATGGGTATCATGAAAGGCTCTGATGCAATTGCAAATAAGAACGGCGTCAAGGTTATGCCAGTAGCCGCTCTCAATTTTGTATATGAAGGCTACTCTTCAGGTGCTTATGATGATCTCGCTATGACAAAGAGAACTGTTTGGATGGAACATACACATCAAGACAAGATCATTGCTCAAAATTATGGTTTCCTCTTGACTGATTGTTTAGCTTAATGTTCGTATGTTTAATTGTCCTTATTGCCTTAATTCTATCAATAATATGGTGCACCTAGCAGAAGCTAGTGATGCAGATCAACAGGCAATAGAGGATATCAGAAAACAATGGATTGATGAACGCAATCCACAAATGAAGCTTTTGCTCAAAATGCGGTTGGATGTCCTTGTCAAAGAGGTCAATTCAGCCAAAACATTTGAGGAAGAAATGAAGAAAGCGACAAATCGATTATATCGTGCAATCGCTGAAATGGTGCAGCAAGGTCAAGGCCAAATGCTGATTAGCATGTCACCGGATGAGCTTAAATCTTTTTTAATCACTAGTGGCATGGGAGACGCTTTGACATATTTTGAGCGGTCTCAAGTGGATATAGTGGAGATGATCAATAAGGCAACAATTGAAATTGATCCTCAATTTAAATCAGCACCTCCAAATCTCATTCAAGCAATAGCTCAGCAAACTTCATCACAAGTCTTTGATGCTCAAATCTTGCCGTCTCTAAGTAGTGCAATTCGCAACATGGCAACAACTGCAATCATTGTGGGGAGCTCAAAGCCTGTACTTGATCAGATGAGAGTTGCTTTTGATAAATCTGTTGGCGTTGGCACTACTCAAGCAAGAACGAAGATCGCTGAATTTGGGAGATCTATCAATGCTTTAAATGCTGATGAAGCTGGCTTAGAGAACTTCATTTATGTTGGGCCTAAAGATGGGATCACTCGTCCATTTTGTCGCAAGTTGGTTGGGAAAGTGCTATCTAAAAAGCAGATCATCAAGCTTGACAATGGGCAACCTTCAAGTGGTCCTCCATTGACTTCAGGCGGTGGCTATAATTGCCGGCATTCATGGGCTCCAGTGAGCAAGGGATTTCTAAAGGTCAACAATTTAACGGTGGTTTCAGATAGTGAGATAAAGGACATAACAACATGAGAAAAGCACAACAAGGCAAAAACTATAATTTCATTTGGCAAGCTCCACATCCAATCAGTGGAACTCCATCAATTGCATTCTATCTTGAAGGTGGATCAGTTGGCGATGCTATGTCTCAAGGTCGATCTGATTTAGTAGCTACTGATTTAGATAGAGATAGACGAGTGATGACTTTGTCAGCATCAGCATCAGCCTTAAAGCAATTTCAATCAGATGCTTTTTTGCTTACTGATGCAGATACATTCTTTTCAATTAAGATCGTTCGCATCACTGGAACACAACTGATTTTAGCTGATCCACTACCGAGAGACATCGCCTTTACATCTAACTCAACAATTCAATTTGCTAGTTGGCTTTATACTTGCTCATCTTCCAATGTCACAGCATCTAAGCAAACAATCGCTTATGCCGTTGAATATGTACAAAGCGAAGGCACACAAACAATTAACCGAGTTGAAAAGGGAAGTTTAAAAGTTGTGCCTCGTCCTTTTGATACTGGCTTAGATCATAATAAGCTATGCTCAATATTTCCACATATTGCTGATCTAGCACCTAGACGGGCAAACGGCTTTGAAGAGCAAATATCATCAGCACTTGATGAACTTGCTTTATATGTAAGAGATTTAATCGTACCGAGAGATGTTGATGAAGATGATATACACAATTCACATGATTTATTGCAGGCTCATTCCTATCTTGCGATTGCTCGTGTGCATGAGCTTAATGGCAATATCGATTTAAGTGAAAAAATGAGAGCAAGGGGAATTGAACTTGCTGATCTTTCTATGAAAACAATCAGCCTTGATTTGAATACAGATGGCATCATTCAAACTACTGAAAACAATCAGCGAGTAAGTGCAAGCTCTGATATTCGTGGAAATTTTGCTGGCAGAGTTGTTGGGGAATATGAAGCACAGTTTATCCCTTCAAGAAATATGAGATGGTAAATGAAAGCAACACTGAGCCTAAACTTGCCAGCCTTAAATCTGACTAAGCCTATGATGATAGGAATTGCACAAGATATCTTAGCAATCATTAAGATCAGAATTTACAAAGGCTTGGATTATAATTTAAACAAGTTTAGAGCATACTCAACAAAGCCTATTTATATCGGATATAAATCAACAACCTACAAAAGATTAAAGCCTAAAGGCGGAGTTAAAAAACCTAATTCCATGTTTTTTGCTGGTGGTTATGCTGAATATAAAGATAAATCTCGCAAGCGATCAAATGCGATTGAAGGTCAGACGGCCTCAGTTGATTTAACTCTATCAGGGATGATGATGCAAAACTTTGTAGTACTTGATGCAACCAACACAAAATTCACTATTGGTCTTTTGCCACCTGTGCAAGATTATGGTTATGCAGTTAATCAAGATCGTGGCTTTATTGGTCTTGCTCCCAAAGAGGTTGATCAACTCGTGCAAATAGTTAAATCAAATTTACTTGGAGAATAACATGGGCATATATGAAGCACTAGATCATCTCATAGATCGAATTGAGGCTATCACTCCAAAGACTGATGCTTATCATCATTTTGTATGCATCAAAGACGCTCAAGGCAACACGCTATCACTTGAGAGCAGATCAAATCAAAATCGCTTGTTTGATATCGCTTTCAATGCTCTTGCTCAAGATGACGGTCAAGCTGGCATCAGTGGAAGAAAGAGAATTGAGCTATCTTTGAGAATAAGATATGATATCGGAGGAGATCGAGGCTTACTTGAACGGATGATAGCTGAAGATTCAAGCAAGCTGATCGACACCTTGAAACAACCTGATTATGATTTTTCATCAACTGGTATCGTTTCTTTAATACCTAATCAAGCCACTACTCAAGAAATTCAAAATGATCCTTCTCAAGTAGGCTATCTTTTAATTTTACCTTTTACTCTTCTTTATTTGGAGGATTGACATGACAGTCACACACAGATCGCTATCGGTAGCAACTGAAGCAACTTTTGGAAGTTTATCATCATCAACTGGCTTGCCTGATTTCAGTGGCTTGTCTTTCATTTCTTTACCATGTGAAAGAGATCCAGTTGTGATTTATGGTGATGTTGTTGCAAATGAACGACTTGAAACAAGAGACGGACCTCATGGCTTGCCTCCTGAACCTGATACTGTTTGGAGTGGATCAAGTCGAGTACAAAGACGAACTGGTCAAGTACAAGTCACTATCGATTTTACCACCGTCGGAACTGGTGCAAATACCTATGCATCAACAGGCTTAGGCAAGCTTTTGAATGCTGGCTTTCTTACAAATCTCGCTGGCTTTACTTCTAGCGATACAGTAACAGCTGATGATGAGAATGTATTTACTCCAACAACTACCAATACAAACTATAAGATCGGTGGTGTTGTTTCTTCTCTCATCAATGGTCGTTGCGAGTATTCATCAGTAACAGCAAATAATCGTGGTGGTGCTGGTAAGATTGGGGTTTCTCCTGCATTTAGTGCAAATCCAACAGCTATTTATCCAATGCAGACATGGTATGTGCCTTATGGTACTTCAAGCGGTCAAGTGGTTTCATCTTTATGCTTTAGAGTTGACGGCGTTGGTTTCCGTACATATGCCTATGGTTGCAAGCTTGCAAGCTTAAATATCTCTGTAAATGGTGGTCGTGTGATGGGTGAATTTACCTTCCAAGCCGCTCTAATTCAAGACGATCATAGCAATGCAACAGGTCCAGTTGAGCCAGTTGTTTTAAGTGGTGCTACTCAGCATTTTAGAAATGCTTATGCTGTTGTTTCTGATGCCGTCACCTACTCACGAACCAATGTAGTAGGCACAACAGGCGAAGAGCTTTCAAGAATTGCATTGGATGCTGAAGGCTTTACATTTAATATTGCCAACACTTTAACACCTAAAGGCTATTCAAACTCTATTCTCGGAATGTCTGATATGGAGGTTTCAAATGTTGATGTTGAATGCACCTTGACCTTATCATCAGCAAATACAACTTTAGCATCAGATTTTTCAGATAGAACAATCCGTCAAGTGTTAATAGGTACTGGACCTGTTGGCGATGGCAAAGGCATGGCTTTATTCATCCCAGCTGGTTATTTGACCGTTGATCCAAATAAATATGATGTAGCTGGTGAGATTGTGAAGCAAGTATTAACCTACAAACAAAGCCGATTCGGTGGTGATGTAGGTACAACACAGCCAGCCAACTCACCTGTGAGAATTGCACTAGGAATTTAAGATGCTAAAATTCAGCACAACAACAAACATTGAGATTAAAATTGCTGTTTCTTGTGATCCAGCTTTAGATATGACACCGGCTGAAATCACCGCTTATCTTCAAGGAGATTTTGATTCTCTCAAGGTCAAGCAAGATCAAGCTCCAACCTACTTCTTTATCAAGCCTCTCTCTCCGTCTGATAGAGAAGAGATTGAGATTAAGGCTGGTGCATATACTAGATCAGAACTTGGAAGAATGCTTTTTGTTGAACAGCCTGATGATCAAAAAAAGCGAGCATATTGGCAAGACTCTTTATCTGATCAAGAGAAGAATGCTTTTGCTCAGTATCAAGCCTATCTCAATCGTGTATATGCTGAAACGGCTAAAAAAGCATTGGTCAAGATTGAAGGCTTTGACGGCAATGCTTGGGATGCAATCCAATCGATCAAACCTGATCATCATCGTATTCAAACAATCGCTGAGATCGTAGCTCATGTTCAAAGAATTTCCCTTTTAGGTGATGAGGGAAAATAGCGATCACATCCTCAATATGGCTATCTCAAAATAAAGGGAGATCATGGGGGTGTGAGCAATGTAAATCTAAGCCAGGATTAAGACAACTTAGGGGGAATTGTGGTGGCAGGTTTCAAAAGGGATTGCCTTATTTAGATGAAGATGAGCAAGGCTTATTTGTGCCTGCTTATCGTGTTGCTCCTGATAGTGATGAGGCTTTCAGCGAGCTTAAAATAAGATCATGTCCTGTTGCACTTGCCAATCTAGCTACTCCAATCGTAAATGCTTTCTTTAGTCATACGAATGGACTATTTGACATAAAAACATCTTATCCATCGCCAACTTGTGCTATTGTTGAAGCAGTAGATTTATTATACTATCATCATCAATTATTAAAAAATCGTCTTCATGAAAGACAGATGAGTGAGATCAACAATGGCAGAAAATAGAGTTGTGATTGATGTTGAGGTTGAAGGCGTCCAACAAGCACAGAAAAACCTTGAGAAGGTGCAAGGATCAGCGTCTGAGATAGGCGAATCAGTCAAAGGCGTTGGAGAATCTTTTAAAGGCGTTGGTGCAATCGTATCAGCTCAAGGTGGGGTTATGGGTGAAGCCTTTAACTCTCTTGGCGAGTCTGTTGGTGGTCTAGTAGATGGCTTTGGTGCAATGGGTGAAGTCTTAGAAAATGGTGGCAAAAGTGGAATAGTTGCATTTATGGGAATGCTTGGGCCAATTTCAGCAATAGCTGGAGCTTTGGCTTTGGCAATAGAAGCATTTAATCAATTTAGTGGAGCAGCTAAAGAAGCTGAACAGATTGAAGCAGCAGTAACGGCGGCGGCTAGTGATCTAACCTCTAAAATGGAAGAGCTTGCTGATAAAGGTATCAAGCCAACCAATGATCAGCTAAAAGACTTGATATCTCTAAACTCAGAGGCAAGATTAAAGCTTGAGATTTTGAATGAGAAGAATGCAGGCTTGACAAAGGTTTATACTGAGCAAATTAAGGCTCAAAAGATGCTTGCTGATGAACAACGAAGATATGCATCTCAAACGAATGAACGACTGAAATCTGATGAATATTTAATAGCCTCTCAGATGCGACTTGCAGAAGCTGATAAAGCCGTTGCTAAGGCTCAAGATGAATTGACTAAAGGTTATGAGATTGCATTGCCAGCTATACAAAAGGCTCAAGAGTATCAAAGAGATTTAGCGATGACTGAGCAAGAGGCAACAGATTCACTCAAAGCACAGTTAGAAATTCAAAAAGAATATAGCGATCTTTTACTCAATACCTCCACCTTATCAGCCTATGAAAAATCGATCTTGCAAAAAGAGAGAGATTTGAGCATTGAGAAAAGATTGGCTGATCAACATGGCAAGACAACCAAAGAGATTCAAGCACTGACTAAAGTCATTGAGGAAGAAAACAAGGCTAGACAATCAAGCGACTTACTCCAACTCAAAGAGATCAAAAATCAGCAAGAAATCGAGCAAATCAAACAAGCTGAAGCTGATCGTTTAAAGAGTGAGCAAAAAGCAAGATCAGATGCTTTCAAGGCAAGGCAAATGCAAATCATATCTGAGCAATCTCAGATCAATGCACTTGAAATTCAATTAACCAAATCAGGCCTTGATGAGCAAATAGCACTTGCTCAAAACAACTACAAGACGGCTCAACAATTAAATAAAAATAATAAAAATCAATTGTTAATTGCTGAAAAACAATATCAACTAGCAATTCAAGGGATAAATGATCAACAACTTGCACAAGAGCAAGCTAAAATCTCAGAGCAAGCAAGGATCAATCAAGATTTAATCAATCAGCAAATAGCACATGAAGAGGCAACATATCAAGCAAGCATCCAATATCAACAAAAGCAACAAGAATTAAGGGATAAGATTGCAATCTTAGATATTGAAGCTGGCAAGGATGAGTACAAAAAGCAACTTGATCTATTGGCAAAAAATCAAGAGATTGAATTAAGATCAGTTGAGAATAACGAGCTTGCTAAGGCTGAAATTCAAAAGAGATATGCAAATCAAAGAGTTAAAGTTGAGAGTTATGCAGCATCTCAAATGGGAGAGATGGCAACGGCTACTACTCAGGCTTTTTCT
>Ga0208644_1002626_pt1 | contig 14304 bp, 24 predicted proteins | sample VirMetDEL_Nov_18_FD_184517 | JGI IMG/M metagenome (GOLD analysis project Ga0208644, IMG submission 184517) | Aqueous microbial communities from the Delaware River and Bay under freshwater to marine salinity gradient to study organic matter... | ecosystem: Environmental > Aquatic > Marine >... | reverse complement strand
AGTTGTGAAAGCTGGGAACTGAATTGTAAAAGTTCCTGATGTTGCTGTTTTGTCTGAACCAAAATCTAATACTGCAACTGCTGCGTTTGAGTTTGAAGTATTGTAGATCAAGGCACCTCTAGCTGTCAAAGTTACACCAGTAAAAGATAAATCTGAAAAGTCTACGATTGCAACACCTGATGCAACTGAGGTACTTGGATTTGGTTTTACTAATGCCCCACCACCTGCTGTGTATGCACCAGAAGCCGAAACTTCATTTGTTGATGTATAAGCTGTAGTAGAAGAATTTAACGTTGCAGAAGAAGTGTACAAAGCAAGTTTAAAATTGTCGCCACCAGAAAATTGAAATTTATGTCCACCTTCTAGTACTTGTTTTTTAAAACTATTTGCAACTGCTTGTGTTATCGCCATGTATTACTCCTATTGTGTTTGTCGAAGTCTAGGTGAACCATCTTGGTATTCATCTCGTCTTCTTCTTCCCATTTGTTCTATTGAGAAACCTTTTGCTGCATCAGCATATTTTTTCTCATAAAGCTGAATCATGTCAGCTGGACCTTTTAAGAATCCATATGCTTCAATTAAGCACGCATACAATAAGCCATTTGGGAACTCCGTACTTAAGTATGTAGTCGTATTACTACTAGATAATCCAACTGGTTTCAAGATATAATTTATCTGCATATTGTAATTTTGATCAGGTGTTGGGGCTAGTACAATAGTACTTTCATCCCAATAACTGTAGTATTTAGGTAATCCTTGTACTCCTGTTGGATTATATTCTGATATAAAACTTGTATCTCTATACTCTAAAAAAGATCTACTTGAGTTATTTGCACCACCTGTAGAATTAGTGATTTGGGCTGATCTAATGATTAAAGTATCATCATTAATCAAAGGAGTATTAACATATCTTTGACCTGCAACGATGTCAGCTTGTGCATATTTTCTATTATTGTCTGAATCTATGTCCCTGTTAATTTTCCATTCAGCATCTAAAATAAAACCATCAATAATAGTAGATGTAAAAACATTTGAATCTACTTCAGTATAATCTCTAATCTTTTGTACTAATTCTGCGTATGTCATATTAAGCCTGTAAGTTTACTGGACCAGCCGAGCAACCGTTTCCTCCTCCACTAATATTTCCAGAAGCTGCAGTGTCACTGCTTTGAAAATAAAAATAATTACTTGTATTTGATATATTACCACTAGAATCTATTTTTCCAACAGTAATCGTGAATCCTGAAACATTTGAAATATCTGTTACTCCATCGAAAGAAGGAACATCACTATATCCTGTTGCAGATGTTGCTCCTCTAAATCTTACTATGTTACCAGTAGATCTTCCGTGATTTGGTGAATAAACATTTATGTAAGTATTTCCAGAATACTTAATTGTTTGAAAAGGATTAGTTTGTAATAATATTAATACTGGAGGTTCAACTCTAGCAGGTCTTGCTTTTGGTAATCCTTGTCCATCTGCTTGTGTTGGTTTTGGTTCTAACTGTGGATGTTTAGGATCTACTTCTGAATAGTGAACAAATAAACCATCCCATTGTGTAACCATTTCATCATACGGAAAGGCCATTCCACTTTGATCTGATATTGCTTGTGCGTATTTTCCTCTAGATAAAGTTGCCATAATTAAACACTCGGATAATAAGTTTTAGGTGTTATGAAAGAACTAGATGAAGAACCATCTTCAGCTAAAGCTCTTTGTAATTCATCTTCATATAATAATTTTAATTCTTGAGTTCTTTGTGGAGCTCTTTTGATTGCTAAGTAATAAGCAAGTCCTGCACACATACAAGGAACAAATCTATAAGGTACATCAGTTGCATTCGTATAATTACCAACGTCTTGAATTCTTTTTACATAATAATAGTTTATATAATTTCCAGCTTGGGAAGATCCTGGAGTTGTATATAAAGTAATTGTAATTTTATCTATGAACCTTTGAACAAAATATTGTGTGGGTTGTCCTGTAGCTAATTTATTAGAAAATGCTTGATAAGCAGATCTATTTATTTTTGTAAGTGGAGTATCAATTGGATTACTAGGAGTAGATATATTTCTATAAGATGCTTCTAATACATCATCTACACCATAAACAGCAGTTGTATCAGATGTTCCATCTGAAGTAGAACGATACATAGTATATGTATTTTGTCCATTTACTAATGTAAGATTATTATTTGCTACTTCCCAATAATGCAAACCTCTATTAGCCCATTCTTGAAAAAGAATGTTTAAAGATCTTCTAGCAGATTGAAGATCATAACCTGCATTTGGTCTTAGCCCTATTCTTTCATAAGATTCTTCTATGATCTCATCAATAGAAAAATTCTTATCAAAAATATATGTACCTGAAGTAGTGTTAGCCATTTAGCCTCCTACTTATCTAACAATACAGTTACTGTTCCTGTTAACGAAGAAATACTCATTCCATTTTCAAATAACACTCCATCTTCTGGAATGTTAAATGCAAAAACGTCACCTGCTGGAGCATCTGCTTGAAAGTATGTAGTAGTTGTTCCACCATTTACCAATATAACAGAACCTGCTTCTGTAGTATTAGGTGCTCCAAGAATAATTCCTCTTAATCTTGTTCTTCCAGCAAATACAACACCTGTTGTGTTTCTTCTTATTGCTTTAACATCTGATTTAAAACTCATTTTATCTCCTAAATTTTAGGAGCTCCCGAAGGAGCCCCTTAATTGATTACGCAACTGTGCTTGTTGGGTCATTCAATTGAAGCCATTGGACTCCGTTTGAAAAAACATAACAAGATACAGAAGTTCCATTTGCACCGTATTTAACGTATGCAATAACGCCTTCGTTTTCAGTAGCTTTTAAAGTTCTAGTTCCACCTGTTGTAGATAATGTAGTTACATTACCAGCAGATGCTAAGAACGGAAGGTTTCCACCTTGTTGTGTATCATTAGCTGCAGTTCCTTGTGCGTTTACGTTTGGTCCACCGATAAATCCGTTAAGAGATACCACTGGTCCTGTAAATGTAGTTTGTGCCATATTTTTATCCTCCTAGTTTACATTGACATAGTCTCTAGGCCGTCGACTATACTCGTCTATGCCAATTTTAATTGTATAGTACGTATTTTATATATTAGATTTTAGTAGAGTGCAAGAGAGTTTGTAGTGGAGTTGACGTTTCCAGCAATTTAGTAGCGTTTTAATTAAGTAGCTACTGAAACTTGAGGTGCAGCATCAAGTATTTTATTAAGTCGACTAGCTTCTTTAGCTTCTGCCATCTTAATATGGTTGATAACTTCTTTTATCTTGTTATCAATCCTAACCATATCGAGAGTATATCTACCCTCGTCGTTATAGTGCTGCTCCCACTGTAGTTCTAAGCCCCTCTTCTGTTTGTAAAGGGATTGAACGTGTGTTTGCATCATTAACCTCCTCATAGGTCAACCAAACTTTACTTAAACTATAAAATTTGGATTCTTCCCATACTATATCATTTTGTCCTAGTTTGTCAACTATTGCATTTTCTAGTGCTTCACTAGAGTCTTCACATTCTAAAGTGAAGTCGCAGAAGTATCCATAGGCTCTAATTTTAATACGGAAAGTTTTCATGATTATTTCTTTCTACCATAAAAAAAGGGCGACCACAAGGATCGCCCTTTTAAATAAAATGCTTAAGAATTAAGCACCTTCAACACCGAAGATACCTCTAGGGTCAGAAACTCCAAAAGAGTATCTTTCTCTAGCTTTGTATCTCATGTTTCCAGTATCGAAGTCACCTTCCATCTTAGTAGATATAGGTGATCTTTCGAAGTACTTCATTCCATTTGGCACATCTGTAATGATGTAGAACGCATCAGTATCAGTTAAGAAATTGTTAACCACATAACCTTGAGGTAACATTCCCATAGATCTGATTGCATTGATATCATTATCAGCAGTTCCAACTCTTTGAGCAGATTTCATTAATCTCTCTGCAGTGAATTGAAGTTCACTAGGAACAATAAGTTTCAATCCTTTTGCAGCGATCTTAAGACCTCTCTCGTCTGTCATTGCAGCAATGTCTATTAAACATTGTTCAAGAGAAGTTTCGTTTAAGTCTGCTTGAGTAGTTAAAGTGTTTTTGAAGCTACCAGCAACTGTTGGGTGAGCAGTGTTAAATAAAGAAACACCGTCGCCTGAATCAAAGTTGTCAGTAGTTGGTAATCCTTGAATTAAAGGATTAACAGCTTTAACTTGTTTTGTTTGTGCCATACTTCTTGCCAACGCTTTTGTATATCTCGAAGCTAATCTATCATATAGGTTGTCTTCAATCGCTTCTTCAGTGATTGAGAAAGCTAAAGCAATAGTTTCGTGAGTGTATCTAGCAGTGAAAGTCTCTTGAGCATTGTCAAAAGTCACACCAGAACCCTCAGCTTTAACTTGTGCTTGAGCAAAACCAGATAACATAACTTCCTCTTCGAAAGCTCTGTCTGAAGTTTCCTTCACGTAGATTTGCTCGTGTTGGTTTTCGTATTGTTTGTATTCCAGGCCGAATAGTGCATTCAATCCTGGCTCTAGTTCTTTAACTAGTTGTGATCGTGATATAGCCATAATTTATTCTCCTATTATATGCCTGTTGCACTCTTCAAGTAATGTTCATTGATAGTAACTACCAAGTTAACATTGGCACTTGCAGTGTCATTGTTTTCAGGGTCTTTACTAATGCCAATGATTCTTAATTGAGCAGAGTCAGTATCTAAAGAAGCTTTTGAAAGTTCTACTTTTGATACATAGTTAGCGCTATCTCCAGCTGCGTAAGTGATGTCGGCATTTAAGAAAACATCAGCTTGGTTTGCTGTAGAATTGCATTGGATTTCGAACCTCTCATAAGGATCGTCGCTTACAAAAGCAACCGTGTCACTAGCGTTAACTTGTGAGTAGTGGTTAGCCCATGTAGGCTTTTTAGTTGTTGGATCTGTATAGAACACTCCGTTAAGTGAACCTGCTAAACCAACAGCTCCTGCAGCAGCTACATCCACATATCCAGTCGCTTGTACTTTAACTAGATCTTGAAAGTAAATTGTGCTTGAGTCGTTAGCCGCAATTTTATATTCACTTAAACCTTGAGCATCTCTATTCTGACCAACTTTGCCAATCGGTCTTAGACCGAATGCAGCGTCTTTGTTTGCCATATTTTTACTCCATTTTTTTTAGTTTAAGTTACTTTAGTTGGATAGGAATAGTTAAAAAATTAACTTTTCTTCGTACCACCAAAAGTTACACGAGTCTGTCTATCAACATTGATAGGCATACTTGGGTGCTGTTCCTTCATTAGATCGTTGTCAACTGCTTTATCTTGCTCAATACCACGCTCTGCGTAATATTGTGCTCTAGATTCTGCGATCTCTTCCGGTACCCTTGTCAGCACAAGGCCACCAACTCCGATCACTCCTGCGTATTTACCATCTTCAATCACTGGATAATCTGAATCTGGATATTGATCAGCTCTGACTAATTCATAACCTGATCTTAGCCTTCCAGCGACGTTCTTTGTGTCCTGAAAGCCCATTGATTCAATTCTTACCCATCTGTGACGAAAACCTGTTGGCGCAGGTGGTGCATCTAAAGATGACGGTGGAGTCCAGACTTTTTTTCGAGCTTCTTTTTCTCTAGTCTGACTCGCACGAGAAGCTCTATTTTCATTTTTATTTTCCATATGCATTTACTCCTTCGTGTTTATATGTTTCGCATATTCTTCAAGTGGCACACCTAATTTTTTAGCTATTGCTACCTGAGAGGGTGTGAGTCTAACAGTTTTGCGACCAGGCTTACTATTTCTAGAAGCTGAAGCAACTACTTGCGTAGGCTTATTAGTCGTTTGTTTAGATACACTACCAAATTTTTGAGGAAATTCAAGTCTTATTCTTTTATCTATTTCAGAATAATACTCATCCGATTGTGGATCATAACCTTCTTCTTCTACAAGCTTTTTATGTAGACTAAATGCGGTATATGTCATTGCCTCATCTTGACCAAACCAAGTGTTCTTTTGAGCCCAATCTTGAGCTTTAGGGTCTGGATTGATTGGTTCTTGTTGTTGAGATTGAATTTCAGGTGCTTTTTTAACCTTTGGTTCTTCTTCAACAGATCTAGATTTGATTTCAGCCAATCTTGCTTCTTCATAACCAAGTTTTGATATCTCAGTTTGAATTGCTATTTCAGCTTTCAAATCTCCATCTTCCCTAGCTTTAGCTAACTTTGCAGTAGCTGCTTCTAGGCTAGATTTAATCCTACTTTCCATTTCAGATACATAACCTGTATCTAATCTAGAATATTTGGATTTAAGAAGTTCTTGCTCAGTTTGAACTTTCTTTGCGTATTCTAATGCAGCCGCTTCTCTACGTTCTGCTTCACGCATTTTCTTGGTCAACTTAGCTATTCTTCTTTTTACTCCTTCAGAGTAATCTTCTAATTCCTTCTTTTTTTCTTCGTCAACTTTCTTTTCTGTTTCTTGGTCCTTGGTTCCTTCTTCACTAGCTTGAACAGTAGACTGCTCACTAGATTCCTTAGCTGAGTCATTGGACTCAGTATTGTTTTCAGTTTTTTCATTGGATACCTCTATTTCAGTTTCTGGTGTTTTTTCTTCTGGTAATTCAACCTCGGCACCTGGACCTGATGTATCAATGTCAACCATTTTTTCTTCTATGTTTGGCATAGTTATCTCCTATGTTAGTATTTGTGAAGTATGTCTTCTGGGTTTTGAATGGTTGCAAGTACTTCATCGTCGTTCAATATTCGAACCTCACCACCATCAATGTTGATCCTAGATCCTGAGTAACGTGCAAAGATAACCCAATCACCGACCTTGCACCATGGACCTTCAGGAAACTTGTCTTTGTCGTAACAGTGTGGTCCTTGTGCTAACACAAGTCCACAAGTAGAAGCGACTTGTTGTCGTTCTAAAGTTTCTTGACCTAAATACAATCCGCCTTTTGTTTTTTCTGCCATTTTAAATGGTAGAACAATCATTCTCCAGCCAGTTGGTATAGGTAGTTTAGTAGACTCTTTATTTTTCAAACGCTCATACGCTTGATCTTTTTCAGAATCTAATTCTTTATATTTTTCTTCTAACGCTAATTTAATCTTCGGAGTTTCCGTCTTTTCCGAATTTGATGACGTTAGTATTGTCTTGTTGTTTTCCATTTTTATCCTCCTTTGGATTTAGCAGGTTGGATATTTCCTGATCTATTATTTGGTAAGCATGTGCTTGACCCAACATGAAATTATAACTTTCCATGTTCTTTACTCCACCAGCAACCATTGTATCACCAACTTGCTGATAAGAATTTCTTATGTTTTTTCTTAATTTAATTATGAAGTTTTCAAATGTGAGTTGTTCTGCCATTAGCAATTCCATTTCCTAAGACTTTTATTAATCCTAGAATTGGGATCACGTGCAGTTTTAGCGGAAGTTAATCTTTTTTTCATTCCGGTCATTCTTGCGCAGAAACTTTTTCTACGATTGGCAGCCTTAGAACCTTTCTTTAATTTAGATGGTTTAGTTGTTACAGCTGTTTGTAATTTTGAACCTGGGTTTTCTCTTCGATAAGACATTACTCCTTTTCGATTTAAACCTCCAGATGGATCTTTGCCTTCTTTTCTTTGCCAAGCTGGTGTTCTACCACCTTTGGCTAAATAAGCTCTACCCATTCCTCTTGTGTTCATCATTACTTTTTCTTTCCTTTTTTAGGAAATCCTTTTTTCATATTTGCATATGCTTTTGCAGAAATAGTAGACTTTGATTTAGGTCTTGAGATACCTAATTTTTTTCTTCTATTAATGTTGGCCCATAAGCCAGGTTTTTTAGCAGTCATTATTTTTTCTTTTTTATCTTAGATTTAGAAACCATTCCACCTTTTTTCATAAAGCCCATTTTATTTCTAACGGCTTTAGGTAGTTTTGCTAAACCTGGGTTTTTCTTTTTATCAACTTTTTTCATTACTTTTCTCCTTTTTTAGTATTTATGATGTCAGTCGCTTTAATTCCATAAATTGCGGCCACGACTGAAATCCACAATCCAGTTATCCACCATGGCATAGTTTGTAATTTTTCAAAATACAAATCTAGCTTTTGTTGAATCTTATCATCTTCTGCGAATACTCCATATGCGAGAAGAAATAGAGGCGAGCTCAAAGTCAATAAAACGAATTCGTCTTTCCAGTCTCCCTTCTGACTCTCCATTACCTGACCGCTAAATTCGATCTCGCCCCTTTTCATCTTCTCTGCATGAAGAAGCTGTGCTTCGGACATAGCGATCTTAGTAGCCGATCTGTTTTTGTAAATTTCAGAACCAGTTTTTAATGCTGTGCCGATTAAACTCCACGGAAACATTATTTAATACCACTTAGCTGTTTTTTTCTTTTCTGGAAGGATGCTTCCTTGCCCTTTAACGACATCAGACATAACTTCACCTGCTTTTGGAGTAGGAATTTCTACGCCACCTTTAGGATATCCGTCTTCTGTCTTGCCGCCTTTAGGCATTGGAACATCATTTTCCAATTTATCAAATATTTTTTTATTTTTTGCCATTTTTTTTCCTGTTCTTGCTCATTCCAGCTTCTGAAAGAGCAATTGCTATTGCTTGTTTAGGATTTTTTACCACTTTTTTTGACTTTCCGCTATGTAATTTTCCTGATTTAAACTCTCTCATTACTTTAGCTACTTTTTTCTGACCTTTTTTCATTACATTCCTCCATTATTTTTTAGTTCGTGTTGCAACACTGTCTTTTCTAGTGATGTATCAGCCCTTAACAGAGCTAATTCTTGATTCTGATCAAGTTTTTGTTGATCAGTCATTTGGTTCATCATAGCTTTCATCTTATCAAGATTGATTCTCTCCTCATCTTGTTGCTTTCTTCTAGCATTTTCTTGTGCTCTGATGTCAAGTTCCCTTGATTTTAATTTAGCAATTGGATCATTTCCAAAATCTCCATTTATTTTCTTTTCTTCTTGTAAATATTCATCCATCATTTCAGCAATCAATACTGATTTTCTAGATTCAATCTTCATATTAATTTGCATTGCCATTTGTTGTACTTGTGGGTTTTGCATCATCTGAGGATTTTGTTGCATCATTTGTAATTGTTGTATCTCTTGCATAAATTCCATTTCAACTTGTTCCAAAGCCATTAATGAAATGTGTTCAAATACATTTTTTTGTAATGAAGCAGAAATCATTGGATTGTTCTTAGCCATATTAGTAGCCATAAAATGTAAGTGAGCAGTTATGTGTGCTCTATGATCTTGACCTTTGAATGCTTGGAAAGGAATTCCACTTAATGCATCAATGTGTTCCAATGAAGGATCTTTAGGCATTGGTTGAGGTGGTTTCTTTAAAATTAAATCTACGTTCTTAACTCCTAATGCTTCATACATATTTCTGTATGCTTGATATAGATTATGAATTTGTGGATTAGATTGAGCCAATTGTAATTCAGTTTGAGCCAAACTAATTCTTTGAGTTTGAGAAAATATGTTTGGATCTGCAACTGGTACTATGTCTACTCTATCATCAAAGTCAGATTGCTTAATGACACGTTGTCCTCCAACTACGTCATATGGATATTCTTGTGGTAAATATAATTTGAATACACGAGATAATAATCTGAATTCATTCTTCAATGCTGCATACAATCGTTTATGTATTGCAGACATCGTCCTTGATCCTCTTTCTAGCAACGCAACGGTCGTACCCACTGCGGCTTGTTGATTACCCTCTCCTACCTGCATATCAGCTATAGATGCGAAACGCTGACCAGCTTGTACTACGACACCCATAAGTTGTAATAGTGTTTGAGATGGGTCCTTGAATGGAAGAGTCATAAAAGCATCTCTTATGTTTCCACCAGGAGCATCAACGTCCCTGAATTCACCAGGTTGAATTGATTGTGAATCATCTCTAATTCTTATTCCACGCTGTTTGAATCCAGCAGGTAAATTGGATAACGTACCAGCATCAAGTAATGATCTTAGTGCTGCTGTTGCAGTTCTAGATAATCCACCAATCATATGAATTAAACCAAAACCATAAAAACCTAAACCAGGTAAAAATTTAAAGTGTACGAAGTATTGTACTTTCTTTCTTAAAGGATCTCCTATTTCATAGTTCCTTCTAATGGATAGTATTGAACGAGAGTTTTGTTCTATCGTTACAATGTAAGGCAATTTTATGCCAGTTACTTCCCCAGTGGGACCTCGATCTTCAAAACCCTCTAGATCTAAATTAACATGACATTCAAGCAAGGTAAAGACATCTTCGTTTCTACCTGTCTTTTTCATTCCTTCTAATTCATTTTCTTTTTTATCTAAATCAGTTTCATTGTCATAACCAGGTGTAAGTTCAATGTCTCTATAGAATCCACCTACTTGTTGTTTTCTTAAATCATTTTCAGAAATTTTAATTCGATGCATAATCGCTTCCGCATCGTCTAATGAGGTAGCCGTGTACGGAACGATTAAGTCATCTGCAGGTACGAACTTAGAAACAGCTCGTCCTAAAAGATCATCATAATAAACTTTTTTAAATGCTGATCCTGATAGCGGCAGGTAAAATAACATTTGATCAAACTCTGGTTCATACTCAGGCATTTGATCCATAAGTTGATAATTCATAAATTCTTTTACTCGATTGGCTTGTTGTTCTCTCTCAGGAGAATTCAATCCTACGATTTGAGTTCTTACAGGTCCTTGAGCCGGGAGCAATTCTTTATAAGCCAAGGCTTGGAATTGAGTAACCGCTTCTGCTAGAACAGGATGTGTTGCACCACTTGCTCCTTGGAATGGTTCTGTTTTTTGTTCGTACTTAAATCCTAGAAGATCTAAGCCTTGAACGTATGCCTTTTCCCAATCTTGACGGGAAGCTTTATAGTCTGAATAGTTTTGAAATAATTCTGAACCAAGAGGCACTAATATATCCTCTGGTAATAACTCTGCTAGGTTGTCATAATGACCGACAGTTTGAGCCTGGTTCATGGCTCCTGGTTCAAAATTAATTTCTACTCCACCATCTTCTAGTGGTGTAATTTCTGTTTCTCCTATGTTAGGAATTTCTTCCTGAATGGAAACTTCTTCTTCAAAGGATTTTTCTGGTCCTTCAATTTCAATATCTTTTCTAACTTCGTTTGGAAGTGCTTTGTCGATTTCGGCCATTAGTTTTCTCCTGTCCTATAGTTTTAACAGTATTATATTTAATATTCAAGCCTTGAGGTTGAGGACCTGACTTTGGTGGAACTGTTCTAGTTAATTTTGTTTTTACCATTTACTACCAATAATAACTTCGTTTTTTTCGAGGAAGAATATCATCTTTATAGTCTTCTGGGTGAATAATCAAGCCTCCTTGTCTGAATCTCATTAATGCTTGGGTAGTCGAATCTACTAAATCGTCGTGATCTCCATATGGAAATGAGGCACATTCTTCTACTACTTCTTGAGCAAATGACTTGTCCAAAGGAGCCCAAACCATACCGGACTCAAACAGTGGGGCTACAGAATTTACACGGCTGTGTTTGTCGTTACCTTTAGAGGGAGAAAAATTAACGACTGGTATCCCCATCTGTCTGAGTTCGTATGTTAATGGAAGGCCTGATGCTTTTGCTTCCACTAAAACTGTTTCAGGTTGCCAATAATCATATTGTTCTTTTGCAACTCTTCTAAGTTCAGGAAATTCTAATCTCTCTTTTAAAGCATCTAGTAAAATTATATGTTGAGGATCACCTTCGTTCTCTGCAAAGATTCCCCAAGTTGTAATTGCAGAATAGTCTGCGGTTTCTTTTTTAAGAAAAGCTGTATCATAACTTTGAATGACGTGAAGCAAAGGAGGTAAATGATCCTTAGTCCAATTTTTCCACCACTCTCGTTTTAATAATGCACCTTCTTCTGCAGTTGGGTTTTGCATATACTGTGCATTCCATTTTGCAATACCTGCTGATGCTTTTACTTTTTCTAATTCTTCTAACTTCCAATACTCAGGCCACACAGGATCACCTGATGGCATAATGGCAGGAAATTCTATTACTTCCCATTGATCAGCTTTTTCTTCCTTTGCTCCTGCATTAACTAATTGAGCTGTTAAATCTTTTGTACTCCATCTTGTCATTACGACAACGATTGCTCCACCAGGTTGAAGACGTTGACGTGGACCTGATGTATACCACTCGTATGCATTATCAAATGCAGTTGGAGAATTTACATCTTGTTCAGAATGTGGATCGTCGATGATTAATAAATCAGCACCCCTCCCGGTCACCGCACCTTGGACACCGACAGCAAAGTATTCTCCACCACCATTTGTTTCCCAACGACCTGCAGCTTTTGAATCTTCTCTTAATCTTGTTTTAAATAAATCTTGATACTCTTGTGAATCAATTAATGTTTTTGCTTTTCGTCCAAATCTTATTGCAAGCTCTGCAGTGTGGGTAGCTTGAATTATTTTTAAGTCAGGTCTATTCCCAATCATCCAAGCAGGTAAAAAATAAGACGCAAATTCAGATTTAGTATGCCTAGGTGGCATATTAATAATTAATCTTTTACATTCACCTGATAGGATTCTATTGAAAGCATTTGCAATTTTTTTATGATGGTACCCCTCTATGAATTCAGGCCAAGTATATTTTACAAAGGATAAAAAATCAGACCGATATTTAGATTGTGTTTTTCTTTTGATGCTAGTTAAAATATCTAGTTTTAATTGCCTTCTAACTTTTGGATCAGCTATTTGATTTATTTTTTCTAAACTAAGCATAATGTTTAATTATGGTACCAAAAAGTTTTTATCAGGAATCTATATCTAAATCAAACACTAAAGGGTAATACTTAGGATCCCTTTTTTTGTTTTGTACCCCTCCCCCCTAAATGAAACTTCGACTTTTGGGTTTGGCTTGGTACCTCTATGGGTGGGACCCGCCCACATGCTCTTCTCTAGGTGCGACACTATGTCGCATCCTGGTTTTTAAGAGGTGCGACACTTTGTCACATTGACTTATTTAATGTACTTCATTAACGCCTCCATGCATTCTTGTTTGTTAAGAGTGTGATTTGCTTTTGATTCCATTAGTGGACACTTCTCATCGTGACCAAAGCCAGTCACTGCGTGGACCAATTCATGATAAACTGTATTTCTTAATTGGTCTTCACCTTGTTTAATTGCATCTTCAGTGACCCAAATAATATTCTTTTTTAATTTAGCAACTGCTAAAATTCTATCACAACTATGTGTACCAATTCTTACATCTATTCTTGGTAATGATTTAATTTTATTTTTAACTTCATAAATCATATTAATTACTTTTCGTCTTAATTGATAAACTTCGTCATTCATTTTAAAGTTTTTAAAATTCATTATTTCTTTTTTCATAGTCATATCCTTTCGTTAATGATTGTAGGATATTATAACATTGTGGCAACATTAAGGCAATGGGGTGGACAAGATTGTCGCACCCCATTCTATGACTATACTAACTCATACAATCGTTGCAGTAGGTTCTATCTTTCCAAGAGAACTCTGACGGCTTGATTGTACAATCACAACAACGACACGTTGATGTGTTTATGAACCAATTAAGAACCTTGTTCCTTGCTTCTTTCTTATTTAATCCTTGACCAAGGAGCTCGGACATTTTTTGTTTAAATAAAACTCCCATTAGGCAACCTCTCCAAATGGTAGATCTAATTGTCTAGGTTTGTATGTTGGCTTTTCATCAGCATAATCATTGATGACAAAGTCCTCCTCGTCTTGACTGTATTCAACCTTGCCTAAGTATTTTATAGGATCACTGTTGAGAAAGTTAGCATCAACGTGTCTAGTCTCAACTCCTCCATTTTCATGAGTAATCGATGAATTAATTTTATTATAATCAATTCCACCATTATCTAATAAAATTGAATCGGCCTGGTCCTTATCATAAGCGAGGATATCTTGTTCAACAATTACAGTAAAAAAAGTAGTTTTTCTGTAAAGGTTTTTTCCCTCGTCGTTTGGCATTAGTGTTATGTTTGTGTATTTTGTCATAGTTTTTTCCTTTCTATTTTTAATATAGGATATTGTGGTAAATAAGTCAAGTATCAAAAACATTTTTATTTTCTTTTTTTCCTGGGTGGGACCCGCCCACATGCACTTAACAGGGTGCGACATTATGTCGCACCCTGTTATTTTTTATTTTTTATGTTCTAGTTTTGGTACTTCCTCGTTCCAAGTTATGCCTAGTGATTGTTTAAATACTCCATTTAACGCTTCAATAAGATCAACAGGTGCTTGAGCTTCCATAATCTTATCTGTAC
>Ga0208644_1002625_pt1 | contig 14305 bp, 29 predicted proteins | sample VirMetDEL_Nov_18_FD_184517 | JGI IMG/M metagenome (GOLD analysis project Ga0208644, IMG submission 184517) | Aqueous microbial communities from the Delaware River and Bay under freshwater to marine salinity gradient to study organic matter... | ecosystem: Environmental > Aquatic > Marine >... | reverse complement strand
TGCTGCCGCGATTGTGATAGGACAAATTCTTAGTCCCTCACAAATACGTGTCGCGTGTGCTTATCGATCTCCCAATCCGTCTCTTCGATTGCGTAACCATACCACTGGTGGTTGCGCTGATAAATACCTGCGCCGCATAGATCGCGCAGGATTGCATTTAGGCGCGACTTAGTTGTCGGAGTCTGCCAGCCGCAATCGCATACGGACACACAGTCCTGCGTAACTTGTGCGATCGGGTTGCCATGTAGCAGCACGTTGATACGCTCGATACTGCGTTCACCGTGGGGGAAGAATGTAACCTGAACTTCTGTATTGCCGCAACGCCAATCCTTACGCTCACGGATTGCATCCAGCATTTGCTGTTCAATCTTTCTCATGATGATGTACCTGATGTGATGTTGGGTTGAGTAACTTAGCGGAATGAGTGAGGGATGGAACGCGCCAGCGTAGACCAGAACGAAATACGCTCACGCTTCCAACGTTCGTAAGCTTGGTCGTGATCGTCGACAAACTCTAAGGCAGCGAGCATACGCTTACGCGCACACATTGCTACGTTGTAGCGCCCCAGGTCTGCTAAGTACGTAGGAGTTCTGTACTCGAAGACGTTGTCGTCGATTGTGTACGTGGCGTGCACAGTCTCTTTGAAGTCAGTCATTAGGTGTACCTGCGAGATAGTCTGCTTCGCTGATGATCTCTACCCAAGCTTCAGGCAGAGATTCAGCGTATGAATCGTATTCAGCCTCAGCTTCAGAGTATGAGCTGAAGTATGCGAGGGTTTCGTATCCTATGGGCGACAGATTGACGATGCGGTAGTTCATTGTGCCTCCATAAATTGCAGAAGTTGGTCCTCAAGTTGTGCGATCAGTTCGCGAATGTGGAATGATCGTGCACTACATGTGCAGTCTTCTAGTGCACACTCCAGGCGGTAGAGTGCATCCTCGGCTGCATCGACTGTGGTGAATGTCTGCGCGCAGAATGTCTGCCCGTATTCATCCATTGCTAACAGTTCGATCATGAGGTTCGGTGCGTGGGGATAACCACAGTCAGTAGGAGATGTTGACGGGGCGCGCACTATCTAAGGGAATCCCTAGCGCGTACGCTGCACCTGCAGAAAGATCTAGAGAGTTACAATCGCAGCGGTCAGTCACAGGAACTGTGAGCGTACGGCCCGCGTGGGATACCCTGACCCTTGTGCCGCAAGGTAACCACGGATGAGCCGCAGAGATACCCCAGTGCTGATACATTGTGCCGCAATATGTTATGCGATTGTGATACCATTCGTGATACACTGTGCCTGTAACTACACGCGCATCGGCTGTAGTTGTCACAGCAAAGGGCAGCAGAAACAGTAGACGTTTCATAAGGTGTCGGTGTCAATGTTAGTACTGTGTGCTGGCATCACAGAAGCCCTCCGTTGTTGATGTAGTCTTTACAGTCACAGACTCTGCCGAATTGTGTGACGGTAGACAGGATATCTACAGTGCCGTCAGCAACCTGCAGCGGTACGTATCGGCACACCCTGTAGATCTTATGGGCAACCGTGGACTCCGTAGGTTCGTTAATCTCGCCGACAAGTGCGCCGTTGTGATAGACAAGTTCGCGATACCAGCTGTTGTTGTTGGTGTAGTGTGCCTGTTTGTAAGTGTAGTCTAGTTGTGTGCTGTTCATGATGGTGAAGTTACTGTATGTTGGCGCCCCGCGAAGCGGGACAGATCAAACGTTAGGGTTGCACGTGTGGGGCAATACAGCCACGGTCGTGACGTTGCCCTCCATAGAAAGTAGAACGTTGTCGATCTCCTGCAGTTTGTCTACGTTGCCAGCGTACGTTTGGGGATACTTAGCAGCCAAACGTAAGATGCCTGCGCGATAGTCGACGAGTGCAGTTCGCAGCGTGGTTGATGACAGAGTGTGCATGGCTGTGTGTCAGAAAGGATTAGACCAATTGTAAGCTTGCGTGTCAGAAACTAGATGGTCCTTGTTAAGGGCGTCCACGTAGTTGTTGAACGCCTCACGCTTAGCTACAGAATCACCGCGCAGTTCGGGTGACTGACCGACAGCGTCTCGCCACATTTCGCGGAACATTGACACAACGTTACGCTTGGTTAGGTAGGGCATGATCAGATCTGCAGGGCGAACAGTTGGAATGCGTCTAGGAAGTTGTGGAAGTCTTCCTGTTCAATGGGGTCTACCTCGCCAGACTCGGCGAGTCGATTAAGTGCAGCGAGGGTAACTTCAACCTCGCGGCGATTGACGAAGTTAAATTGTGGGATGGGCTGCATGATCAGATCTGGGGATACTTTGTATCTTCAATGGTGCGAATCCAGCGCCACTTACGGCGCGGATACTTGACAGTTAGCTTGTCAAGTAACCGCCACGCCCAGTCTTCCGTGTCAGTCTGAACGTGTGTGACCCATGCTGTAGATCCCTCCGGCGTGGGAGTTAGGAACTGCAGGCTGATGACAGATGCGGTGCCAATTGTCGATGTCATGATGACAAGATGCGATGGGTTGGGTACACTCAGCGAGTGAATGTGTAGACCTTATCAGTCTTGGTGTTGATGTAACGTATAGTCTTTGAGTCAATTTGCGTCTTATAGTTACCTGTGGGTAAGTCCAAGTCATCCCGTAGCTTCCAGCTTAGCGAGTTGCTACCAGTAGCTAGGAACTTATAGGCAAGATCTTTGTGCTTAAACCGTTTGATCTTGCATACATGCACAAGGCCAGACCCGAACGAATAGGGGAAAGAGATGAGGTTCATTGGTGCCAAGTCGAGGTGGGTTAGTTACAAAGATCAGGCGGAGTAATAGCCGACGATGACATGATCGCAGTCATCATCGACAAGCTTGATAAGCGTGCCGCTGAAGTATGTATCGCTGGCGTACCCATCCCATCCAGCAAGATCCCCCGTGGCCTCATCAGCTACGCGGAGAAAGTCCTGCAGGTGGTAGATGTGTCCGCAATACTTAAAGAACCCGTAGTTATACTCCAGATCATCGGAGTCCATCCAATCGTATTGGCTGCGGATCTTATCTTGCTCGAATGCACTAAAGTCCGACAGATACTTGAGTTCGCGGGGAACATTGTTGGTCGTGATGTTCATAACATTCACCAGCAATTGAGCTGGCAGCTGACAACAGATGAGGGAAGAATCCCTCACGCTGAGAGTTAAGATCTCAGGGGGAGAGAATCTAGTCGATGATCTAATGTGATCACGATTGATCCTTGACTGAACCTGCAGCCTGACAAGTTAATTACATTCTGCAATCCCTCACAGAACAACTTAACTAACTAAACTGAAACTAATTGCCGGGCGTATAGTTAGTTACAGCGCCCAGAATCACCTAACCTACATTGTTTGTCCCGTCTCGCCATCGTAGTTGTACGCACTAGTGGGGTCAGGGCAATGAAGACAGGGGCTGCCCATAGAAAGGGTGCCCCCGGACAAGGTGATTCTGTCTGCTGTAACTAACTACAACCGGACAATGGGTTGTATTCAGGCGCCACGTGGCGAGTGTGGCTGACATTTAACGCCCATAAATTGTCTTAGTTACAGACAAGGTACCTGCTGACAAACAGCACAGAGTGCTTATCCGGACGGCCTACTATGATTCGGCTGCATTGTCCGTACTGTTTGGGAGAATATAAAAGAATAAGCGCGGCAGGTTTCGTACTAACCTCACGGGTTTCCTACTACGCGCACACCTATTCTGTTGTCAAGGTTCGTCAACCTTGAAACCTATACGATCCCGCCGCTCACGTTCGGTCACACCATGCCTGCCCTTGCCTACACTTCGGGGATGTACTCCCTACCATCGGCAGCAGCGCGTGGGGGCCGTTCGGCCGTCGCGGGTTCGATTCGGTTTTCAAGGTTCAACCGATCGGGTTTCGATCGATGTGCACAGCATCGCCCGGATTCGGCGCAAGCGGCAAGCATCTTGTGCCGCCTTTCTGATTGGCACACTCTCTCAGGGTTCGGGGGGCTCGGCTCAGCAGGAGAGGAACCGCGCGGCGCACGCGTAATTACCACGCGGCACCCCCACCCCAGGCGCTTCGTTACATTCTGTCACATTGTGTGATGTTGCAGAGTTAAATGTAGAACTTAACATAACTTAATTATATTTAGTGCGTCGCTATGTGTTACTTAGGCGCGCGTTATATGTGCACAACCCGCCTTTTTTTTATATAGAGCGCTACGACGTGGTGTCCGGCGAGAACCCTAAGATTATTTTGCCGGTAAATTAGGGGTCAAAGTTTTTGTTGTCAGCATACTGACAGTCTCGTAACAAAAAAATTTGCCACGTGGAAACTGAAGTAAAATATTTTTATCTAGTTTGTGAGCCGTGTTATTCTATAAAGACGCTTCAGGGGGCGAAACCGGGGAAGCAGACTTTCGTTCTCGGTTTTTAGATCAGTATTTGGCGCAGTTAACGCCTCGTGTTGTCCGAAATGTGTACTCTGGGTACGGCGGTAACCGGCATATTTTGACACCGGAAGACAAATTAAATATGATGATGGATTACAGAGATGTTTTAGAGCACGAAACACCTGTTTTACGGGATGTTTTTGGTCCTTTACTTCCCCCTTAAGTCACGACGGCCTTTAAAGAAGTAGACCCTGCTTCTAAAATTATTTTGCTGGCAAAATGCCTAAAAAATTTTTCGGCTGACAATATGCTGCTAGAACTTTTTGGGTTTTGATACCCAATGAACATGTTTTGTCTGCAGCGTCTAGGCTTATATGAGCAGAATTATGCAGATGCTGTCGACAGACGTGCGCCTTCGGGTCGAATTTATCTGTCAACGCATCGCTAAACGGCAAGAGGTACAACTAAGTGACATGCAATGGATTCAGAAATGGGCCAATTGCAACCACTCAGTCGAAGCTCAACTGCGAAAAGCTCGCCGCGTGGCTGTGCAGGGCGACCTACCGACGGACGGATTGGACGCTTTTATGCAAGATATGGATATTGGTGAGCCAGATCCGTCTGATCAGCTATCCGGACCGCAAGATCCAACGACGCTTGCTGAGTGGTTTAGTCAAAAGCGCAAGTGGTTTAGGGGCACGGGTGTCTAAACATCCGTTTTTCGGACATTTGAATTGAGGCTATACTGACGTAGGGGCTTCACTAAAATGTATAGCGCTGACGAATTGCTGGCTAACCTGCCGGATTTTGACCGGACGAAGATCCGCGGCGGCAATAGCCCGTACAGTCAGCCCACTATGCCTGGTGAGCAGCGACTGACTCCGCGCATGCAAGAACCCCGTAACGAAGTCCCATTGCGCTTGGGCCCGTCACTGAAGCAAGCCAGCGGGTCGGGGCTAGAGTTTTTGGAAGGATATCTTCCTGAGATTATTGCCCAGCTGATCGAGTCTTCGCGCCAAGGCTGACGTGGGCATTTCTTTACCCTCCTGGTTAGCCCCGATCGGGCAGTCGCTGCAGCGCGCAAAACAAAGCGCTGTTCGCATGGCGACTACAAATCCCGTTGTAGCCCCGATTCTTAAGCAATACCGTACGCGCGTTCCTGAACCTGTTCGTCGTTATATAAATCCTCGTCTTAATCCCCTCAGCGGGGTGCAGGATATTGCTGGTCTTAACTCTCTGCTGTTCGGTCGAAACGAGCCTACGGCTACGGGGATCTACGCAGCTGGTCTTATCACCCCCGTCGCGGGCACGATTGCAGGTCTTTCACAGTTAGGAGGCGACACACCTCAAGCCGATACTCCGTACGGAAATTGGAGACGCCTTGGTTATAAGTCTGAAAATGATATGCGACTTCGGGTCGCGCAAGCGCAAGCTAATGAGAACGCACGCGCTCTGATTGGCCGTCTTACGGTTCCCGGCGCACCCGCGTTTGTACCGCCGGCTGCACCCCGCGATATTCCTGAGTCACTTGCTGCGCCCTCGACTCTCGAAATCCCTCGAAACCCCGTGGACGCAAGTACGCGTCAAGTCGGTACGCCTGCACCGCAAGCCCCTATTGTCCGGGCTGATGTTAGTGCAATCCCGTACAAAGCCTATGAAGCTGCCGTGACCACGGGGTTAGCTCAGAATTCTGTAACACCTCAGGATCTCTATCGGGCCCAGGAGTATTACGGCAATGTTATGGATCAGAGCGGGGATCTCCAAAGTCGGTTGAAAGCTGCTGGCGGCGCAGCGGGCATGACTGATGAAGCTCTTAGTGCCTGGGTGAAACAGAATCCAGCTTTGGCGTACCGAGAAATGTTTAGGCGCGAGAAGCTCCTAAAGGATTCTTATGCTCGGAGTGCTGCCGAATCAGCTGAAAGTACGCTAATCTGATTCAGTTCCCGCTCTGTTTCGGCATCGGGCACTGGCGCGCGCTGGGCAGATAGCCCAGAAAGCAGCCCGGTTATGGAGGCGTCCGATAACGTCTCCCCGCATCCCGTGCGAGCCAATCGGAAAGGACGGTAATGCTGCTGCATTACGATGCGGGTTCGACTCCCGCCGGGGTGATTTCAATCTGACAAACGGCTTACAGCGAGTTTAAACATTCGCTGCCAGTTGCGTTTCCAGTGTTGCCAGAAGTCTATGCAGCTCTCTTGTACTGCATCGACAAGGCCGCTATCCAAAACTGTACGGGCTTTCAGGGCGGCGTCTTCCCACGTGTCGGCCAGCACGAACGGCAGCGTGGTTTCGCCTCGAAATACGGCGTGCCAATACGACGGATCAATCTGCAGTGATGTGTCATTCCTGAGAACGACAGGGATTACGCCGGCTTCTAAAGCCTCGTAGATCCTGAACGAGTCGTTACTGGCTCCACCGCAGGGCGCAGGAGCAAAGATACAGTTGTTTAGGAGTTCGGCGTACCGCTGTGGAGGCAAGTACAACGGGTCGTTGAAGTTCTTAAAGATGTGAGTTTCGTAGGGTTGAAGCGATTCGAGCTGTTTTAGCGCCTCAGCACGGTCTGTTTTGAGGCTTCCGGCGAATCCCCACATCAACTCGCGCTCGCTCGCCTTGCGTTTCGTGCTTGCGTGCGTCTCAAATCCATTTTGCCAGCCCAGGCCGAAGATAAAAGCCTTTGGGTTGTTTAGGACCAATGGGTGCGCGTAGTTGCGCGCCAGAAAAACGCAGTTTGGGTCGTCTATAAACGGCGTGTCGTGCGCTAAACACTCGTCTGACAGCAAAATGACGCCAAATTTCACCCCGTGGCGACGAAGTTTGGCGATATACGCGTCTGCCGCTCCCGCATTCGTGCACACGATGCAGTTTTCGGCGACGTCTGGGATTGATCCTGGCTCAAAAACCGTGATTTCGACGGAATTTGGCGGCAAAAGGCCTAAAAGCCAGTTTCGGCCCCACGGATAGCCGCCATCACCAAACCACAAAAGTGGAATTTGGCTCATTTAACGACGCACCACAGCTGCCAACCCGTCATAAAGCCCATTTCTAGGCTTCCGCACGCGTTTAGGGCGTTATCCACGCCTCGTTTGACTTCTTGGTGACCATAGTCATCGAAAATGACCGCACCGCCAGGACGAACTAGAGGCAGATACAGTGCTATATCGCGACAAACCGCATTTGGAGTGTGCTCGCCGTCGATATACAGAATGTCGATTGGTTGTTTGAGCTCTCGGTTGATCGTTGGGAACAAATCCCAAGAGCAGCCCACGCGAACGTCTACTTTGCCGGCGTTTTTGCTCATCGCGATGTTAGATCGCGCGATGTATTCAATTTTGTCCAGCGTGGGGAACTTCTCTTTTTCTTCTTTGTACTCTTGGTTGCCTGTGAAGGGGTCAATGGCGATTAGCCGACTGTCGGGATGATCTAGGAAGTTATCGGACCACCAACAGGTGGACGCACCTTCGTAAACACCGATTTCGACGATCAGACGTTGTTCGGCGGGGTCGAAGTGCAGTTTTTTAGCGCGCTCCTCTTGGGAGACGATCTTTGCGGAACCTAGTAGCTGTGTGTACCAAGTGTGCGTGATGTTGTATTTTTTATCTAAGAAGAAATTCACGGCTCTGGGGCTGATAATCAACATAGTAACAGTTCTTACCGGAGCTGCCTGCCCTTGACACCGGCGCCACATAGCTGGTATGCTGCGCATGGAATTACTTCCAACACATGGCTAGCGACATCAAAATCAATCTCGACAGTAAGCACCTGCCCCAAACTGCGGCAGCTTGGCAGGCGTGGAAAATCATTCTGGCGACGTTCGCATGCGGGTTTGTTGGCGTCGTCGGTTCGCTTCTGCTGGTTGCCGTTTTCTGGGTCTTTACCGCGCCGATGCGTGAGACTCAAACGGACAAACTCCGCAAAGCAGCCAAAGAGCAGTGCATGGCCCAGTTCCTCATTGAGAACAATGGTATGCGTGCCGATACGGGGTTCTCGATTTGCACGGCTAAGAGCAAGCTTCAGTACCCATGACATGAGACTCAAACAAGCCCCCGAGATTGTTTGCGGGGGTCTTGCGTAGTACTAAGTTTTTTGGTTTACTATGGTTGTTCTTGGTTCTCCGGACGTGACCCTGCATCAGCTCTACGCTGTCTGTCCACGGTGTTTTACTCCATTTGTGCTTAAGGGGTCTCGCCTTCGTAAGTACAACCAAACACTAGAGCGCAATCCGGCTATGAAGGGCCCCTACTGTTCGTATCTGTGCTCTGCGCCCAGCAACTTGGAGAAAGCCCCGACCTTTGTTAAAAAAAGAAAAAAAGACGCCAATCGTACCGAGTAGGGGTTCTGGCGCTGTTATGCTTTATGCGCGTCTTGCTATCTGGTGAAAGCAGCGAACTCATAATTCGCCTCAGAAGGGTTCGATCCCCTTGACGCGCACCAAACCCTTAAAGTGAGCGTGGTGAAATTGGTAAACACTACGGATTTAAAATCCGTTGACCTTGGTCTTGCGGGTTCAAGTCCCGCCGCTCCTACCTACACACCACATAACACTGTGCCCGACATCTCCATGTGTTCTAATGGCGATTCCTGCGCACTGCGCAGTAGTTGCTACCGGTATGTTGCGGAGCCTTCGCGATACCAGAGTTACATGGTGTCTCCCAATCCCGGCTCTGACTGCGAGTATTACTGGTCTAATGGCTCCCCTGATGATTGCAAGAACATCACCGAAACTTGAGAGCTCGCGGTTTATCGCGGTGTCCTTCCAGCGTCGCGATACCAAACAGTACAGTCAGCATCGTTTTGTCGGGTGGGACACAGCTCTTAAGTTTGCGCGCTGGGTAGCAAACTCTCCCGAACTTGAACTCCTCAAACTGGATCTGGAATCTTAAATGTCTACAAAAATCAAACACCATCTGAAAGTCGGTGACCGCGTGGCTGAGCGGCCTCGTCTCCGGGGGATTTTTGCGGTCCGTAAGGAATCTGTTGCCGTTGCCGAGTTTCACAGTCAACCGCGGTTCGGGGTTGTTAAGGAGCTGGTTGCTAAACCGAATGCGCGTGGTCAGGCGATTAAATACTGCATGGTGCTTTGGGATTATCAGCAAACTCCGTCACTGCATGCTCACTCGCGGCTGTGTTTGGAGAGCGAGTGGGAGCAACTTACCGAGAATGCTCGGGAGACTATTGGCACCTAATCTAAATACATAAGATTTTAGTTACATGGATTGGAATTACAGATTTCTGGACTTGGCTAAGACCTTGGCTAAGTGGAGCAAGGATCCGTCTACGCAAGTCGGCGCAGTCGCTGTTAAAAACAAGCGCATCCTCGGGACCGGATACAACGGGTTTCCCCACGGCATCTCGGATCTGCCGGGGCGCCTGTCGGACCGAAACGAGAAGCTGCTGCGCACGGTCCACGCCGAAGCCAACATAATCGCACACGCGGCGCGTCACGGTGTGAGTCTTGCCGGTTCGACGGTTTATGTTTGGCCCTTTTTGCCGTGCAGTAACTGCTGCACCTTGTTGATTCAAGCAGGCATAACCCGCGTGGTAGCCCCCGATCTGCCGATCCCGGATCGATGGGCTGACAACTTCGCGATGTCGCAGGGTATGTTTCGTGAGGCCGGTGTCGACCTCGTCTTGCTTGACGTTTCGGATCAGCCCGAGAACTGAGCTAGGTACATGTTGTCGTACGGGCGGATCTCTGCGATGTCGTATCCCAGAGTCCGCAAGTACTCAAATAGCTGTTTTTTGAGTGTGGTGTACCACTCATTGTTGTTGGCTTCGAAGACGATCGGCGGGTAGTCGCTTCGTTCGAGGGTCAGCTCAGCGCCTTTAAGAGCTGCCATCTCGCTGCCTTCGATGTCCAGTTTGATGAGGCCAACCTGCGGGATCCGGTACGAGTCAAGGTGTGCGCCCGGGATCCGTTCTTGCCTGAGGATCGGTTCGTGAGGCGAAAGCACCGTGGAGCCGCCTCCGTCTTCGGACACGATTGACAGGGTTAGGGTTTCGCTGGAGCGGACCTTATCTGTGATCGCTACGTTGTACGGTTTGATGTTATTTTTTTCGTTTAGGAAGATGTTTCCGCATAGCTGCATGTAGGTGCGCCGTTGCGCCTCGAACGCATAGACGTCTTGGAAGTCGTCAGCCAATAGGATTGAGTAGCTGCCCATGTGGGCGCCGCAGTCGATAAAGCTTTTTGTTTTGTCTCCAAATTGTCGAGCCCAGTCGATCAGGGCTTTTTCGGGGATTCCGACTTGGTGCATCTGACAACGGGCGGAGTCATCGTCGTGCATCAAAAAGCCCACGCGCGGCGTGGGTACGATCAAAGACTCTTTCGGACCCCAGAGGTACGTTGCCACGGGCAGTTGCCGGCTTATAGTGGCACTATATTAACCGTGTTGCTGGGCTGATGCCTCCGACGTACCAGAATTTTGTTGACGGCTGCAACACAGAGTCGGATATCAACGAGCACTTGCCCACTTTGCTGCGGTTTGCGAGCAAATGCGACACCGTTGTGGAGTTTGGGGTGCGCTTTGGTGCCAGCAGTCGCGCTCTTATTGCGGCGCGTCCCCTGAGTCTCGTCAGTTACGACATAACGGCCGAACCCGAAGCCGAAGCTTTGTTTGCCGCGGGGCGCGCTGAGGGAATCAACTGCCGTTTAGTTGAAAAGAGCTCGTTTGACGTCCAGTTGGACCCCGTGGAGTTTTTGTTTATCGACTCGGATCACACGTATGCGTGTCTCAGTAAAGAGCTGAAACTGCACGCCGATAAAGTCACTCGGTTCTTGGCGTTTCACGATACGGTCAGTTACGCACACGAACTTGTGCCTGCTATTAACGAGTTTCTAGAGACGCACCGCGAATGGCGTCCTTTAGAGGTGTACGAGAATAATAATGGTTTTGTAGTTCTCCATCGGGTTTCTTGATATCATGGATGCCATTCCGGTTCTGGGTACTGCTGTTGTAAATGCCCCGCATTGGGTTTACAGGCTGTTTTACAGTATCGATTACCCTGTAGACACCTTTGTTATTTTTGATAACAACGGGCGCGGGCAGATTACCGAGGAGCTTGATCTGCTCACTAAGGTGCCGCACAAGTATGTAAAGCGCGTTGTTGTGACGCACATGCCCTCTAACTACGGGTGTTCGGGCGCATGGAACTTGATCATCAAGTCCTTTATGAATGCACCGTACTGGGTCATAACTAACCACGACCTGATGTACACGCCGGGATTTTTGGCGAAAGCCGTGGAGCACGCCCGCGATGCGCAAACAGGTATCGTTCATGGAGAGAACGGCAGCTGGGATTTCTTTTTGATTAAGGACTGGGTTGTTCAGAACTTCGGTTTATTTGACGAGAATTTGTATCCGGCGTACTGCGAGGATATGGATTACGGAATGCGGTTTAAACACAAGGAGTTGCAACGTGTTATGTCGGTAGGTGCGCCGTATTACCACGGTGAGACGTCGGGCGACTACGCGGACGGGTCCCAGACATGGCGCAGCGAACCGGATCTCGCACAGGGTATTCATACAGCGCATGAACTAAATAAACTGTATCTCCATCACAAGTGGTCGCCTGCGTGGCAACATCATGTTGCTGGTGAAGTCTACGAGAGTCCGTTCAACAACCCTCATTTACCACTCGACTACACAACGTATGATCTTGAGTTTGTTCGTCGGAAAAACTTAGGATTTTAAACTATATTTAGGGGCATAGACTCATCATGTTGCCATAAATGCCGTTTTACTCGTCACACCCGGGGTATGGCCGTTTAGTCAACACGTTGAAAGACGTGCTGGATTCGCGGGGTCTTTCTTCCTTCAAGTTGAGCCGTACCTCGGACGTGTCTCCTACGACTGCACGTAAAATTTATAGTGACCCTAGTTATATCCCGTCTCCCGATGTGCTCGAAAAAATCTGCATAACACTAGAGATTCAGCCTGGCGATATTTTGCGAATTGGTCCTAAACTGGAAACAACGGTAGCAATGGTGTTAGGTTCCGGTGTTCTCCCCTCAGGACTTTGAATTAGCTGCCCGTCTTCTGGGCCTTCCGGTTCCGCAGACTCCCGCCGAATGCGCGGCTGCAGTTCCCATGACTGCGACCATTCTGCGGTCGTATTACAAGGCACCTTCGCCGATGCCTGGTTTTGAGGGGGATGGAATTCACACCTCCGCCACGCGTTCGTTAAACGCGATGCCCCGCGTGGCTCAGCCCGAAGCGCGTAACCAACTCGCTCATCGTCTTCAAGCTGGTTTGGTTAGTCGTGATGACGATATCGAAGTTCGGCGTCTCTTAGAGATCGTCCTGTCCGATCCGGATACGCGCGAAGCTTTCATGAATTTCATTGGTCAGATTCAGGAGAATTCTCTGGACTCCGGTGAGTTTTATAGTCAGCAGCGCCCTCTTCAGTTCGATACCCCCGGTATGGGAGGCCAGTACTCGATGCTGAATGCTCCGAGTTCTTCTTCGATTCCTCCCTCTCAGCACTACCAGGCTCTGAGCTGATGAATACCGTCCAATACCGGCTTAAAGAGAACGACGTTCGTCACGATTCTCCAGAACTTGCGGCGGATTTGTTCTTGAAGTTGTACTTAGAGTCTAATTTTCCTCAGACTTCTGCGTATCCTTCTAAGCAACAGAAGGAGCAGAAAATTGCAATGCAGCCTAAAACTGATGCGATAGACTACATGAAGAAACCCCAGTCGGGAACTTCATTCGATCGCCCGGATCGGTACTGATGTCTCGTTACAGCTATGTAACTCCGGGGCCTAACCAACCGCTAGTCCAGGTTCCGTCTTACGCCGCTCAGACCATGGTCGCTCCTGCTATTGCTCCTGTCGCGGCGGCTGCTGCTCCTGCAGCTACGGCAAGCGCTAGTTCGGTTTTAGAAGGTGTTCTTGCTAATCTATTGGCTAACGTAGCCACTCAGGGTGCGGAGCGTATGCTCTTTCGCCCAGGTGGCGAAGCTCTTGGACCTTCTTCGTATGCTACGGCGGATCCCTCCGGTCGTAGCAAGTACTTCACAAGCACGACTGAACAGCTTGCAGTCGAACAGTATCTAAACAACGAGCGTTTCCGTCGCGGTCTTTTATCTCTGATTCCTGGCGTTCGAGACGCCCTTCCTCCTCTCCCCACGCGGGAAGATATCGTTGGCGGGTATGCCGACGGTCAATTCGTGGGCGGCGCCGCGTTGCGCGAAGCTCAAGCAGAGAGTCTGACTCGCCGTGAGATTGAGCGTATTCGCGCTGAAAAAGAGTACGAGTATGCTGCTCGCCTAGCCGAAGCTCAAGCCAGTATTCAGCGTCAGAAAATTCAATCTCTCGCCGATGCCCAGGCCCGCGTGGAGTCCCAGAAAGTTTCTTCGCTTGGCGATGTCCAGCGGCAGCGTCTGCAATCTCAATACGGAACTGCCGGGGACTTGCTGGATGCTGCGATCAAAAATATTGCATTCCGCGATAAAATTGAATCAGCAAGTACTCTTAATGAGTTAGCGAGGGCCGTTTGAGATGGCGGATAGTGACCTTCTTCCAAGACTTGCTGGAGCTATCTTCGGGGCTCCTCTTGGTCCTCTTGGGATTGCTGCTGGCTCTGTTGCTTTCCCAGCTGCTGCAGGTTTGGCTACCGAGAGCGTTCGGTCTGCCTTACCTCCCAAAGTTGGAACTGTTTTTAGTTATTTAAACGGGAAGCCCTACAAGGTTTATGCGGGTCCGGAGTTTGGATCCCAGAGTCTTGAGTCCTACTCGGCGCTGCGCAGAAAAGATCCGACCAAGTTTCCTAAGATAACAGGTGTTATTCAGGCACCAGAAAGACCCGCCTCGTCAGCGCCGGCAGTTATGCCTGCTGCGAGTGAATCTCCCAGCGCATCTGCTTCCGCCCCTACTCCCGCTCCGGTCATTGCGGACGACAGGAGCGCTGGCACCGTGGAACAAATCGGTGCTGAAAACATC
>Ga0208644_1002616_pt1 | contig 14327 bp, 18 predicted proteins | sample VirMetDEL_Nov_18_FD_184517 | JGI IMG/M metagenome (GOLD analysis project Ga0208644, IMG submission 184517) | Aqueous microbial communities from the Delaware River and Bay under freshwater to marine salinity gradient to study organic matter... | ecosystem: Environmental > Aquatic > Marine >... | reverse complement strand
AATCAAGCTGAGCTTCCGCGCCTCTGCCATAGTCAGGGTTGGATTCAGCCGCAAAAAGTTCAGGGGCTAAGTCTATTTGAGCCTCTAAAGTGTCCCGATACTCTTTACCTAGATCCCTAGGTGGTGGGCTGTCAACTGATTTTCCGATAGTGCTTGCGCTTTCTTTTAATTGTTACCAAAACATCCATTCTTTGCCAGGATATCAATAGCCTTCTGCGGGACTTTTGATATATCTATACAATCCTCCCTGGTGAATTCTTTATGAATTGTTCGCCTAGCAAACTTTGCGGCAGCAACAGCATCTGACTTGTTAACGTAATGACCTAACCAGATCTGACGGCCCCATCCCTGCACTCCGGCACGCCATCTAGATCTGTCACCTCTCCAATAAACACCCACTGCCCCGCTTTCAATTGTTGTTGCAATTCGCCTGTTTTGCGCGTTCTGCGAGTAGGTGACAATCCTTAGATTCGCCCTTCTGTTGTCTGCTGTGTTTCCGTTGATATGGTCGACTAAATTCCCCCGAGATGCATTAGTTATCACCCTATGCATCTTCAGGGTAGACTTGCCAATCTGCCTGTGGAAGTAGAAAGACTGCGTATTGTCACTCCATGCGGCCGTCCAGCAGAAGCATGACAAATGGTCGACATCTGATGTATCAACTAGAGCAAACTGGCCATTTGCTGATGGTATAAACGACGTAGACGGATCATAGCTACAAACAATTGGCTCCCTTTTACGCTTTCCCATCTCTCAATCTTTCTAAAAATTCTATGCTGTATTTCTTGCGCTTACCTGACCGTTCCCCCCACATTTCCTTGGCTTTTGGGTAACGCTCCAGCAAGTGGCTGGCAATCCTGCCCACTGCGCGGTTGTCGGTGGCGACTAGGTGGTAAACGACAATAATATCACCGTCAGGGCTGCTCTCCTCCCAGATCCCGGGCTCGCCCCTCTTTGCTGTGGTCATCTTCCACAAGCAGACCCCTTTGATCCGCTTGTGACCGTCACCAACAATTCTGATGGTGTTGCCCTCAATGTTAAGAGCGATATACTTTCTAAGGTGGTCGATGTTGAAGGTTAGAGGCATCTGCCCCCTGTGCTTCAGCATAAAACTTGCGACCACATCAATCAGCATTAGGCGATCTTAGTAATGGTTACTGTGGTGTAGATTTCTGGGTGCCCAGTAATATTGACTGCCCTACCTAACCCGTGAGCAGCCATAGTCTGCGATGTCCTCTGCTTGATCTCAAAGACTTTGGTTTCTGTGATGGTGAAAGCTCCGTTAATCAAGCTGTAGCCAGTCTCAGTGTCTGAGCTGCCGTGATAGTATCTTGCGCCGTCAACCGTTATACTGCTGTCGGTCACATTGTAGAGCCAAGCAACATGGTTGCCGGTATCTTGCCCCGGAACAGCTGCGCTAATGGAATAGCTGCCAGCACCTAAAGTAATTTGATTACTGGACAAGGATGCCCCAAGAACGCTGGCGGGGTCAGATGATTGGTTGAGGGTTCTTATCGTATCTGATGTGTGGTCTGATGCTCCTGCATCTGTTCCAGCTGCTTTCTCATCCCAGATAACGCACTGCGCCCCTACGTTAGAATTAGCAGCCCATTCAGTCGCCCCTGATCCGTTAGTCACAAGGTGTGTATTATTGGCCCCAGGGGTGATATTGCTGGCGCTTACCGTTGTGACACTTGGCACTGTGAGCCATTCCGGGTTGGCTCCAGCACCTTTAGTGGTTAGGACTCGTCCAGATGTGCCAGGGGCCAGAAAAAGCCACCCGCTTGCCCCTCGGTAAATGATTGTCCCCTGATCGGCTGTCTGCAAGTGTTCAACGCCAATGGCGCCGTCGGCAATCTTAGTCCCGTTGATTGCGTCAGCTGCTACCTTGGCCGTTGTGATGGCTCCGTCATCAATGTCTGATGTTCCAAGCGTTCCCGACATTGTGGCCATTGGCGACCCAAGCTGGTTAAGCTTGGCAAATGTTACCTTGTCGTCGCCATCCGTGGAGAATGTGAATCCTGGGGATATGTTGATCGTAAAGGCCATTATACAAGTCTATTCCAGATCTGAGCCTCGTTTGAGACTAGGATAGCCAGCCCTTTATCTGGCAGAGTTATTGCGGATCCATCCAGAGATCCTGATGATTCATTGCAAGTAATGCTAACCCCTGTGTTGTTCATAAGAATCTTGAGGTTAACTTCCCCGGTTGGTGCAAGAGGGACAACGCAGGTTGCTGGCGAAGTAAAGCTCTTTAGGATTGTTAAAGGAGCCTCAACACTCACTGTCTGCCCTCCACTTGTTAATTCCTCTGGAGTGCTTAGAATCTTTTGAAGAGCAGTCCATCCATCATCGATACCGATCGTAGGATTACCAGATACCCCGTTGCCGTTGGTTACAGCTAATCCATCCGATCCGCTTATTGTGCGCTGCTGGCAAGTGCCGTTAGAATCGAAGGCCCACATGCCGTAACTAGATATTGTTCCAGCTCCGGTGTCTATGTCGTCAAGTGCCCGCAATGCGGTGTCTGTCTGCTTAAGATACTTAAGCGTATCTATAAACTCATCCCTAGGGTAAGTTGTCGCCGAGACTGGGCCGTTGGTTGTGTCAACCGCAAAATTTATCTCTCCATCTGCCATTAGCTTAGTGCTCCGTGCTCTCCATGCTTCTGTTCTCCGGCAGTTTTCTCTGCACCCACTGAATGAACCCTGATTCGCCCTTGAATGTTAGTGATCTTAACCTGGTAATAGCTGCCTCGCCTGTTGGTAAGGAACTTGTTCGCCCAAGTCTGGTATTTACTAAGCTCAATCCCTGAATCATCTAAACAGCTCCCGCCGTTAACCTCATCAGTGTCTAGAGTAACTGAGTAATCTTCCCTTCCTGGGGTTCGGAAGTTCTTGCCAGGATTGGCAATGGTCCAGTCTTCAATTGCAAAACCTAGATACTTGGTTCTGTCCTTTGTAATATACGCTATTGCCCCGTTTGCGTCTACCCAGGCCGACTCCTTGTAAGCCCCGTCAGTTATTACTGTTACTGTGTATTTAGGATCCCAGGTGCTTAGGTGAAGCAGGCCCGTCCTCCATCTCCCTTGATTGCCGCCAGCATAGCCATAGGCCCTGGTGATGATCTCAAACTGGATAGGTTGGCAAGTTACAGATGCCTCAGCTGAGTTTATCAAAGTAATGTAGGGGTCGTTACTGACAACTGCGATAGGCTTTGTGTCGGTAAGTCTTACCCCGCAAGAAAGCTGCGAAGCTGTTACGCCGCCAGAATCCCACTGATCATAGTTAGCCGATCCCGTGCTGAATCCCAGGAACAAGTTTTGGGCTGGAAATGTGTTGCAAGGAGCAGAATAGTCAGATCCAACCCCCCAATGCTTTGTCGCGCCCTGGTCCCAGTTCTCAGACAGGGAAAGCAAAGCGTTGTCACCATTGCCTAGGACAACCTCATCGCCTGAATCATCTTCCCAGTTAAGGTGCCTTGTTGCCCTAATGGTGTCGCCATCGTTGACTCTAAGAGTCGACCCGTCTGACGGATGCCCTGAAAGCACAATATCAACAGAGTAGCTCCCAGAAGCTCCGCTCTTTACTGCATCCTCTTCGGAATATTCATAAAGGCCGATGCATCCAGAGTAGTCGACAAAATACAGAGCATCTGATCCGTTATTGTCTGCTGTGAAAAAGTATTTAACCGTTGTGTCATCGTAACCGCTCCAAGCCTTGTTAAGGAAGTCGTATACAAGCACGCAATTGTTTGTATAGCTGCCATCAATCGGAATGCTCAGGTAATACCTGTCTTTGAAGTATCCGGCTGAGGCATTGTTTTTGGCTGCAAACCAGTTAACCCTGTCAATAATTGGCTGCATCGGCGTGCTGTTCGGCTGATCCGTCCCTTGCAGCTTGTTATCTTCGGTCCTGTGAATGCTTGTAACACCTCGCTGACTAAGGAACCATAGATCCCGGCCAACACTAACAACAGATCGCCGCCCAACTAGTCCATATTCAGAGGTAATCTCGTCCAGTGTTGCGTTCTGCGACCAGTCCCCCTGAAGCCCAGAAACTGCATAAATTGAGCTGTCCTTGAAGACTATGATTGTGTTGTCATTGAACTTCTCCAAGCCAACCACATTGTCAGCATCTCCCTGGTTAATCCTGAACGAGTTAAAAATGCTGTAGTCTTTCGGGCTCAGAATATCTGATACTGCAACATTGTCCGCCTTAGCGGATCCGGTTGGCCTATACGGAACAGAAAGCCTGTTCTGAAAGTATATCGAAGTCTCACTGTTGGGAATGCTGAAAACGGAAGGGTCAGTGCTTGACGTCTCAGAAGCTTCAACGAATCCGGTTGTTAAGGATTCCATCACCAGCGGGGTGCTAGAGTAACCCCTGTGCAGAAAGCATTTATTGAAGGCTGAAGTAAACCAGAATCCATCTAAAGCAGATTGGCTGTCTGTGGGGAAATTTGCATCAGACGGGGCATCTATCGTAACAGCAGACGGAACTCGCTTAACCTTGTTCCCTTGCTTTCCTGCCCAAATCTTAATGGTCTCACCAGACCGGCTAGCAGCAAACAGCTGCCATTGGTTGCCGTTAGGGTCTTCCCACACTCCAACCCCGTAGACAGTGCCGATGCTTACAGGGATATTCCAGTTGATATCTCCCTGCCCCCAGTCAACATCCCATTCAGTAGCCCCTAAGAAGTTAAACCTAACAGGCATCATGCCCAGCCTAGCTTCTGCACGCCCAAAACGGAACCTTGCATTCTTAGCAAACGAGCAGAACCCAGGGGAAAGCTGTTGAGGGTCAACCCTCATGTCGACACCCCGGAAAGCAAGATCGCCATCAGGTAGTCTGGGCTCGTCTAAACTGTTTGCTAGTTGGTTCATATTACAGCCATGTGCTGCAAAGCTTCTTCTAGTTTCTTGCTGGAATTCTCCCAGGAATATTCTCTTGCCCGCAATGCGCCCTTAAGGGCTTTCTCCTCAACATCAGAGGACTCTCCAGCAGCGTGCTGCATCTGGTGGATTAGGTGGTCAAAGTCTGCCTCTGCATAAAGCCCGTTGCCTTCATAGTGGTTCTCACCAGGAACTAGATTGTAGTCGACGGGAAGACCGACAGAGCTATCATAAAACTCTGATATCCCGCCAAACGGAACAGCAATGACTGGCCTACCCGTAGCCATTGCCTCATGTTGCATAAGTCCCCAGCCCTCGCCCCTGCTTGCAGAAACAAAGCAGTCAATGGTTCGGTACCATTCCGCTAACTGCTCAGGGGCCCAAAACTCTCTCTTGAGCTCAATCCGGTCATCCTCAACTGCTATGTCAGGGTCTTCTGGGTAACACTTGATCTCAAGTCTCACATCATCTCTCCCATCGAAGGCCAACTGAAATGCGTCAACTACGTCAGGAATCTGCTTTCTACAGCCCCCCGCCATCGTTCTTCCTGCTGCGCCAAACAAGAAAAAATCTTTCTCCTGCTTGGGGGTGTATTTAAACAGCTCCGTCCTGCACCCCATCGGAACCTTGTAAATTGGAGTGTCTACTCCTTGAGCAGAAAAAACCGATTGCTGCCACTCGCTTGGAACGATAACCCCTATGCAGTTGTTCAAGTTGACGACTGACTGTGCCGGAAGTCTGGTTGACTCCCACATAGTGTTGTAAATGATATCCTTCTTCTCAGCCGGACCAAAGCTAGGGCAATGAATCACCATCTCCCAAGGTTCAACCTGTAGTTTTCTTACAATCGTATCAGCCGCCCATCTTGGAATGCTCCCAGCATCCCTCATGTCGCAATCAATAGGCAGCGTATTAACGTCATAACCCAGCCTTCCAAGCCCTCTAACGACGTTCATCCAGTGGAAGGAATAGCTAGAATAGCCATCTGGGACGCCTCGCAGTATTACCCTGGTTTTCATAAAATTATCTCATCAGATCAATCCTAGTAAATAGACAAACACACACCCAATAACCAAGCTCCACAGAAGAAGCTTCTTCATGACGGGGGCCGCATTACTTGGAATGCCTGCCGCCCTGGCAAAGAGCGCAAAGCTGTAAATGTGCAGCATCGCTGCAAGTATGTCGCCAAACTGCCTGAATAATACGTTGAAGTAGACTCCAGCCCTCCAAAACGGGGTAACCTCTGGGTAGTGGATATAGTCCAGTGTCCACGGAATCATCCAGTAAACGGAGTCAAGAGCGCCCGCTAAAAACCCAAACGACACCCCAAGAATAAACAGGTCTTGGCTAGACTTCTCCCGCTTACCTAAAGCCCTCCATGCTTGCCCACCCCACAGGTAAACAACCATCATAGACATGGCTACCGCAGTCACCGAGGTGGCTAATGAGATCTGCTCAAAGAACCGATAAAATGTCACTGGCCATCCTTCCCGCCAAGTGACACTACGTGATGTAATACTTCTGAATGTAGGGTCTCCATGCTCTTCTTTGCTTCGTTGTATCCGTCAACATGCCCCTTCAGTGTCCCAACTTCCTTACTAAGCTCTAAGACCTTAGCGTTCTCCTGCTCTCTTTTCTGCTCGCTAGCCTCCCACCTCTTAACGAGATTCGCCTCTGTGTCATTGGCTTTGCGCCAAAAGGCTCTCCCCATCCAAGACACAGCAGCTACAAGCGTAGTCAGAGCCGCAGAAAATACTTTAGTAACAGTGTTGAGGTCATCCACAGGGGAAGCCCCCGCGATGAGAAAGAATTCCATGTTCTGACATGTTTACAGGCGCAATGGCCAGCCGAAGATCACCCGGAAAAGTATTAACATTGAGCAGGCCCGTGTGATCTTTCGTAGGCCGCTGTAAAGGTTTTGCTATTCCTGCCTCTCGGCTTCTAATGCCTCAGCAATCGCTTCTATGTCGGCAAGCTTAGCGTTAAGCTCGTCCATCTTTGCTTGGAGATCGCTAGGGACAGGTGTCGGATCGCTGTCTTTGCCTCGGATCAATTCAAGGATTATCGGCAGGTAAGTATCAGCACTCTCGCTGCCGCCTTCTCTTACACCGTAGAATGCCGCTGCCATCCCTAGCCCTTGCTGGAATGCCCCGATCGCTGCCGTCTCTGGTTTCGCTGATACGTCACCAGCAGACAGGCCACTTGCAAGGCCGTTGGTTCCGCCATAGCTAACTGTTGATTGCAAGTCCTTGAGTTCAACCTTGGTATTGATTGCCCGTGACTTGCGCTCAACGGTCTCGGTTGACCTGCCCACAACAGCACCTGAAGCATCCAGTGTCTCGGTAGTTTTATTTAGTGCAATACTTGTTCCGGCGCCGCATCCCGACGCTATTAGAAGCACCAAGGCGCAAGCCATCACGGCGAGCAAATCGAATATTGAAAGCAATCTGCTTTTCATAGGCTAAAGTTCGGTCGGGGTAGCGTCGTCTGCCGCCGCGAGACTTGCCAGAATGGCCGCGTCGTCTGGTAGTGTGATCTGAACCTTTGCGTTGTGAGCGGCTACGGCAGCACGCAAGGAAGCGATTACTGCCGGGGCCTTGCTCGCTGTCGGGTTCTCGCCTAGAACGATCTTGGCGTTCATGCGTTTCCGCAGCGGCTCAAACGCCTTCGATAGATCGTTTGCTGCCGACCGGTTGTTTGCCTGAGACTCCGCGCTGTCCAGGAGGCTTAGAACGTATTCTGTTTTTAGTTGTGCCATAGTGCTTATGCGATTTCGTAAACAAATTGCAGATCAAAGTATGCGGTATTAGTCATTGCCGCATGTGTTAAGATGGATACGCCCGTAGATGAGCTTTGGTAAATATTGAGCGCCGTACTGTTATCAAGAACTAGCCCGCACAGAGCTCCAGTCAGCCCCGTCAAGTGGTCCCCTAAGACAGCTACCGACCCTGGGTTGTGCCCTGTGGACACCGATGTGAAAGGCAGCCCAGTTATGCTGATGTTCCCACTTGCGGACCCTAGAGCCGATAGCCGGACTTCAATCGAAACCAATACTAGCTTTTCGCTGATCTTGTTCCATCTCCCAGCCTGGACGCTGTGAACAACACCTGTATTGTCGGTTGCGAAATTAATAACCGGGGTAAAAGTCCCGCTAACTTGAGGCTTAGAATACAAGGGGGTAGCCCCGGTCGAGGTCGCGTTAAGCTCGTTGGAGCTTGCGTCTAACCAATCCCCATCTGACTGGACATTTTCACCCCGAAAATCAACCACCGGGGTCAGCCCTAAAGGAGTCGCCTGGTTGCCGTTCTTGGACATTTCAAGCACCTGCGCAACGGTTAAGGCTGAAGTGAACACTTTAAGATCAGCTATCGCCCCATCGTTCCAATAAAAGTCAGAATTATTGTGACCAATCCGCAATCCATTCGCGTTGGTAATGGTTAATGCGCGAGCGGAAACACTGTCAGCGGTCCCGACAGCCACGCCGTCAACTAGCCGCGTCGCCGTTCCGCTCCGGTCCACAACAACAGCCATGTGGCACCATCTCCCCGACAGGTCGCCGCCGTCATCGGTAGAGGTCGTCGACCCCGAAGAATCTTCAATAATGAACAAGGGGGCTCCCGACGAGCGAACACCAAATTGCAGGCCCACTCCAGAGGAGCGCGTGCTTAACAAAGTGTTGGTGCTAGACAGCGTATCAGGCACTTTTACAAGAGCACAAATAGTAACATCGCCAGTGCCAAAGTCAGTTACAGCGTTGTTGGGGCAGTCAAGCTTGTCATTGCCATCAAGCCAAACGCCTTTCACTGGCTGTCTTGCGTTGACGCGGTCGTTGACCTCGCCCTTTGAAAGGATATCTAATGTAGTCCTGCCAGCTGCGGCTGTGGCATCCCCGTCTAAGACGTTTGCAACCTGCGGAACAATATACCAGTTGGCACCATCATATTTGATCCGATCACCAACAGCTACAGAATCACCATCAATAGCGAGCGTTCCGGCACCATCAGCAATAGTGCCACTGTTGGAGTCAGTTACGTCGTAGTAATCACCTGCCGTGCCCGTCCCGTCTGAAAGCACTGGGGCTGTATTATTGGCTAACCAATCACCTTTGGGCGTGTCCCCAGATGCTGGCAGATAGGTTGCGTCAATCTTGTTTGACCCGTTAAGAGGAACCAGCTTGAAGGTTGTGGGACCGGCAACGTAATCGGTTGCAAAGTCAGTCTTCAAGGAATCCGCAAGAATCCTGCGGGAGTTCTCTGTTGGCCCGTCTAGCCCTAGATAGTCGTCAGCAGCCGTTGTGGTAGTTGTGGTGGGCCAATTGCTTAATCTTGTTCCGCTCATCTTACGTGATAAAGTGAAGTAGGGTTACCTAGGTGATCGATGACTGTGTTGCCTTCATGATCCGCCCAGTAAAAAATAATGTTGCTTGTGATGGTTTGCTGGCCTGTGTCAGTTACCACAATGCTCCCCAGGTGATCCACCCAATAATCCTGCTCGTCAGACGCTGGAAGGGAGTCTCCGAGCGTGGGAGTTGATAAAAGTGGAGTCCTGGTAAAAATCATCTAGTAAACCGTCAAGTCACCGCCCGATGTCCAGGTAACAGAGGAGGCGTTGCAGGGGTAGATTCCAATGACCTGAACCCCTGTTTGCAGCCCGATGCCAGCCGCTTTAAAGTTGATTGTGCAGGTAGTGCCCCCGGTTCCGTGACCGTAAAGGTATTTGATGTCTCCTGTGTATGTAGTGTCCCCAGACGAGAGAAAGTCTTTAGGCTCAGGAAAGGCATCGCCGTGCGAGCCAATCTCCATAGCCTTCGACCCTAGCTCACCTGCGATTTTCCCGTGTATCGTTTGTCCTGGCATCTAATATCCTCCGTTGACTTCGAACCTGACGTTCTGGCCTTGTATTGTTTCTATCTGGTTTACCTCATGCTCCAGAGTTGCCTGAGCGTCCCTCTCGGCTGGGTGCGACTTATCCATCTGATTATCATGGCGTAAATAGTCGGCGTAAGCTCCTCGGATTAGGTAGTTCCGCAAGTAATCTGGGATTTCAACAATGCTCCATTTTGCAGGTGCTGCGCTAGGGCTGTTGTCTGTGACCCCATCGCCAGTAATCGCCTCTGATGCTGTGTAGAAATCGCCTAGAGTATTATCGTAAGCCTGATCACCTACGGCGTAATTGGTCCCTGTCGCCTTACTGTAAAGGCTCCCCGTCAGCCTTGGATGGTGTTTGCGGTAGTAAACCCATGCTGCGGTTAGTGCCGTATCCAGCTGAATTCCGTTTTCTGACAAGTAGTATTCAACTCTTAAGCTGTCAGATGCTGTCTTAGGGTTCTTATTGCGAACCTCAAAAACTGTTGCAATTTCAGTCTGCCCAGGCTGGTCTAGGGCGATGTAGTTTCCCTCAACCCCTCCAGTGCGAGTAATTGTCCTGCTCTCAGTAGCGCAAAGATCTGGCCACCTGGCAGAATCCCACCCAAGCTTGAGGCGGTTGTTAATGAAGTCTCTTATCAGCTTCCATTGCACCCGACCCGGTGCAACCTGGTTAACGCCTTCAAGGTTGGACTCAATGCCGCACAGGTTGAGAACATTGTCATAGATTAAGCTGTAAGAGACGGTCTTCACTAATCGCCGTATCCAACCCTGTTTTCCGCCTTCTCATGGCGAGCGAACAGATCCGGGTTTTTACGTTTCTGGTATTTGATAAAGTCAGGATCTCTTAGCACATCTTTATGTTCTTGATGCATCCATTCCTTAGCCACGCTGGCTGGAATCTCATACTGGAGCTGCCCCAAGCCTTTAACGCTACGGGTGCGTTGATTGCCTTTAGCAATTTCTTGCTGTTCTGCGCGAGCTCTTGCCTCTCTCTGCTCGTAGCTGGAGTAATGGCGTCGTGCTCGTTTCGATGCTATTTCTTCTAAGACTTGATCCATAAAGTGATTGGTGGGGGCCTGCGAATGCCCCCACCTTTCCAGGGAACCTCCACAACCCAGGGCAGGGCTGTTTTGGTAATTTATGCCAACTCTTTTGAGTCGAACATCTGAAGGAAGAGAACCAGCTTGCCTGTGTTAAGCGTGCTGATGTCTTTTCCTGTAGTTGCTGTGAATGCAATGTCGATTGTATCGGCTACTGTGTAGACGTAGTAATCACTCAAAGCGCCAGCCTTGTAATCAACCTCTGTGCCGTCGACGCATACTTGCGTTGAGGTCAGGAATCGATTAGTAGACCCGCCATCCCCCACAATGTAGGTGAGAGACGTTAGCGTTGCATCAGAGCTATCGAAGTCTGACACAAGGCGATGAAACGCCTTTCCAACCGCCATGCCAGCAGGAACGCTAAGCGTAAAGCTCTGCGTATTGCCCGTTGCCGTGAAGTCGTTGTGATCGATTACAACCTGATGCGTGAAGCCAGTTTTTGCCTGGGCTTCGTATCCTAGTTTGCTTGGTTTAAATGCCATGATTCAGTTGCTCCTTGATTATGTTAGGCTGCTGTTGAACTGCCCCAATCCAATCGGGTTAAGCACGCGCAGAGCGCAACGAGCCTCAATGTAAGCACGCTCACCACCACCAAGATCAGGAAGGGACTTGACGGTTGGGTTCTTTTGGGAAGCCAACTCAATCTTGCTCATATCAAGCAGGTAGCCGCGACCTTTGTCAGGTGCAAAGGTAGCCGCTGAAGGATTGCCTCCAATAAAGTTGGAGCTGATCACCTCAATAGTTCCGTAATCGCCATGATATACGCTGACAGTGTTGTCCACTCGGGTTCCAGAGCCATCGTAGTTAAATGACCGGCTAGATTTGGGTGTGTTAGTGCTAGCGAACTGTTCAAAGCGGGTCATGTCGGTTACTTGCCGACGAAGATCTGAGCCAGCAATAAGCGCGTAAGAACCAGACATTCCAGTTTGATCGTAGATTGCTTGAAGGATCGACTGGAAGTCATCCTCTGTAATACTCCCTACCGCAGAAGTTACGATCTGAGCTGCCGACGGTCGGTAGGCTTCTGGAACCTCAAGCGATGTTTGGCCCGCAATATTAGTGGTATCCCGAACCCAGATACCAAGAGCTCGCCCTAGATAAGGATTCTCTGCCCCATCATCAAGCTGGTGCTCTTGATCAGAAAGGCATGTCATTTCAATGTCTCGGCCAATCTCTTCCAATTTCTTGGCGATTGCTTCCGACATTTCCCCACCTTTCAAGCCAGCCACGTTAGAGACTTCCTGAGACAAGGGCGACACCTTTGCTGTGCGTCTATGGCTCTGCAAGTAGGTGGAGAGCTTGGCGCGGTTTTCTGCGTGATTCTCAAATGTCGAAACATCAGTTCCGTCTACAACACCGCCAAATTGCGGAGTGTCGTATGCGTCAACGGTCCACTGCATCAACGTGTTGAAGGGCGTTCGGCCCTTCTTGATTCGGGATGTAAAGGGAGTCTGCTTCTCGTCTGTGCGTGTGATCAGATCAAGCACATCCTCGCGCTTGTGAATCTGATTTCGTTCTAGTAGTCCAGATGCCATCTTATTTTATATTCCTAAACTGAGGCTGGTTATGATTCTCCCATTGAGGCCATTACGAGGTCAGCTAGTGCTGCTCGGCCTCCTCCCGACCTAATCCGCTTGGCGGCTGCGTCTGCCTTGTCCTTGTTATTGGATGGCTTCGGCTTAGCGCCTACGGGCTTGCCTGGTTGCGGGGTGGGTTGCGGTTTGGGCTTTGGCGTTACCTGCTTGCTAGCAGCCACCTTTTCCTGGTGAGCGCCAACAACCATTCTTGCAAGCATCAGTTTCACCATCGGGATCTCTGAAAGCCGCTTGTCGCCAAACTTCTTCAAGACATCTCCGATAACTGCTTGCCCTGGAGAACTGCTATCAGCCATCCACGGGTAAATCACTTGCGCTTGCTGGTCCCACTGCTGGGTGAGCTCTACCCGCTTCTTTGCGCTGGGTAGTAATGCTGACCTAGCTTCTGCCGCACTCAGCTCTAAATCTTCTAGAAACTGCTCAGGCTCTGCGACATCTCCAAACTTCTTTTGGATGGCCTCAGATGCCTTATCAGGATCCCTTTGAAAGACTTTTTGCTGCTTTCTAGCCCACAACTCAACATCCCTTGACTCTTGCTCTAGTCGTTCCAGCTCAGAAATAGATGTAACTTCTCTAATCCTGGCCTCAAAAGCATCAGGCTTGGGGTCGGGTTTGGCTTGAAGTCGATTTTCAAGTTCTGCAAGGCGTTGCTCCTGTGAAAGGAGCTTATCGCTAAGCTCTGACTTTTGCGCCGTCAGCTTATCGATGCGCTTCTGCATTCCTGTAGTTTCAGGCTTCGGTTGCTCTGGCTCAGTTTCAGCAGCTTCCTCTTCCTGTTCGGCCTCCTGCTCTTCAGCTGGATCCGCTTCAACTTCTTCCTCCTCCGTCACTGGCTCAGCCTCAGGAGGTGTTTCACTGGTTAAAAGTTCAGCCAGTGAAATGGAATCCATTACTTCTTCCTCTGCCGTGGGTTCCTCGGCAGTCGTAGTCGGTTCGGTTGGCATGTGGTTTTACGTCTCACAAGTAGACAGACAATGTGCTTTAAGGGGCACATAGAACCCTTATTTTTACCCTGGTAGAAATACTTTAGTGTATAGACACCCAGGTTGTCAACCTAGGCTGGAACGTCCTGCTCTAATGGCTCCTCGTAAAGCCCCTTCATCATTTCGCTAACTTCAAGGATTACAGCAAGCCTTCCGCCTTGAAACTGCCTTTGATCAGGGGATAGATTCCCGTCAGACGCTCCATAAGCTTCAGATTCCTTGTAAGCTTCAATAATCTTCGTCAGCCCCGAACGCAGTGGATGGCTTTCGGGCATCACAAAGGATCTCCGCTCCTCATCCTTCAGCTCACAGCTACGCATCAGATTGAACCCCTAGCCTTCCGGTTACTGCGTTTTGTTGCTGCATAATCGACATGTTTAAGTTTTGCATATACTTCTGCACTAGCTCAACAAACAGCTCGTCACTTTTCATTAGCTCCATGTATTTCGGGTTGCTGCCTATGATCTGGTTAACGAACTGGGCACGCATCTGGGCAGATGGATCATTTTCCCTAAGTTCCGGCTGATTTCCTAACGCCATCATTGCAACCGTGTTGTTCTCCTCGGAAAACATCTTCTGCGCTGCCTGCTGGTCGTCCATTAAGAACTGTTCTGGGAATGTTGGGTTAATCATGCGAAGCTGAGCCTCAATAAGCTTCCGCCTATCAATCTGTCCAGCTGAGTCATTCGGCAGCACAATCTCACTAATAGCCTTGAGCTGGTTCTGCGTGTATTCGCTATCCATCTCGCGGATGTCAAAGCTTAGCCGGAAGTTGTATTTCTTGTTGTCGTCTGGGATAGGAAGCCCTGTTCCCGTAACCTCCCCAAACTCCTTGTCATCTCCGAACTTCTGAACCAGCTCCCAGATATTGTTCAGGATTGTGCCCT
>Ga0208644_1002615_pt1 | contig 14329 bp, 13 predicted proteins | sample VirMetDEL_Nov_18_FD_184517 | JGI IMG/M metagenome (GOLD analysis project Ga0208644, IMG submission 184517) | Aqueous microbial communities from the Delaware River and Bay under freshwater to marine salinity gradient to study organic matter... | ecosystem: Environmental > Aquatic > Marine >... | reverse complement strand
CTCCCTATGAACCCATTGATCTTGAGACGTACCAGCAGCTCGCCAAGGGGTTCCCGAAGGAGATCGACTGGAACATTGACGAGGCTACTGATATGACCGAAGGAGCACAGCAGTTGGCTTGTGTGGCTGGGGTGTGCGAAGTGTGAACCAAAGGGGCCTTATGGCCCCTCTTGTTCTTCCTCTGGGTATATCGCTAAAGACTCTAGTATATTACCTGTCAGCATTCCATAACCTGCTGTATTACCTGCGGCCTGTAAATACTCTTTAGTCCTTGGTCTGAACTTATTCTCTAGGATTTGGTTTTCTCTACTCAAGAGATCTGTTACTTGCTGCGTTTGACCAGTAGGTGTTCCGGGAAGTGCTCTCGGACGCAGTTGTTTATTCAGTTCTGCTATTTTTCTATTGATGTCTTTAAGAAGAATAGCTTTTGGAGAATTTCTTGGAATCTTTTTTCCTGTTGTTTCTCTAATCTGCCTTAGTTCTTCCTGTAGTTTTACTTTGGCTTTTTCTAGATTTTCCCTCTGACCTATCAAGTCTTGTCCTGATCGTTTAGATGTCAAGAGTTCTTGAGCTGTTTTTGGATCCGAAACACCAGGGAACTCTTTTTCAAGATATTGAGATCTCTCCTGTCTCGCCTGTTCTCTCTTTGGTTTTCTCTCTTGAGCTGAAACAATAACCTCGTTTCTTTTAGATTTTCCTCTCATGTCGTATTGCACAGGAGGAAAAACCACAACTAAACCATCGCCGCCTATTGGATCCATACCAAACATATCATGTCTGTCCGACTGTACAACTGTTGCTTTACCTGTATTAAGATCAATAGAAAACCACTGATTCATGCCCCCATGTACTTTACTTGAGGAATTTATATTAGTCTGAAAGAACAGTGTATTACTTTTTTCATCCCATCTAGGTTCTTTTTCTAGCTGTAATTTTCTGTTGGCTGAGGTCAGAAGTTCTCTTTCGTTGTCGGTTGGTGCTATACGGTCTGTTTTTTCCTTCCAGGAGAATAACTTGTCTCGGTCTCTGACATGCGTAGGGCCTAACAAGTCTACGTCCCCAAACTTCTCCAGAACTTCTCTTTCTTCTGCTGTTAGCGAACGACCTCTGAGAAGTTCTCTTGCTTGGTCCTTATCCATTCCTTTAAAATCGTGTTGTTCTCCAAGTAAAAAAACATTCTTTGCTGTTTTACTTTGGCCCTGTCCAGAAGTCATTTCATTTCTTATGTTTGCTCCTGGCATATAGGGATCTTCAACGATAATAGTAGGATTTCCTTTGATGTTGGAAACATTAGGACCAAGACCATGAACCTCGACTATGTGCTTGTATAAAGAGTCCTGTGCGTGCTGATCGATCTCGTAATTAGCAGTGCCCCAAATACCAGAATCAAACTCCACTCTGCTTTTAGGATCAATATTGACTATTTCTGATTCGTCTCTAATTAATTTAGCAACCAAGGGGTGCGGTGGTTTACCAGCTAATTGATAATTCAGCATGTAGTTAGCGTATTTCCAAGCCCCTGTGTCCAGATTGTAGCTTTGAAGGCTCATAAGCTCGTTCATACGAGTTTCTAAACGGTCTCTTTTTTCATTATCCCTGACGGCTATTCTGTATTCAAGCGTGCCTTTTTTGCTTCGAAGCGACCTTAAATCAGTCCTGGGCGGTAGAGCATCTAATTCTCTCTGTATTTTATCGACAGCAAACAGAGCAGTAGAAACCGCAGAGGCTTGATCTCTCATACCTCTTGAAACACCTGTAGCATTAAAGATAGCTAAATCTCTAGGATTCAATGTTTGCCATAAGGCTCTTCCTAAGCCAATACCTGATGCTTTAACGAGACCCCACGCTTTCTTAAACGGCGCTGCTGCGTTATAGAAGTCTTCTACCAGGGTATTAGTATTCAGGGCTAGATCGTTTGCACGTCTACGGCCAAAAACAATACTAGCGACATCAGCAGCAGTTCCACCGACACGCAAACCTGTCTCTGTTTCTTCAGGGAAATTTTCCATGAGGTACTGAGCAGGTGCAGTTTCTTTGAGATACTCAAGACCAGAACCTAAAGCTCCAAACAAACCCTCAGTCACGTAATCAGTTACGTTTTCTATAGGTTTAGAAACCGCAGCTCTATACAGAAACTCAGAGCCAGAACCTAATAAACCAAAACCAGCGGATACTCCCGTCGAAGCAACACGAGGAACATATTGCCCAAAACCTATCTGTCCTTGCTGTAGTTTTTCCAAGTCCGACATACTTTCAGACACAAATTGCTCACCGACACCTCTGGCGCTCTCACCTGTTTTTTCTAAAGCGTCCACAATTTCAGCATAGCGTAGGCCAGGTAGAGCAGCCATTACAGCAGGATTACTTACGGCGTATTTAGTAGCTTTTTGTAAACCTTGGTTATATAAATCTTCAATCAAGGACGTTTGTTTTTTAGGCTCAGCCATCACCGCTCCTTGTTATTTTCTTTTGGTGCTGCGTTTGCATCATTAAGCAAACCTATCATGTACAACCTATCTGCTTTAATTTGTTCAACCATTGCAGAATTTTCTGTTTTCTTTATGGCTTTATTTGCCTGAGAAATCAGTAGAGCAAGAGCCTCTTTTGTAGCGGGAGCGGTCAGGGCTTTTTTTGTAGTATACGCTATACCGCCTACTGATGCCGCCGCAGCTAGATAATGCCAGTAGTTTTGAAGTGCATTTGTTAAGTACAGACCAGTAGCTCCTAGAGCAAGAGGAGTTGCTGGCATAGATAACCCAAGAACTCTTTTTAAGTTTGCTCTTAATCTGTGTTCTATAGAAGTGGCTTGTGCATCAAACTTTTCTTTTAACGTTCTTCCAGCTCCGTACAGTAACGATTGTTTTCGTAAAAGCTCGTTGACTTCAACATCAGGAACTCCTTCTGCAATCCTAGAATTAATTAAGGTTCTTAGAATTTTGTTTATTTCTCGTTCTGCTGTTAGTCTTCCTTTGTATGAAGGATCGTTAATACCTACTCTAGCCTCGTTTACAACAGAGTCATAATCTTTTCGTGCTTGTAGAAGACCCAGTAGATCTGAGTCATTTTCATTAATAGCACGAATAGCAGCTCTGTAGTATCTTTGGGCAGCTCCTCTGGAACCTGAAGCAAGATCAAAAGCAGTTCCCTTCTGATTCAAAAGTGTTTTAAGCCCTTCCTCTAACTCAAGAATCAAAAGATCCTTGTCGTACTGCGGGTTGCCTTTTTTGGCTATTCTTGACATTAATATCTTAGCTTGTTTTTCTATCTCATTATCAACAAGAATTAGATTGTAGCCTTCAGATCTTCTGGGGTTTATTCCAGGAAGTTTAGATACTAGGTCCACAGCGTCTTCTTCAAAAGGAGTAGGAACGTATGTTTTTTTATCGAAAGGACCAATTACGGTTGTTCCTCCAGGGCCTTTCTCTAGCTTAATTGGTTCAAGCATCTCCTGTACTTGCGGTTTAATGTTGACTGATCTTCCTTTTTTAGCCGAAGTCATCAAGTCACCAGCAACACTAGAAAGCGTAGGTGAAACCAGTGGGCTAACTTTGGTTGGAGGAGCAGCCCATACACTCAAATCTACCAGACTTCCTAATTCTCTTCGCTGTTGTTCTGTGGTGTTTTGTTCCATGAAATCCATAAAACCGGAGTAACTCTCTTTAGCAATCTCTAATGCCCTTACAGCCCAGGGATTGTTTTCAAAATAAGAGCCAACACCTTTACTAAAGTCTTGTCCTGTTTCTACAAAAAACCTTTCTGCTTTTTCTGGTAGAACCGCCTGTGTTGCTGCTTTTGCCAAAGGCCCTATGGTTTGACCCATAGCAGGTAAAACTCCTTCAGTTAGAGCAAGTTGAGCTGCTTGTGTTGCCTGCCCTATAGGAGTTCTCTGAATACCTGCTGGAGAAGTTTCAAATTCTCCCGCCCTCAACTCTTCTCCCACTCGACTAAGACCAGTGTAAAAAGTGGTTGCTGGCTTCTGCAGGTCTTTAACCAAAGTTTCTCTAATTTCTCCCAGACTTTTAGCTTCATAATCCGTAGGAGCGTCAGGAAGTGCTCCTGGTTTTTGTTGTCTAAGTTCCAGTATTTTTTGAGCAGCTAAACGAGCAGCAGCTTCGTTACCTTGTTCTCTGGCAATACGAGCAGCTTTAATTAACTTTTCTTCTTCAGGAGACATTTGTATTCCTTTAGTTTAGAGTTCACTCAAGATTTTCTGTAAGTCTTGTTCTGCTTGGCTTTGGGCCGTGTATCTATTCTGTGTTACCGATAATAAATCTAAAAGTTTTGCAGGAACTCCAGCCTCTACAGCTTTATCTATAATTTGTTCATGATTACTAATCAGATCTCTAGCTATTCTTTGAGCTAATAAAAGAGTTTGTCTGATTGTTTCTTCAGTCAACGTGGGATTAGCAGCAACGGCGTTTGCTGATAACTCAGCGTCTTTATCAGACAAACCAGTGCCAGAACCAAATTGCTGAATAAATCTACCAACTTCTCGTAAACCTTGAATAGTCAATAGTTCAGTATTAGTGGCTGTAGCTAAATCAATGTTTCCACCAGACATTGCGTAGGCCCATTTGTCAAAGTCAGTTCTGAAATTAGCAAAAGTACCGGAGTAAACTCCTGCTTCGCTGTCCAGCAAACTTAGTCTACTATCTACGTTTTGTAAGGTTAAAATAGCTTCATTAGCCGCTAATGTAGATTCTCCTATACTATCAACAGCTAAACCAGCTACTCCTTCAGTTAGACTTTCTAAACTTTTATCTGCTTGATTAATTACTCTTTGTACTGATGGGGCAGGTTGAAGCTGTAGTTCACTTGGGTTTTTATAAATGCCTGTTTCAGGATCCCTGACCTTTCCGCTTTTAGACAGTGTTCGTAACATTTGAACTTCCCCAGCAGCGTTTTGATAGGCTTTAGGAGTTCCTTCGTAACCTTCTAAAAGTTTATTAAAGGTTTCATCAGAAGCTGATTCAAAAGCAGCGACGTCCTCTTTAGGAATACCGTACTGAGCACCAATAAGTTCTCTGTATGATTTATTGCTTCTTGCTGCTGCTTTCTTTATTTCTTCGTCTCTAATTGCTTGTTGTGCTTCCTCCAAAGGACCACCAGCAGCCAATGTTTCAGTAATACCTTCAAGCCCTAGAGCACTAGCCCTCTTTTGTAAGCTTTCTCGTACCTGTTGTTGCAAAGCAGCATCCCTGGCTTGCTTCTGAGCTTCCAGAGCTTTCTGTTGTTCAGCCTGCATAATCTCCTGAGCTTTCATGACCATCGCAGCCTGAACTTGAGGATCCTGAATGTACTTCGCCCTGATCAACATTGCTCGTGCAGCGTCCATAGGCTTAGACATGTCCAACCCTTTAGTCTCAGCAGCAATCCTTTCAGGTGCGGTCTGAAGATAAGTTAGCGGCTTACCCGTGAGGCCACCCAGCATCTGCCCAATGCCACGAGCCATAGGATCCGTAGTACCCATCTGCTGATACGGTGATTGTTGTTGTAGGGCTTGCCTCCGACCTTCCGTAGGAGACATACGCCCAAAGTCTCTAATGCTGTCAAATAAACTTTGTGAAAAACGTGGCATTATGTGCTCCTATTTTTAAAATAACGATGCTAACCAATCAAACAAGCCACCACCAGCACCCCCTGCTTGCCCACCGGCTGCTGCGGCTAAGGATTGGAATAAACCTTGTTCTATATCGGCTGCTTTCAACATAGACTGTAGCTGAGCCTCAAGACCACTAGCGGCAGCTTCTGAGAACAACCCTGCACCTTGTTGTCTTCCTGTTTGTGCCAGTTGAGCATAAGGTGATGCAGCGCTTAACTGAGTTAGCAACTCACGTTCCGGAGCGTATCCTGAGCCCAGCATACCCGCTAAATTCTGTAACTGAGACGCTTGTAATTGCTGAGGCGTCATTTGAGCCTGAGTACCCATGCCAAACATACCACCAGCAAGCCCCTGTAGACCTTGTGCTCTAGCGATTGCCTGTTGCTGCTCAACTCCGGACTGCTGCATAGCCATAAGTGCAGCTTGGTTCTTAGCTTCTTCTTGTGCTTTAGTAAGAGCTAAGCCTTCTGGTGTGCCGCCAAACTGAGCCGTTTGTGTACCTAATCGGCCTTGTGCTCGCAACCTGTTTTCTAGAGCTAACCGCTGACGCTCTTCTTCAGGCGACTGTAGCGCCCTGAGCTGATCATAGACCTGTTGTTGTCTAGCAGCTCTGTCCATAGCTCCAGCATCCATAGAAGCCTGCTGAGCCTGTGTTAGAAGAGGAGACACGCCACCGTATGCCTTCTGTGCAATCTGAGCATAAATAGGATCGTAGGCTGCTGTGGCTTGCCCAGCGAGCGCCTGAGAACCCCCAAAGAGTGTATTACGTAGCGCCTCTTGTTCGGGAGTCAGGTTTAGCGTATAGCCGCCCTGTGGGTCAGACACTGCCTGCCCTACTTGACTTGTGACAGTAAAGGGTACAAACTGAGATGCTTGCTGTGCTTGTTGACCTATGTCAGTTAAACCTTGCTGGGCCTGCGTACCAAAAGCACCCAACGCTTGCTGCATCGTGCGAGCACCTTCGGTTGTTAAACCAAGATTAAGTAAACCAGAGAAAAAACTGTTCCAATCTGGCCCTGAACTGGCTGCTGCTGTTGTTGCTTCTGCCATTAGTAGGTTCCCCCTTCAATAGTCCCAGCAGTCAGTGTACCTGAGACAGTTAGTGTTGCCGCTGTGACAGTTCCTGTAAACGTAGGACTGTTTGAGTCCGACTTACTGGCTACCGCTGTTTGAATTGCGTCAAACTCACCATCAAAATCAACGCCTCTGATAATCTTCGCAGTGTTGCCTGTAGGAAGACTATCTTTGGCTGTAAAGTTTGTGATCTTTGAATAATTACTCATTAGATGATCCTACCGATTATAGCTTGTATATTAACTTCCTGCAAAGATAAAGCGTTGCTGTTGATTTGTGCTTCAGTTCCTATGGTCACTACCGTCCCCGTACCTGTTGTTTTAGTTCGTGGCCTGTCCACAATAATTGAAGCACTGTATTCTGATTCCGGAACATTAAATTCACTCTGGTTGTAATAAGCCACCTGACTACCAGAGTCAATAGTGACAATTTCTTTAGTATAGGTTTCTGTGTAGTCATAGCCCCAGTTGACAACAACCTGTGCTCCCTGACCACCAATGAATGTCAATATAATTTCTTTAAGCAACTTCAGCCTTGAACTGTCTCCGAAGTTCATAGGATTGCTAAAGTAACGCATAGTGTAACTGGAGCCGTAGTCTTGGTATCCGGTGTACTGAGATATACCGTTGCCGTTACCTACGTACACTGAGCCGTCTTGAAGTCTAGTGAAGGATTTAAAACTTAATCCTGACCATGTAGTAGCCCTGTGTGATCCGTCTTCCAGAGGCGTCCTCATGTCAAAACAATAAACGTACTGGGAGTCACTAAAGGAGATTAAGTAGAACGCTTCTTCCGGACTGTAGACACTCCTGAGTGGGCTATTGATTTGCTGTGTGTTGATGTACAACAAATCATTACGCACGTTCTTGCTGATGTCCCGCATAGGTAAGGACTTCTCTTGAATAGTTCTGCTGAAACTTCTGACACCTTCGTTGGACAGAAACAGCAGGTCCGTACCAGTGTGCTGCACAGAGTCTCTTGAGATGCAACCTATGTTAGCAATAGTGTCCGCTAGTTGCATCGTAGAAGGGTCCGTAGCGCCGCTGTAGGTCAAGATAGCGTTCTTACCAAAGATGATAAGGTAGTCATTGTGTGCAGCCAGTGCCACAACCTGATCCAAACCGTTGGGCCATACTTTGTTCAAATTGATTGACCCTGATGTGCCACCTGTCCACGCTGCTCCATTCAAAAGGTCAGACCAGTAGACAGTAGAGGTGTCAGCACTGATGTCAGCCACCCACAGCCTTCCATAAGCAGAAAGGACTTCATTAGCTTCCGGAGGTGTCCCAACAGCGGTGCCAAGAGAAGACATAGGTTCTACAGCACCTGATGCTGTGGAATACACGAGCGGTTCATGTAGCCTCTGGAACATATACAGGCTGTCGTTAAAGTTGACCATCTTCCAGTCATTAGCAGTAATGGTGTACGCCACGGGTGTCTCGTCAGTCAATGTGGCTGTACCACTGAAGATCTTGTTGTTGCCCGCTGAGAAAATAACATTGTTTCCGTCTGGAGAAATGTATTCTTTAATGACTTCAATGCCGTTACTACCGTTAATCGGTGTAGTGTCCGTTGTGAGTGCTAGGAAGCCTTTGCGTGACCCTACACGACCATACTGGTCAATAACACAGTTGTCCGCAATGGAAGCATAGGAAGCGTCCAGCGTTGTCGGTGAGTCCTGTGTGTTGAGACCCCTGAACGCTGGTGCAGCAATAGTTATGTTTTGTCGTGGTTGAGACATATTAAACTGCCATATAGGTCAATTCTTCGGGGTGCTTTTGTGCGTCCAGAGCAATAGCATCAGACAGATAACTCTGTGCAAATCCCATGAGTTCACCTGCTGATCTACCACCAGTCTCACCACGTTCTCTAGCAGCCATAGCAAACGCCAGATGCAACACAGGCATACTGGGTACTTCCAGTACGTCAGTGTCATTAACCAAGTCCGACGGCCTGACAAGTCCTTTGAACCTGATGCTGTACACGCCGTCCGGTGTAGGGTACAGGTCTACTTTTGAGTTGTCGTTGGAGTCAAGACCGTTGAACGTATAATAAAGAGGGGCACCAGTAGGCGCTTCTTGGTTTAGGGACGCATTAGTCATCCAGTACGTGTCTTTGTACTGCATGAACCACTTGGAAGTATCGTTCACAACCTCTAGTAATTTGATGTTGCTGCCACTACCTGTCAATGTATAGTTAGTAGTGTCTGCGGCTGTTGTTACAGTAATTGTACTTCTGAGCGCAGACCAGTCCCAAGCGTCCTCTACTATACGTTTAGCGTCGTTTACAATGTCTCCGATAAGTACTGAGTAGGAGTTTTGAGCTATGGAGCCTACTGTTGCTTCTCTGAGTCTACGTAGGACTCCGTTTACCAGTTCTAAATAAGTCATACTTAAAATTTCCTCAGAGATTTGTTATAATCTATGATGTCAAAAAGTCTTGGTGGTTTCACAAGTTCCCACTCAAAAGGCAAATCAGGAGGCGTGTATGGATCTCGTTTAACTGGAGTAGTTGTAGGGGCTAACATACCAGTGCCGCCTATGCCTATACCTGTGCCATCTCCGGTACCTGAGCCATCTCCGGTACCTGTGCCATCTCCGGTGCCTGAGCCATCGCCTGTACCTGTGCCATCTCCGGTACCTGTGCCATCTTCGGTACCTGTGCCATCTTCGGTACCAGTGCCTTCTTCGGTACCTGAGCCATCTCCGGTGCCAGAAGTGTCTGTTAGTGTTTCTTCTCTATCGTCTATTAGATTTCCGTTTTCATCAATAAAATCAATAAAAACATTAGAATCTCCGGTGCCTCCGGTGTCTGCCGGTAGTTCTCCTCTACTGGTAGTATCTTTAACAGGCCCTTTGTTGGGCGGTTGTGTTTCTTTAGAAACTTCATCCCTATCGTCTATGCCGTTACCGTTTTCATCAATAAACTGGTTGTCCCTTATGTCGCCTGTGCCTTCTTGAGGCAGCGTCGGGTAGAAATTTGCGTCTATCAAGAGACGTTCTAGGGCAATGCTGGCTGGATCAGCGCCTAAAAGTAAATCATAAAGACTGTTTTGTTCTTCTTCTTCGCCAGCAGTAGTATCCGATTCATAAGGCTCACCTGCACCACCTCGTACGTCTCCGGTGATTCCTACATCAATAACTTCTGGGTTGTCTGGGTTCCAATTAGGATCTTCTGCTGTTCTAACCCAGTTTTCATCGTTTTCATAGATTGTAGGATCTACACTAAAAGTACCGTCTCCGTTGTCAATAACTACGCCCGGTTGATCAAAAACATCAGGATCAATTTGAACCCAACGTCCTTCCCCTATATACACCCACGGCCCATTACCAACAGCAACAAAAGGTATGTCTCCTTCGTCTGTAGGAATATCAATAAAATCTCCGATACCTCCGGTAGTACCTCCGGTAGTACCTCCGGTAGTACCTCCGGTAGTACCTCCGGTAGTACCTCCGGTAGTACCTCCGGTAGTACCTCCGGTAGTACCTCCGGTAGTACCTCCGGCATCATCTTCAGCACCACCTTCGGCACCACCACCGCCTCCGCCAGCACTGTCTGTAGGCTCTTGTGGCAGAAGAAGATGAAAGTTAGGATCTAAAAATACTTCGGGTTCACCCAGAACGTTTTCCAAGACTATTATGTTTTGTTCGGCTAGGTCTGGATTAGGATAAGGTAGAGTAGGGTCCCATATATCACCCTCCGGACCAAAAATGGCCGTTTGGCCACTAAGACTAGGATCTGGCTCTAAAGAGACTATTTCTTCTTCGGTGTCTTCTGTGTCTTCTTGTGTATAAGTAGACGCAGGCTCTAAGTTTCCTGACAGAAGTTCATCATAAAAAGTAGCAAAGTCTTCTTCGCCAAACTCATCCTGCAACCCTTGTAAAATAGCCGCAGCCTGTTGACCAGAAAGGGTTCCTCTTTCTAAACCTAAGTAAGTTTCTAGGGGTGTAAGTACGTCATAAATGTCTCCTTCGTCTCCGATAGGTGCAGACAAACGACCAACAAACTCTCCATAAGAAGGATCGTATGTAAGCTCACGAGGAAATAACTCTTCGTATACAAAATTAGCCCCGCCCGGCTGGGTCGTTCCAAAAACTGATTCTAAAAACCGTAGAACATAAGCAGCAGCACGGCTGAAAAACCCTTCTTCTCCGCTGTCTTCTTCTGTGCTTTTACCACCTTGTTTTGCAACCATTACTTAGACACCCCCGCTTTCTTCTCATAAGTCCTAAGTGTACCCAACCCAAGCATACCCATAAGCACAGGCATCATGGTTGCAGTGTCAATCAGAGGTATCTTCACGGGTATCTCCAGTAGCGCAAGGACAAAGTTAGAAAAGGGTATCACCATGAAGTTCCCTGCCATCCCAAGTACACACACCCAGCCAACAGCAGGCCGCCAGCCACTAACGAATAAATTAGCATGGCTAGCTTCAACTCTGTTGACGTCCAGTTGTGCACGAGAAAGCTCCAGAGCATGTTTCTGAGCCATTGTAGCAACTTCATGAGCTAACCTTGCCTTTTGGTCCTTGTCCTCTATGAACTTGTCCAGAAGCCCTGTGACAGGCCCTATGAGCTTATCTATCACTTTCTTCTGTCTTCTCTGTTCCAGTTGTTGATGATGTCAAACAGCGACTTGACCTTCTCCTCAAGCACGTCTGTACGACTCATGAGTTTACCTATGGACAACACGAGTACAATAAAGCCTACAAACAGTGGCCATACGGCTGACACCAATTCTACGTATTCCATTATTTGCCCACAATTTGATTATTCCAGATGTCAAATAAAGTTTCTAGTTTTTCATTGTGCGTCTCGTTGATACCTGAGACTCTGTTGATTTCTATCTGTAGGTCATTCATGCGGTCTTGTAGACGCTGTAGCTCCTTTTGTTTGTCCTCAAGGGACATGATCTTAGCGTTCTGCACAAGATCGTCAGGAAGCGCCCCACGTAAGCCAAGAGGCCATTCACGTACAAACAACGCGTTTTCACGGATAGTCATGTCCTGTATGGACTGCCCGTGTTCAAGCGTAGTGATACGTGAGTTGAGCTCTGCATAACCAGTAGTGACAATAGCAACACCCAAGACAAGACCAATGAGATTCCTCAGTGGTATCGTCAGGTCAGTGTTGTCATTAATCTCTACCATTAATAAGCCTCTGTACTGTGTCCGACTCCCAGATTCTAATACTTAACCAAATGATCGTCAGCAGAGACGCAACAGGAGGCAACCAGCCAGCCAGTGTTGCTACTGTTCCACCAACGGCAAGCCCGTCAACTACTGTCTTAGCGTCCTCTGCAAACATCTCTAGTTCTTCTTAGCGTGACCGATGTTGACCGCAAGTAGATCAACGAATTGCTTGAGTTTAGCTACAATCTTGTCGTCCTTGTCCGTAGGCGTCATTGCGCTAACTACTGATGCTAAGGTTACTGTTGCTGTAAGCCAGTTAAAGATTTCCCAGATTAGATCCATTAGTTAGCTCCTTGTGAAGCTGCGTAGGCGTCCTTGACTTCTTGTGTCCACAGTGCGTTGCAGATCGCTTGAACCTCAGCAGATTCTCCTGTGATGTCTGCGTCTGGTGCTAATACGTGACGATGGAAAGACCTTGAAATCTCAACACCATCTCGTTCAATAACGGTTGCAGTGCGTATCTGAACCATCTTGTGGTCACCGACGATTTCAATTTTGTCTTCGACTGTTCTTTCTGTTAAAGCCATTTGTTTCTCCTTTTGTCCGTCTCAAGAGTCCACTTGAGATAATTAGGCTGTTTGGTATGTAAGGGTAAATATAAAATGTTGAGATTCATTAGTTATTTGTTGTTGTTGCCATGTAATGTCGTCGCCTAAATAATAAACTCTAGCAAAAGTACTATCATCTCCTACATAAGCCATTAGATAAGTGCCGCCGTCCCAGTTTAAATTGTTTACCATTATTGCTGTTGTGCTTTCTCCAGAAGAACTAAAGGGCAATCCGCCAAGTCTTAAACTTCCTGTTCCTGTCGTAGCTGTAACACTGCAAACAAAATTAATGGTGCATCTGTTGCCTACTTTCGTGTAATTACCTGTAACAGTTGCGTATGTAGTTGTTCCAGCAGAAGTTGCGCCATAAAGCGTAGGAGTAAACGTCCCTTCTTCGTAGTCGTCTAGATAATTGGCTGCGCCTGTGCCGCCTAGGTACGCACCGCCTGACAGGTAGAGGTTTTTGAAGCGTGAATCAGGTTCGCCTAAGTCAACGGTGTTGTCACGCAACGCACCAGAACCGTTAGTAGGTCGAATATAGTTGAGTTGGTCATCAAAGAACAATCCGGTGTTTCCGCTGGCAATATAAAGCTCACCATCGCTTGTGCCTTGATCAGATAGCTTGGTACCAATATTACCGACTGTTGCGCCGTCTTTGCGGAAGTCTGCAATCGTGCCATCATTTGTTTTCTTGTTCAGAATAAGTAAAGCATCGCCTGCAATAGAACTTCTTGCTATAGAAATAGCTCCGATGCCTCTTGCTTGAATACCGTCTGTGGTTGCATCGTTAACAGTCTTCCCAACCAACAAGTTGCCGTCTGCGTCGATGGTTACTTTGTCGCCTGTTTTGTAAAACCGTAGGTCATTAGAAGACACAGGTTGATACACAAACCAGTCTACGCCAGAAGTTCCTCCAGATATTCTTAAACCTACTTCACCTTGTGCTTGTGTAGCTCTTTCTATATCAACATAACAATTTCCAGAGCTTGTTGTTACGTTTAAAACTTCACTTGTACTCGTCGTCCCAATCCCCAGCTTCGCTGCCGAAGCATCCCAGAAGAACGCTTGGTTTGCAGACGTATCATAGAAACTAATATCGCCTGTAGCGTGGTCAAGGCGGAATCTGTCTGTATTTGTTAGGCCGTCGTCGCTTCTAGTGCGAATCCTAAAATCACCACTTGCATTCAAAAGCTGCGTGTTTTCATCTGTAGCATCAGTTTCCGACAAAATAAAACTAGGGGTTGCCGCGGATACTGTAATCTTATCGCTTGACGTGATTTCGCCCGTTACGTTTACGTTGCCGCTTGAGTCGATACGCATACGCTCTTCGGTGTTTGTCGCAAATTGCATGCTGTTGTTTGTATGGTCATATAAAAAATAACCTACATTTGCATCAGCGGCGTCACCAAAAAATATGTGATTGTATGAAGCATTTAACATTTGTATATCAGCAGAACCTTCCGACCCTGCTTCAATAGTTAAGGTTGCTTTCCTATTTGCATTTTGCGGTGCGCCTACATTAGTACCATCAAATAAGTGCAAACCGCTTTCTGGACTGCTAGTACCAATCCCCAGCGATTCTGCCGAAGCATCCCAGAAGAACTTCGCATTGCCTGAGTCATCGTAGAAGCTGATGTCTCCGTTGTTATTAACTTCTACACGTTCTTTGCCATCGGTATATAGTTTTATATCACCAGCACCAGCGGCGGCTTGATAAATTAGAAAATCATCAGTTGCATCATTAGCAATACCAACAGACCAGTCAGAAGAAGAGGTTGCACTGTCAAAGTTAATCTGTGAACCGTTTGCTGTAGAATTTACCGAAATTACTTCTGCGCTTGTTCCATCAACAGTCAAACCATCAGCCGTGACGGTGCCCGTTACGTCGATGCCTGTGGCGGTGGTGGCTAGTTT
>Ga0208644_1002610_pt1 | contig 14346 bp, 22 predicted proteins | sample VirMetDEL_Nov_18_FD_184517 | JGI IMG/M metagenome (GOLD analysis project Ga0208644, IMG submission 184517) | Aqueous microbial communities from the Delaware River and Bay under freshwater to marine salinity gradient to study organic matter... | ecosystem: Environmental > Aquatic > Marine >... | reverse complement strand
CCGATTAGAGGCTATTAGGACAGAAATTGAAGAAACATTAGATTAAAGTTGCCTATTAGAAATTTAGTTCGTATATTTAGGTATAATAAAAAAGATAAAGGTTATGCAAAAGAAAATCAACGTAAACGCAGCAAACAGTAAAGTTATTAGTGGTAAATTATTTATCACTGGTTTGAAAATGTCTAAACTTTCAGCCAATCTGTCAAAATTCATTGTTTCAGGTTCAAAAGTTCAACACCCAGTTCTAGGAACTATGTATGAATATAATGGTCCTTTTTCTCGCGCCTAATTTGGCTTCCCGAGAGATCGTTCGTATATTTACCATGTAATAAGAAATAAAGGTTATGAATATTCAAGTTAAAGCAATCGAAAATCTAGTTAGCAGTTTTAATGCAGGTAAAATCAGTGAAGAAGATTTTTTCCGTGCAGTACAAAATTCAGTAAGTGCAGGATTGGATGACATTCGCCGTATGAAAGCATTTAATGTTAAAAACGAAATCCGTCCTGGTGATATTGTTAAAGTAAATCATAAGCGTGTTTTGGGTCGTTCATTCCGTGTTCGTGAAATCAAGCGTGTAAAAGCTATATTGGTCAATCCAATCAATGAGCGTGAGAGTTTTAATGTGCCACTTAGTTTAATTGAAAAAATTTAAGTTATGTTTGAAAACGAAGTATTTTGGAAAGAAAGTTTCACTGATGGTGAAGCACAGGGTGGATTTTTCTTCCGTTCATTTGATCTGAATAAATTCCTTAAGCAAGTTGAGGAAAGTGAAAATGGAGGAGAAGTAGTAGGAATCCGTTTTGAAGATAATAATCTAGAAGTAATTATCAAGAAATAATGGATTATCAAAATACACTTACCCCAGAATTTTGTGAATTGGTTCAGCGAATCGAAGATTCAGGACTTAATGCTGAGATTATAGCAGAAGCACTTACAACAATGCAGTTGCACCCACATGCTTCTCCACTTCTTTGTTTGCAAATTGCAGCATCTGAGTGGGATGTTTAAAATTTATTTTGTATATTTGTTTAAATAAAAAGTTATGACACACGAAGAAAAACAAAACTTAAAAATTGAGTTGGTAAACGAGGTTATTTTTCTAAATGATCGAATGGAAGAATTATGGCGCTACCACCCAGACAACCCTAATAAAGTAGATGTTGTGTGGGAATACAACAATATTAAAAATGAACTAGATCTTATTGAAGATCGAATTCAACAACTTGGCGAGTAATGCCTAACCAAGCTACTGTGGTGGAATAGGTAGACACGAGGGACTTAAAATCCCTTGGGCAGTAATGTCCGTGCCGGTTCGATCCCGGCCAGTAGTACAAAGTAGGGGAGAAAAACGTAAAATCCTAAGAATACAGTCGACGGACTGCTTAGGTAGGGACTCTGATGCTGGAAGCGCGCTAAAGGAGTGAAGCCCCTCTATTATGGACTCGTAGCTCAGCTGGATAGAGCATCAGCCTTCTAAGCTGACGGTCGAAGGTTCGAATCCTTCCGGGTTCACAACGCAGTCAGATGATCATCAGTTGAGAAACTGTGGGGGAGTAGCTTGGCTATTCCCCTTTTTGTATTTATATTTATAATTCGCATTTAAATGTTATTTTTTAATGGACTCCGTTATAAACAAGTATATTAATTTTAATTATAATTTTGGGATAAATGTATTTCTTTCATCAGATATCCCAGAGAAATATCTTTCTCCACTAGGTAAACTTAATGTGGTAATTTCCGAAAATGGAAATATCCTAGAATCAGCAGAAATCTCCCCAGGTCAACATTTACGCTTTCAATTTGCTTGTTACCAAGAAGTAGATATTCAAATTTTTAGTTATTTAGACAATAAATTAACTTTAATTTGGGGAGAAGAATTTTGTTTAGCTCATGAAAATGTTATAATTGATTTACAACCTAAAAACCAACAAGAATTTGAGGTTTGGGTGGAATATTTAAAATGGTTCCAACAAAAAACAGAATGCATTTTACATTTAACCCACGAAGGGTATACTCAAAACATTTTTCCTTCTCCTGAAGGTATAGAAACCTATGCAGCTTATGTAATTTATTGGAGGGAAGATATGTGGGCTAACCCATTAGGGATTAAAGTCACTCCTTATGATTTAATTAATAATGCACTTTTAAGAATATGAAAATAATAGGTTTATCAAGTTTTAGTCATGATGCTACAGTTTGTCTTATTGAAGATGGGAAAATTGAAGCATGTTATTCTGATGAAAGGTTTACAAGAAATAAATATAATTTAGCCCCTATTCCTTCGGAAACACTAAAACAATTAACTCAAGATTTTAATATTAAAGCCAACAGTGAAAGTGTAATTTTTGCTTTCGGTAATCCAGTTTATACAAATGATCCCCTAATTAAAGAAATTATTAATCTTAAGGGAGAAGCTTATATCTACGACCACCATGATTGTCATGCTGCTACCGCTTATTATACCTCAGGGTTTAAAGAAAAAACACTTGTGTTTACTTTAGATTCTACTTCTTCTACTAACTGGAGGAAGAGAAAAATGACCAAAAATGATTTAGATACATTTGATAAACAAACATTCGAATCTACTTATGGGGCTATTTTTTCAGGTGAAAATAATAAATTAACTAAATTAGAAGAATTTAAAGGGGCACCTACAAACCTTTTCCATTACTATGGAAATAGTATAAATTGTCTAGTTACAATGTGGCAAAAAATTACTATGGGGGGTTATGGGTTTAAATTTGGAGATGAAGGTAAAATTATGGGTCTTGCTCCTCAAGGGAAATTTGACAAAGACTTATACCACAGATTAACCCAATATATTAAATGGGATAGTATTATTGCTTCTACATTCCACCATGAGCTTCAAATTCTAAAATCTGAAGGGTGGTTTAAGGGAGATAAAGCTAAGGATTTTGCTTATACTTGGCAAAAAGTAACCGAAGATAGTATCCTAAAATTACTTCAAGAAATTATTAAAAAATACCCAGGACATACTAAAATTGCTCTAGCAGGTGGTTTCTTTGCCAATGTTAAAGTAAATCAGAAAATTAACGAATACCTCCCATTTGATGAAATTTATGTTGTCCCTTGTATGGGTGATAATGGTATTGGATTAGGTGCTGCTATTTTAAAATCAGTAGAATTAGGAGAATTTGAAAACCATCGTTGGGATGATGTTTTCTTAGGGAAAGGTTATACTAATGAAGAAGTTTGGGATGAAATTAATTTAGATGAATTTATAGTAAAACCCTTAGATCCATCTTACATTGCCGAAAAGTTAGTAGAAGGAAAATTAGTTGGTTTATTTAGAGGTAGAGCAGAATATGGTCCTCGTGCCTTAGGTCACCGTACAATTTTATGTGATCCCCGAAAAAAAGAAAATCACGAATATATTAATAAAAAACTTAAACGTAATGAAATTATGCCTTTTGCCCCTATTGTTATGGCAGAACATATTTCTGATGTTTGCTATGCTTATAAATCTGTAAGAGCAGCTGAGTTTATGACTTTATGTTATACTGTAAAAGAACATTGGCAAGATAAAATCCCAGCAGTAATTCAGAATGATGATGCTACTTGTAGAGCACAAACAATATTTAAGGAGCGTAATAAATTTGCATGGGAGGTACTTGAAGAATTTCGCAAGTTAACCGGTGTTCCAGTGTTGTTAAACACAAGTTTTAACAGCCACGGTGAACCTATTATAAACGCACCAAAACACGCTATAGACCATTTTAAAAACGATATTATTGACATTTTAGTATTAAATAATATGATTATAGAAAAAAAATAAAGTTACAAAAGCGTTCTTTGACATTTAAATTTTTAAAACTATGGAAACAGTAATTTTAACGCTGTTATCTGTTACTGCACTTGGAGCTGTCACTTTGGGAGTTGTGAGTGTTGTAGTGAATAATAAGCTAAGTACACGCTTAAATAACATCGAAAGATGGATTGAAGCCTTAAATTTAGAATACCAACGTGGAGACGAAGGTATTTACAAAGCTATTGACGACGTCAGTAGAAAAGTAGATTCTAGAACAGATAAACTTCAAGATAACATTTCAAAAGAAATTAATGAAGTATATCGAATCCTAGATGAACGTCAAAAATCAACTGTAGAGGATATTCGCGGATACCTAAACAGTTGGCAAAACTCAGATGAATTCGCGATAATGTTAAATAAAATTAAAAAGAAGGAATTTGACTCTGATTTGGGTCTCTCCTATTAAATATGTATAATCACGTCAAAAACGCTTTTGTTAACTTTTAAAAAAATTTTTGTAAAATGGGTCATTACGAAGATGCTTTCTATGAAATTTATGACGACATTCAATTGAAAGGATTAAAACCTCAATTTGATGCTCAACTCCAAAAAATGAACTATCAAGAAAAGCATAAAACCAAATCAATAAAAGAACGTTGGGAATATGCTTACAATAAAGTAACCAGCTCTTATTCTTCTGAGGATAACTTGGAATAGTAATCCCCACTTAGTATACTCTAAATATGTATACTAAGATGATTAACATAGATAACATATTTGAACTTTTCTCCACCAATGAAGAATTGGATGGGAGAAATTCTGTTGTTCATATAGATTTTACTCAAACCCCAATTTACTGGATTGGGATGTATAAAAAACTTGTCCTTAATCATATTAACTTTAATAAAAAAGTTCTTAAATTTTTCAAAGAATCTAATCAAGAGTTAGATTTAGAAGACATGAAAGATGCGGGAGAATTTGTGGTTTACCATAGGGCATGGCATTACATACAAAATATTGATATAGACAATATAGAACACATTATAGCAATAGAAAAATACACAGACGAATATTTAGATACAGCACTTAAATTAGGTATTTCTTTTTTCGAACAACATGAAGAATATGAAAAGTGTGCACTTCTTAAAAAAATCTTAGATAAATCAAAAGACTTTTAACCTTAGCTTGGAGTTAATTTTTCCCTATATTATATTTGGAATACGGGTTAAGGGGAAAAAGAGATATAGAGAAATAAGGGATGAATGAGGGGGGAGGTACCTCCGAAATATTATAAACATTAAATTAAACATATGCGTAATCAAGAATTAATCGACAAACGTTTTGACCAAATTGATGGTAAAATCAAAACATTAAATTATTTACTAAGTCGTCAATCAAATGTAAATGATTTTAAAAAAGAACTTAACCAACTTGAAGAAATTGTAGTTGATCTTAAATCATTAGTAGAACGAGATCTTACACCACTTAGAAACGGTTAATATAAAAATAAGTTATGAATTTGACAGCAGTACAAATCCAAGAGAATTGGAACACATTTATTGGAAATATTGAAAGATTTATTTCCTCTCCTCGTAAAGAGAAACTAATTGAATTTTATGAAAAGTATCAAGAGCGAATTATGCTTATGCCTGCTGCTCATAAAAAAGAATATCACAATGCATTTCCTGGAGGTTATGTAGAGCATGTAAATCGGGTAGTTGAAGCATCACTTAAGTTATATGATGTTTGGGCTGAATTTGAGATGGATCGTTCTACATTTACTATTGAGGAACTTGTATTCTCTGCTATTAACCATGATTTAGGTAAAATGGGTGATGAAGAAAACGAATCATACATCCCCCAGACTGATAAATGGAGAAAGGAAAAGCTAGGTGAAGATTATATGTTTAACACTAAAGTCCCATTCGCTTCAGTCCCAGATCGTGGTTTATTTCTTCTTCAATCTCATGGTATTCAGTATACCTTTAATGAAATGTTAGGTATTCAAACACATGATGGTTTATATGATGAAGCAAATAAAAAATATTTGTTCTCATTTATGCCAGAACAAAAACCTCGTACATCACTACCTTTTATTTTACACCAGGCAGATTTATTAGCAGCTCGTGTTGAGTTTGAACGTGAATGGATGCCTAAACTAAAAGGAGAAAAGAATAACTTGGATGGTAAAAAAGAAAATTTTACATTGGGTAACAATACTAATTCCAAATCAACTTCTTCATCTAAATCTAAAGCATTAGGTTCGATTAAAAGTGAAGGATTGAAAAATATGTTAGACAGTTTATGATTACCACAATAGTAATTACAGTTTTAAGTGTTTTGGTCGTGATCTTAGGATACACGACCTTTAACCTACTACGTAAAAATGAAAGAGCCGAGGATATCGTAGTAGGCTATCTTATCTATTTAGAAAAGATTTCAAAGGTTATAGAAGCATCAGATGAAAAATTAAAAAAGATCGATTATAAGGGATCATTTCGTTCAGATGATGAAGTAGGTTTTTTCTTCGAGCAAATCAAAAAGATTCAAGACATCTTGAATGATTTTAAGTTGAAAAAATTCTAAACAACCTATGGACCATATAATTAGAGAATATAAAAGTAAACCTCAAAGTAGAAGATATTTTACAAAAGAAACAGAAAACGCAATTGTAAAATACAATAATTCTATCAATGCTGAGGAAAGAAGTAATATCTACCAAACCCACATCCATTGGCCTTTTTATAAGTTAACGGAAAATATAATTCATACTTTTAAATTCTATTATACTGATGGTGTAGAAAATTTAGAAGATCTTCAACATGAAATTATGACATTCTTGTTGGATAAAATTCATTTATTTGACCCCTCAAAAGGTGCAAAAGCTTATTCTTATTTTGGAACAATTGTTAAACGTTGGTTAATTGTTTATAATCAAAAAAACTACAAAAAGAAAGTTAACAATGTTCCTATTACAGATCTTTCAAACTATTCAAACTTAGATACATCAGACCCTACTTTTATTTCTTCAACCAGAATGGAAAAAGAAGTAAATTCAATCACAGAACAACAAGAAGTTTTAGATGATGATGATTTAGGGATGCAGGGTTATAAACATGAAGATAAACTATCTTGGTTTATAGATCGTTATGTTGAATATTGTACTGAACATATTTTCGAAATCTTTAACAAGGAGTACGATGCCCAGATTGCAGATGCTATCTTAGAACTTTTTAGAAAGAGAGACGCTATTGATGTTTTTAATAAAAAAGCACTTTATATCTACATTCGTGAGCAAGTAGATGCTAAAACCCCCAAAATTACTAAGATTGCTAACGTTTTATACGATATCTTTAAGGAAAAATATTTATATTATCTAGAACACGGCAAATTCCCTTCCTAAAGATTTTATTTAAGTATATTTATAAATAAAACTATGGGACAGTTAGATTCAATAGTCTTTGGTAAGAAAAAATTTTCCGATATTTTAGAGGAAATTTATAATAACCAAAAGAAAAAGGAAGCACAAGTAACAGCTCTTATTTCTGAGTTGAAGCCTCTAATTCAAGAAATTGGAGACGCTACCCTTATTGTTCCCTTGATTAAAGAATATATGGAAATTGGAGTTAAAAATGATGAACAACTCATCAAAATGGCTACAATTGTTCAACGTGCTTTACAATCGGGTCAAAATGAAGATGGTAGCTTTGGTATTTCTGATGAAGAAAAACAGCAATTACTTGAAGCAATGGAGGATTTACAAGGTAAAAAGAAAGATAAATAATAGTGAAAAGAGCAACTGGGGTTTCTTCTAAAGCATCAGCTAACATGAACCAACCCACTAGGGTTATATTCCCTGGTAGGGTAAGGGAAATTATCTTAGATGATAAATCTAATCCCGATGCTTTCAAAAACTATGGAGAATGGTCAAGTATTGGTACTATATTCTTTAGTTTAATAGGTGCCCCTAATACTGACCCAGATCCTACAACTTCACAGTATGCTAGGCCTTTATTTCCAAATCAAAAACATTATCCATTATTAAATGAAATAGTTTATATTATTTCTTTACCTAATACTAGTATTCAAGGTGCAGTAAATAGTCAAATATTTTATTATTTCCAACCCGTAAATTTGTGGAGTAGTAACCACCACAATGCAATCCCAGATCCAATTTTAGGAAATTTATTACCACCATCTCAACAACAGGATTATCAACAAACCGAAGTAGGTGCTGTTAGGAGAGTTACTGATGGGGGTACTGAAATTGATTTAGGTAAAACTTTTCAAGAAAGATTAAACACTAAAACTATTCAACCTTACGAAGGAGATATTATTGAAGAAGGTAGATGGGGTCAAAGTTTAAGATTTGGTTCTACTGTTAAAAATGCTAATATTCCAAATCCTTGGTCTACCACCGGAGAAAATGGAGATCCTATTACTATTTTAAGAAATGCTCAATTTGATGATGGTGAAGATCCTTGGATTCCACAAGTGGAAGATATTAATAAAGAAGGATCTTCTATTTATTTTACTTCTACCCAAAACATCCCAGTTAAAGTATCTAGTAAATCTTATAAATCATATTCAACTCCACCAACTTCACCCGATAAATTTGCAGGTGAGCAAATTATTTTAAATTCAGGTCGTTTATTATTTAATACCAAAGAAGATTCTATTTTATTTAGTTCTGCAGATAGTATTAATTTAAATGCTGTGAGTAGTATTAATATTGATGCACCTAAAACTATTATCCAATCCAATAACATATATTTAGGTGATAAAAATGCTTCTGAATCTGTTATTTTGGGGGATAAGTTTTTAACAGATTTATCTAAATTATTAACCCAAATTATATCATTGGGAACAGCACTTCAAACTCCTATAGGAACCCCTGTTCCCTTTACCCCAAATGCAGCAATCCCTGTACCTGCAGTTAATGTAACCCAAACTGCTACACAGATGTTAAATAGTATTCAAAGTTATAAATCTAAAGTAAGTAAAACTAAGTAATGGCTTTTGATAAACTTATAATAAAAGGAATTACTAATGCTGCTAAAAGTGGCATTAAATTGGATCTTGCTATAGATTCATTAAAAACAAAATTAATAGATTCTACTACATCACAAATTGAATCTAAAATTCCTGTAGCTTTACCATTCTCAGTTAAAGATGTTTTAAATGGGGGTGATTTACCCCCCGATTTATTATCTCCTGATACTATAAATTCTGTTGAAAGAATTCCTGAGGGACAAAAACAACAAATAAGTAAGACTTTGGATAATATAGAAGCAAATTTAAATGCAGCTGTTGTTCAAAAAAATGCTCTTCAAAGTGGTCTAACAACAATAACAACCCCTTTAACTACCCTAGAAACACTTTCAGATACTATAGGAGGAATTATTACAGGGGTAAAAACCTCTGTTACAGTTATTAAGACATTACCTATTCCTTCTTCTGTACCCCCGGGAATTGGTATTCCTTTAAATGTTATTAATGGGTTTTCATCGGCATTAGATACTTTAAAAATTACATTAGATAAATTTGGTGGTCCCTTAAAAATTATTCCTTCATCAATTAATCAAATTAATGCTATTTTAATTCCTATAGTTAATAAATTAAATTCTTTGAATGAAATATTTGATAAACTTTACCAAATTATAGCCTTTATAAGATTACTTTTATCAGCACCTATTACTCAATCTGATATTGATAATGCCCTACAAGATATCTCTACAAAACTTCAACAATCTTTAGAAATAACTGTTGGGTCTTCTACTACATTAGATCCTAATTCTAATAATCCTTTATCTTATAAAGGGTTTAAATTAACTATTGAATTTGATCCTGATAATACTCTCAGCATCCCAGCAAGAAGAATTAAAGCCGAAAATTCAAGTGGGGTAAAGTTATATTCTGCTCCACCTGATCAGGGGGCTGGTGAGGTAAATACTTCAAGTAAATATTCATTTTCTTCTTCTACTGAAGTATTAATCAGTGAAGTTAAATTTAATATTGATCAATATTTACTTAAAAATCCTCAAATAGCTAAAGGCATACCTGAATCAAACTTCACCCTTTCTTAATAAAAATCACTAATTTTAATATTTATAATAAAAATGAAATCTACAGAACTTAAAAAAATGATCAAAGATGCCGTAAAAGAGGCAATCCAAGAGGAATTAAAAGATATTCTTTTGGAAGCAGTTCGTGCTTCAAAAGGATCTGTAGCAGTTGTACAAGAATCAATCAACCCCAGACCTCCATACAGTGGAGTTCCTACTCAACCCTCAATGACTGCTGATCAAAAAAGAGCATTGTATGAACAAGCCCTAGGTGAAACTACAATGAATTTTAATTCATCAAATGTTCAAACATTTAGACCCCAAGCAGGGTATGATGCTGCTAATGGTACTTTACCCTCAGGAGAAGTTGATATGAGTCAAATTATGGGATTAATGACAAAATAATAAATGGCGCAAATTATACAAAATAAGTATCCTATTGACCTAAATGCTCGTAAAGCTATAGGTTTTGGTTTTCCTATAAATGGGGATGCTGTTTTTGTACCCACATACCAAACCCGTGACCAAATAAAAGCCAATTTAGTTAATTATTTATTAACCAATAAAGGTGAAAGGGTATTTAATCCTAATTTTGGTGCTGATTTAAGAAGCTTATTATTTGAAAACATTACAGATTCAACTTTAGAAGAATTAAAATTTTATATTGAATCCAATATAACCACAAATTTTCCCCAAATAACTGTTAAACAGATTGAATTTCAAAACACCCCAGATGAAAATGTTATCAATTTTGTATTATCATATGAAATAGTTTTATTTGGAGTAACAGATGAAATTAATATAGAATTACAATAATGGCTGATTTAAAAAGAGACATAAGGTATATTAATAGGGATTTTAATGATTTCCGCAATGCTCTTATAGAGTATTCTAAAACTTATTTCCCTAACACATACAATGATTTTACCCCTGAATCAACAGGTATGTTATTTATGGAAATGGCTTCTTATGTGGGTGATGTTTTATCATTCTATTTAGATAACCAAATCCAAGAAACATTTATTCAGTATGCTCGTCAAACTGAAAATCTTTACAATTTAGCATATATGTTAGGTTACCGTCCCAAAGTAACCACAGCAGCTACAGTTGATATTGATTTTTATCAACAGGTTCCTGCTAAAACTAGCGGAAGTGTTCAGGTGCCTGATTATGATTATGCTCTTTTAGTAGGTGAAAATACTCAAGTTACATCTAACGTTAATAATAATGTTAAATTTTTAGTTGAAGATGTAATTGATTTTACTCATTCAAGTTCTCTTGACCCTACTGAAGTTTCTGTTTATCAAATCTCAGGTGAACAACCAACATATTTTCTATTAAAGAAAACTAGAAAAGCTATCTCAGCAACTATTCAAACTACTACACTTACCTTTAACTCTAGTGTTAGATTTGATACAAGAACTATTAATGCTTCTAACATTATTGGTATTTTAGATGTATATGATAGCGATGGAAATAAATGGTATGAGGTACCTAATTTAGCACAAGAAAATGTGTTCGATACAATTAGAAACACAAATTCTAATGATCCTAATTACTCATCAGATAATGAAGTTCCATACTTACTTCAATTAAAACAAGTACAAAGAAGATTTGTTACTCGTTTCCAAAACACTGGTTCTTTACAATTACAATTTGGAGCTGGAAGTTATGGGGATAATGATGAAGAAATAGTCCCAAATCCAGATAATGTTGGTTTAGGTTTACCATTTGAAAAAGATAAACTTACAACAGCATTTTCACCATTAAATTTTGTATTTACAAATACTTATGGTATTGCTCCTTACAATACAACTTTAACAGTTAGATATTTAACAGGAGGAGGTGTTATTTCAAATACCCCTGCAGGAACCTTAACTGTTGTAGATGATACTAATATTAGATTTATTAATACTAATTTAGTTGATACTTCTTTAGCTAATACTATTTTTAATTCTTTAGCAACTAATAACCCCAAATCAGCAGATGGGGGTCAAGATGGAGATACAATCGAAGAAATTAGACAAAATGCTACAGGTAATTTTCAAAACCAATTACGTACAGTAACTAAAGAAGATTACATTATTAGAGCATTATCTATGCCTTCAAATTTAGGAGTTATTTCTAAAGCTTATGCTATGCCTTCTAAAATAGCAGAATACCAACCTGGTGAATTACCTACTATTTTAGATTTATATATTTTATCTTACGATATTAATAAAAACTTAAGAACAGCATCTACAGCATTAAAACATAATCTTAAAACATATCTTTCTGAATATAGAATGATTAATGATTCTATTAAAATTAAAGATGCTTTTATTATTAACATTGGTGTTGAGTTTGATATTATAGTTTTACCTAATTACAATAATAACGAAGTACTTACTAGATGTATAAACTCACTTACTAATTATTTTGATATTGATAAATGGCAAATTAATGAACCTATTATTTTAAAAGATTTATTTATTCTTTTAGATAAAGTAGAAGGTGTTCAAACTGTTAAAGATGTAAAAATTACAAATAAAGCAGGATCTGCTTTGGGGTATAGTGATTATGGGTATGATGTTGTTGGAGCAACTGTAAATAGTGTTGTTTATCCATCACTTGACCCTATGATTTTTGAAGTAAAATTCCCAAATACAGATATTAAAGGTAGAGTAGTACCATTATAATAAGAAATTATGGCAGTATATAAAATATTTCCTTCAAAAGACGCTACATTATACGAGCAGTACCCAAGTACGAATACTGGTTTAGACCAGATTCTAGAGGCATCTTCTTATTATTATTTGGGAGATAGATATAATAGCAGATATTTAATTCAATTTTCTACTACAGAAATCCAAGGAGTATTAAATGATAAAGTAACAGGAACTTATGCTGCTTATCTAAAAAATTATAATGCATCAACCTCAGGATTAAACGTAGATACTCAATTATATTTCTATACAGTTTCTGGAAGTTGGGGGATGGGCACAGGGAACTTTTCTGTTACTCCTCAAATTACTAATGGTACAAGTTGGATTTGGAGAGACTACTCAGGATCAGCACAGTGGTCAACTGCTGGGGGTGATGTTAATAATTCTCCTGTATATTCTCAATCTTTTGCATATTCTGACCCATTAGATGTTAGCGTTAATGTAACAGATACTATTAATTCTTGGTATAGTGAATCTGTTCCTAATGATGGGTTTTTAGTAAAACTATCAAGTAGTATTGAAGAATCTACAAATATAAACGTTCAACCTATATTTAAATATTTTTCAATTGATACTAATACTATTTACCCCCCTTATTTAGAATTTAGATGGAACGACTCAGTTTGGAATACTGGTTCTAATGCAGTATTAAGTACCCCTGAAGCATTTATTTCAATTTATAATAATGCAGGTGTTTACTATTCTGAAAGTATTCCTAGATTAAGATTAGCAGCCATTCCTAAATACCCAGATAGACAATTTATTACTGCTTCATACTATACCGAAAATTATTATCTACCAGAATCTCAATCTTTATATGCAGTTAAAGATTCTTCTACAAATGAATTTGTAATTGACTTTGACCCAGAATACACTCGTATTAGTGCTGATGTTTCTTCAAGTTATTTTGATTTATATTGTAGTGGTTTAGAACCCGAAAGATACTATACAGTATTAATTAAAACTGTAATAGGAGGAGTTACTAAAGTATGGGATGAAGATATTATGTTTAAAGTAAGTAAGGGATAATGGAAAAAGTAAATTTAAATAGACAAGTTTTTGACAAAAATAAATTTGCTCAAACTGTTGATACCTCATTTTCTCAATTAGGACCCACCCAACCAGATCCTTCTTTTTTTGATATTAACTTGGCTACACAAGCTGATTTCTTTACATTATACGACAAGTTTTTCTTTGAAATTCCTAAAGAAGGTGATACTAATTCTCATGCTTATTTAGTACAAGAAAGCAGTAATTATATAGGCGCTAACCAGGTTAATGAAGAAATTCAAGCATTACTACAAGAAATAACTGATTTAAGAGAAGAAAACTTATCATTAAGACAAGAAAATGTAGATTTATTAAGTAACACTTATAACCGTCTGCAAAAATAATTTTAAAAAGTTATTTACAAAAATATTTATAAATAAAATAGATGGCATCAGAAATTACAGCATCCTTAAATCAAATTTCACCTCAAGAAATATTTTCTGAGGGATATGAGCTATCAGATCAATCTCTCATCCCTAATACAAATATTATTTCTACTTTTGTCCCTTTTGAGGATATAGTTGAATTGTGGTTTTATGATTTAAATAATAATTTTATTGGAGGGGTTGATGAATTTATAGATTATGAATTAGTTCCTAGTTCAAAAGAAGAATTAAATGATGGTAATGCTTCTATCTTAAATTTAGAACCTATTAAAGATGCTGAAAATTTAGGGTTTGATGTTGGTAAAATAAAATCTATCTATAATTTTATTAGATACGAATTATCATCTTCTTCATCTAAAAAATATTATAT
>Ga0208644_1002609_pt1 | contig 14348 bp, 20 predicted proteins | sample VirMetDEL_Nov_18_FD_184517 | JGI IMG/M metagenome (GOLD analysis project Ga0208644, IMG submission 184517) | Aqueous microbial communities from the Delaware River and Bay under freshwater to marine salinity gradient to study organic matter... | ecosystem: Environmental > Aquatic > Marine >... | reverse complement strand
GGGACGTTCTGCTCAATGGTGCCCTTCCATCGCAGCGTGCCATGAAATCTCCGCTGCTTTCCTGTTGGAGTACCGCCGGCACCGAGGATTCCCACGCGATGCTGCAAATGCGGGAGGAAGGACTGCGAGCGATAGATGAGGGCAAGACCACGCGGCTCTACATGGCCGAATGGTCGGTGCCCCCGGGAATTGATCCGCTGGGCTCGCCGGAAGTGTGGCCGATGGCGAATCCGGCCCTGGGCTACACGCTCGAGCCCGAAATCCTGCAGGACGAATCCGAGCAGGTGGACAAGGCCGCATTCCTGCGGGCATCGCTGAACGTCTGGATCAGCAGCGCGACCAGCTGGCTTCCCCCTGGCACGTTCGCGGCCCTCAAAGTGGATTCCATTCCCGCCGGCGGCGTGCTGGCCGTTGATTCCTCCATAGACGAATCGCTGTATTGCGGCGTAAGGGCGCAGCGTAAGGATGATGACTCCATAGGTGTCACGGTGGAATTTTTGTCCGATTCGCTTGCCGGCGCGTGGGACGCGATCACCGAAGCGGCCAAGGAATGCGATGCCGTGGCGCTCACGCCCTCCCTGTTCGAGCTGGCCCCGCCGGCGCTGGACCGTAAGAAAGTGCAGGTTGGCTATGGAGAGCTCGCAACGCACACCGGCACAATCCGGCAACTGATCCTCGAGGGGCGGATCGTTCACACCGGCGAACAGATGCTGGCCGAGCATGTAGATCGCGCCGTGGGCGTCAAGACCCAAAGAGGCTATGCCCTCTCGTCACAAAAATCATCTGGCCCGATCACGCTCGCCCGGTGCCTGGTATTCGCTGCGGCGATGGTCGTGCGACCGCCGGCGCGATCGAAACCCGCTATTGCGTTTGGTTAGTACGCTATGGGGGCTCATGAGGCCCGTTTGGTTCCCCCGGCGGGCCTCATGGGTATCAATTCGTATCGTTTTCCCCCGTGCCTTGCATTACCTTAGCCCGTAAGGGACACTTCCCATATGGACCTCTTTGCCCGTAAGGTGAAGGCGGCACCTGCGATGGGATCAGCGCCCATCGCGGCGGCTAGTGGCGCTCCGCAGCCGGGAAACTTCCTTGGGTACAGCGTGGGTGCCTCAGAGGAAGCTGCGTTGAGCGTCCCGACCGTGGCACGAGCGATCTCCCTGCTCTCCACGGTCGCCGCCACCCTGAACCTCCGCACCTACACGCTGCAATGGACCGGGCAGCGATACGAGAAGCTATATGTTGAAGGCGAGGCGTGGATGACGCGCCCCGACCCTCGCACGACGCGCAATTTCATCATGGCCAAGACGGCCCGTGATCTTATTCTGTATGGGCGGGCCTTCTGGCTTGTCACCTCGCGCTACAGCACCGGATTTCCTGCCGCTTTTCAATGGCTCCCGGCGAATCTCTGCACCACGCCGGATAACGCGCCGCCGGAATGGTTTGGGCCTGCCGAGAAGGTGGATTTCAACGGCCTGCCGTTGGACGTTGGGAACCTAGTGCAATTCCATTCGGGCTCGCAGGGCATCATCTATCAGGGAGCCCGCGCCATCCAGATCGCGCTGCGGCTCGATCAGGCAGCGGAACGCTTTGCAAGTAACGAAATCGCCGCCGGCTACCTGCAGCAGAAGGGCGGCGAGCCCATGAGCGGTGAGGAATTGGCCGAAATGGCTGCCGCTTGGGCCGCGAATCGCCGGACGAACAGCATCGGCGCTCTCAATGAGCACGTCGCATTTGAGTCGTATGACGTTGATCCGTCAAAGCTGCAGCTGGTGGAGGGCCGGGAATACCAGACTAAGGAGCTCTCCCGGCTCATGGACATTCCCGCTTACCTGCTAGCGATAGATCAATCGGGCATGACGTACGCAAATGCCCAGCAGGCGCGGCAAGACCTGATCCTGTTCGGCGCTCGCCCGATCCTCCACGCAATGCAGGAACGGCTTTCGATGCCCGATGTCGTGGCGCGTGGAAAGCATGTGGAATTCGCCCTGGACGAATACCTGCAGGACTTCACCCCGACCGAAACGACGCCGGCACGAGCGCCGGAGGAAGTGGAAAATGATGCTCCGGTTTGAGGCCGACACGACGCTCATCACCGCGCAGGCAGCAGACGGCAATGAGCCGGCACGCATCGCCGGCGTGGCCGTCCCCTGGGACACCGTTGCCACCGTTTCCGGTGGTCAGCAGGTGAAGTTTGAGCGCGGCGCGTTCGACACCGGGCAGAAGCCCGCAAAGCTCATCGAGAATCACGACCTGACCCAATTGCGGGGGATCGTGGACACCCTGACCGATTCCCCCGATGGTCTGGAATTCGAGGCGACGCTTGCCGACACCAGGGCGAGCCGCGATGCCGTGGCTCTGCTCAAGGCCGGCGCATATGACTCCGTGAGCGTAGGCGCCCACCCCGTCAAGTTCACCACGGATGCGGAGGGCGTGATGAACGTCACCGAGGCGAAGCTCATCGAGCTCTCCTTGGTGGCCGTTCCCGCATATGAGGATGCCGTAATCACCGATATTGCGGCGACCGCCGAGGCCGAGCCCGAGGCGCAGCAGGACCCCGAGCAGGATACCGACAACACCGAGCAGGAGCATGAGGAAATGACCGACGCCGAGAAGGCCGAGCCCGTCGAGGCCGAGGCCACCATTCCGACGAATCCCATCATCTACGCGCAGAAGCCGGAGCTGCCGAGCGCCGTGGAATACATCGCCGCGCTTATCAAGGGCGGCCCCGAGCTGGAGCAGATGCAAAAGGCCGTTCGCGCCGCTGCGCCGGAGGTCGGCACCGCCGACACCGCCGGCATCCTTCCGACCCCGATCGTGGGGCCTGCGTACAACAATTATGTGGGCGTGCGCCCGGTGATTGACGCCGTGGGCGTGCGGGCGATGCCCGGGGGCGGCAAGGTGTTCATCCGTCCGAAGGTGACTACCCACACCAGCATGGCCGCGCAGGCAGCGGAATTCGACACGCTGCAGAGTGGAACCTTCGTCGTGGACGACATTCAGATCACGAAGGGCACTTACGGCGGCTACGTCAAGATCAGCGAACAGGACCTGGATTGGACCGATCCGGCCGTGCTCACCCTGATCCTCGACGATATGGCGCGGGTGTACGCGACCACGACCGAGAATGTGGCAGCGGATAACCTTGTCAGCGGCAGCACCAACACCCTGGCATTCGGCGCGGCAGCGACCGACCTGGACGACCCCGCGAAGTGGGCAACCTGGATCGGTGGCGCCGCCGAGGATGTGCTGGGCAACAGCGACGGCAACCTGCCGACTCACCTGTTCGTCAGCCCGAACATCTGGGGCTACCTGCTGGGTCTGGCCGACACGACCGGGCGCAGCCTGTTTCCGTCAGTCGGCCCGATGAACGCGAATGGGTCCCTCGGGGCCGGCCAGGTCAATGGCAACGCCTACGGCCTGCAGGTCGTGGTGAGCCGCTGGTTCGCCAGCAACACCCTGATCATGGGCGACCCGAGCGGCTACGAGATTTTCGAGCAGCAGAAGGGCGCGATCACCGTGGACAACCCCACGGAGCTCTCCCGGACGCTGGCATGGCGCGGCTACTTCGCAACGTCCATGATGGACGCCGGCAAGTTCGTCAAGGCAACGTTCACCTGACCCCCCGATCCTGACTGACTGACCATGCCGACGTTCACCGTCACTCATAAGCAGCTGGCCGACGATTATCTCGTCGTGACCACGCTGGAGGACACCGATATCGGCATCGGTCAGTCAGTCACGCTCGGAAACATGGGCGCCAGCATCAACGGCACCTATGTCGTGCAGGCCGTCCCCATCCATCGTTTCGTGGGCGTGGATGAGTGGGGCGATTTCGTCTATGACGACACCGAGATCATTCTGAATCAGCTGCTCATGCCGCTGGTGCTGGACGATTTTGACCGTCAGCCGGTGGACCCGCAGGGCACTCTCACCATCACCCTTTCCTGCACATGGATTACGAATCAGATGGTGATTGACTGGCTGGGCATCGCATCAGCGACGGCGAATGACACCGCCTTTATCACCAAGTGCGTCAGCGCCGCGAATGCCTATGCGTACCGCCGGCGTCGTGAAGCAGGCTATTTCGACAGCCTGGGGACGGTTCCTGGTGGCGATGTTGAGCTGGGCACGATCATGTACGCCGGCGCCCTCTACCGGGAGCGCGGATCGGTGGATTCGTTTGCCTCATTCGAGCAGATGGGACCGCCGATTCCCTACGGGGCTCACGGGCAGATCAATCGTCTGCTCGGCATCAACAGGGCGCAGGTTGCATGAGCGCCACGGGCATCTTTGCCGAGGCGCGTTCGTCGCTCGTTACGTCCCTGCAGGCTTTGGGCCTGACAGTCGTCACGGACATTCGTAACGCACGCCCAATTTCCGTGCTGGTGGACCCACCTACGTTCACCTGCTTTAACAGCAACATCGCCGAGATCGAAATCGGGGTGAAAGTGCTGGCAGCACCGCCGGGGAACCTCGATTCCCTGGACTACCTCATCACGACCGCCGACACCATCATGGATTCGGAAATCAGCCTGATCCGTGGCATCCCGGGCGTGATGAATGTGGGTGGGCAAGAAGTTCCTACCTATGACCTGACCGTTCGCGTTTCTACTCAAAGGAGCTAAGCCGTTATGGCCGCGACAACCTATCTCTCACAGCCGGCCAGCATCACCGTTGGCGGCGTGGAGCTCGCAGATCAATGTTCCGCAATCACCCTCACGCTCGGGCAGGCGTCGCTCGATGCGACCGCGTTTGGCGATGGTGGCTCGCGCATGGCCGGCGGTCTGCAGACCGTGGACGGCACGATGACGCTTTATGTGGATTACGGCGCATCAGCCGTCGAGACGACGATCCATGGCGAAGTTGGCCAGGGCGACACGACCATCGTGGTCAAGAAGGACAGCGGCGCCATCGCCGCAGACAATCCCGAGTGGACGATCAGCAATACCATGATCGCCGACTACCCTGTGACCTACACCGTGGGCGAGCTGCAGGTGATGGAAGTCAGCTTCACCGGCGGTACTTGGGTGCGCGATATCACGCCGTAACCGATAGGCAAGGGGGAACAGCATGGCCGAGGGAACAGCGGTACAGGGAAACATCCGTTTCTCAACGGCAGACGGCGAATGGGTCGTGGACATTGCCAGCATCAAGAACACAATCGCATTCGAACGCCATTTCGACATTTCGGCCCAAGTGCTGCAAATGTCACCACGGCTCGAATATGTCGCTTTCATGGCCTGGTCTGCGGCCCGTTCTGCCGAGCTGCCTGTGGCAGACACGTTTGACGGGTTTCTCGATGAAGTCGTGGACCTCGAAGTGGTGGAAGGCGAGGGCGACCGAGACGCAAACCCTACGGCCGGGGATCAGTAAGCAGGGCGCTGGCCGTCGTGCTGGTGGAAACCGGCTTCTGGCCCCCGGGTGTAGATTTCACGATGAAAGACCTCAATACGGTCTTCGACGTAATGAAGGAGCGCGGATAGCGTGCCGGTAGGGGTTCACACCGAAGTCGTGGGCGTCAAGGAGACAATCAAGGCCCTGCGGCGAGTGGACCCCGAATTTCGCAAGGAATTCAACCGGGCAGCGAAAGCAATCGTCGCGCCGATGGTGGCCGAGGCAAAGGGCCTCTACCCCCAGCTGCCGCTTTCCGGAATGGCCCGCTCATGGACGCCCAAGGCCTATTCGATATTCCCTTGGCAGGCCTCAAAGGTCCGTTCCGGCGTGAAAGTCAAGACCAGCACGCGCCGAGACAAGAATTCCGTCTTGTACGTCAGTCAGGGCGACCCCGCCGGCATCCTGTTCGAGACTGTCACGACCGGGAACAGGCTGGGGCAGAACATTCGAGCCCGTTCTGATCGCGTCCTGTGGCCGACCGCCGACCGGCACGCACCACAGATTCAGGCCGGCGTCGCGCTCCTGGTCAAGAAGGCCGAAAAGACCGTGCAATGGATGGTTGATTAGTGGCGATCACAATCCCCATCCTCACGGATTTCAATGGGCGCGGCATTGATCGCGGCGTCAAGGAATTCCAGCAGCTCGAAGGCAAGGGCGCGAAAGCCGGCCTTGCCATCCGTAAGGCTTTCCTGCCGGCGGTCGCAGTCCTGGGCGGCATCGCGCTCATGGCCAAGCAGGGCGTGGCCGGCGTCATGGAGGACGAGGCCGCTGTCGCAAACCTCGAAGCCACGCTCAAGAGCACCGGGAACGCGGTGAACACCACCTCAAAGGGCTTCTTTGAGTTCGCCAATCAGCTTCAGGACACCACCGGGGAGAGCGCGGCGCTCATCACCCAGGGCGGCGCGATGCTGGCGACCTTCAAAAAGGTCAGGAACGAAACGGGGCAGGGAAACCGGATCTTTGATCGCGCCACGGTCGCAGCCCTTGACCTTTCTAAGAAGGGTTTCGGATCTCTCGAATCATCGAACAAGATGCTGGGCAAGGCGCTGAACGATCCCATCAAGGGCATCGCGGCGCTGGGCCGCGCCGGCGTCACGTTCACGGAAGAGCAGAAAAAGACCATCAAGAGCCTGGTTGAAACGGGCGACACGCTGGGCGCTCAAAAGATCATCCTCAAGGAAGTCGAGGATCAGGTAGGCGGCACAGCGAAGGCGATGGGCGAGACCACCCAGGGGCAGCTCGAGCGCGGGCGCCGTTCCTTCGAAGAGCTTCAAAAGACTCTGGCCATCGCCCTCATTCCCGTTATTGAGGTTGCGGCGAGCGTATTCAGAAGCCTCACCGGCTGGATGCGCGAGAATCAGGGACTGGTGAAGGTTCTCATAGGGGTGTTCGGGGGGCTTGCCGCTGCCATTGTGGCCGTCAATGCGGTGATGAAGGTGCTGGGCACGATTGGCCTACTGACAAACCCCATCGGCCTTGTGGTGGTCGGCGTTGCGGCGCTTACAGCCGGAATCATCCTGCTGTGGAAAAAGTCGGAAACCTTCCGGCGAGTGGTCGAGGGCGTATGGAACGCCATCAAGGCCGTGGTGTCCGTGGTGGTCAATTACTTCAAGGGGCCTGTGATGGCCGCATGGGACGTAATCAAGGGCGCAATCGACGCTATCAGCGCTCTGATCGAGGGCGATTTTTCCGGCGCCTGGGACGCCTTGAAGCGCGCCGCCGGCGGCGTCATTGACTGGCTCAAGAGCACTCTGCTGGCGCTGCCTCTCACCATTGTGGGGCTGGCGGTCGACATCGGCGCGGCGCTCGTAACAGGCATTGTGAATGGCGCCGCCGATCTGGCGACAAAGGTATGGGACGGAATCAAGGCTATGCCAAGTGCGCTTCTCAACCTCGTCGGGGGCTGGGCGGAAGGTCTCGCAACCATCGGTGGGCGCATCATCACCTACATCAAAAACGCGGCTACGGGGCTCGCCGCCGCCGTCTGGGAGAACATCAAGGGCATGGCAGGAGCCCTCGGGGACTTGATCGTGGGCTGGAAAGACAAGCTCATGGAGCTGGGTGGAAACGTCGTAGGCTGGATCAAGCAGGGGATCACGGCGGTTTGGGACCAAATCACCTCAAAGGCCAAGGCCGCTGTCAATGTTCTTATCGACGCCATCAACGGCATTGTGAGCGGCCTCAACACCGTGACCGGCGCAATCAACAACGTTTGGCCAGGGCCGGACATTCCTGAAATCCCGAAAATCCCAAGGCTTGCCAAGGGCGGAATCGTGACCCAACCTACGGTGGCGCTCATTGGTGAGGCTGGCCCCGAGGCGGTCATTCCGCTGAACAGGCGCGGCGCGATGGGCATGACCATCAACGTCGAGGCGGGGCTTGTCAGCACGCCGGATCAGATCGGGCAGCAGATCATCGAGGCTATCCAGCGGGCGCAGCGGCGTAGCGGCCCCGCATTCATGCCGGCATGAGCGTCCCCACCATTCAAGTGCTGGTTGGCTTTGAGCAGACCACCGGATTCGCCACGCCGTTTCAGCTCGATTCTGCGACCTACGGGCTCCTGGGCACGAGCACCCTGGGCGGGATTCAGATGGTGGACGTTACGGAAATGGTGCAAAGCATCAGCATCACCAGGGGGCGCAATCGCAACACCGAGGCATTCAACGCTGGGACGGCACAGGTCACGTTCCACGACCCCGACCGCCAGCTGGACCCTCTGAACGCAAGTTCCCCCTATTACCCCTATGTGGAGCCCCGCCAGCCCATCGAGATTTATGCCAACGGTTGCAGCATCTACCAGGGCACGATCACCGACTGGAATCTTGACTACTACTACACCGAAAACGGCAACACCCTCACCGCTGCCTGTTCGGACGCTTTCACCGTTCTGGCGCAGATGACGCTGAACGCCTGGACCCCCGTGGAGCAGACAAGCGGCGAGCGAATCGAGGCCGTGCTGTCCCTGCCGGAAGTGTCATACCAGGGCGGCAGGAACCTCGACACCGGCCAAAGCATCTTGGGTGGCACTCCCGGCGGTGGTGCCGTCTGGGACGTAGCGGAGGGCACAAACGTGCTCCAGTACCTTCAGCGGATCGAGGTATCCGAGGCCGGTTTCCTGTTCATGGACCGCTTTGGCACCCTCACATTCGTCGAGCGTTTCCGGCTGCTGAATCCTGCGGTGATGATCGAGTTCACCGATGACGGGACCGGAATTCCCTATTCCTCCCTGCTGAACCAGTTCGGCGACGAGCTTCTCTACAACTACATACATATGCAGTCCCCCGCCGGCGCTGTGCAGGATTCCCTCGACGCCGATTCCATCGCCCGCTACCAAACGCTCGACTACTCAAAGCTTGACCTGCTGAACAGCACCACCTCGGAAGTGCTGAACCTGGCTGACCGCTTTCTGGCCGTCCACAAAGATCCGTTCCTGCGCTTCACCGGCGTATCCGTGCAGCTGGCCGCGCTAGATGTCACAGATCAGGAAAACCTACTTGATGCGGAGCTCACGGACATTGCCACGGTTCAGAAGTCATTTTCGACCGGCTCACCGTCTAGCGTGACCGAAACCCTGTTGGTTTCCGGTATTGCCCACGAAATCAGGCCGGGGGATCACCGAATCCGCTTTACATTCGAGTCAATAGACACGCGAGCATTCTTTACGCTTGACAGCGCCCTCCTGGGCATTCTCGATACAAACCTTCTCGCGTTCTAGGGGGCGCACTCATGGCAAAGACCTATCCCGATATTGGCACCTTCTCACCCGGCGACATTCTCACCGCTGCCACGATGAATGAGGTGGGAACCAACTTGGATAACCAGCGCGTGCCCCCAATGTGCCTGCTGACGATTGCCAGCCTTGCCGTCACGGCGCAGGTGACTCTTGGAAATACGACTACGACGGGGACGTGGACGGAGGAAGTCGATACCGACGCAATGCACGACACGTCCACGAATCCGACGCGAATTACCGTAAATACTGCGGGCATCTACATTGTCACGGCTTCTCTATTGGGCGGCGTTGGGAGCATCAACTCCTACGCAATGATAAAGGTGAACGGGACCGCGCTGGTGCAAAGCACGTTCACGGGCAACTCCTCTTTTTTCACCCGTGGGCAAGCGGTCCTTATTCACAAGGCCGCCGTAAATGACTATTACGATTTCGATACGGCCGCATCCTCTTCCCTGACATCAGCGTTCCGTTTTAGCGCCGTCTGGCAGGGGCAGGCGTCCTAATCTCGCATGACCCCTGAGGATGCAACAGCAATCCGCCATGAGCTGCGCGAGCTGCGCGAGGGCATCGCATCACTCGAAAAGCACGCCGGCGACACCGGGACGCGCCTGGGCACAATCGAGGCACGCCTATTCGACCTCGAAATCTGGCGGGCACGTTTGCAGGGGGCGGCAGCTACATCCCGCGTGGTCTGGCTTCTCGCCGGCGGCGCGGTGACAGGTATCATCATGGAAATCGTGCGGAACACTTAGGGGGACGCATGGCTATCAGTAACGGGCAACAGACGCTTCGAAAGGCGATGAGCTACCTCGGCAGCATGGAGGGACCGCCGAACAGGTCTGGCGATCCGATCGTGGACGAATGCCAAGCCCTTTACGGGCTCGCCGGCGTCCCCTGGTGCGCCTGCTTCGTTGGATACTGCATCGCCAAGAGCGACGCAGCGGCGAAATACAAGAAGGACGCCGCGACCATCATCAATCCCTCAACAGCGGTAATGGTGGACAAAGCGCGGCGCAAGGGCTGGTATGGCGGCGTAAGCCGGAACACAAAACCCGGCGACCTGTTCATCATTGACGGTAAGCACGTCGGATTCATCAACGCGCTACTGACCGGCAACAGATTCCAAACCGTTGAGGGCAACGCAAACGACGGGGTCCGGTCCTACGTTCGCTCTTGGGCCGATGGGTGGCGGGTTATCTCGATTCCGGGCGTGGGCGCTCCCGGCCCCGCTGCCGTCGTGGATGGGTATGGGTTTGACGATACGAGAGTCAAGCTCTACGGCGGTTGGCCGACACGCGAGGCCCGCGACCTCATGCTTCGGAAGTTTGCCGCTGCCAATCCCGACCTATGGACGCAGGCGGTCAGGGTGGGCCGTCCCCAGCCGTTCGCATTCCGCGCCGGCCCGAAGGGCACCTATGGGCATTGGACGTTCGGCCCCTGGCTCCACAAGACCGGCAAGGAACAGCGCGATTCCGTGATGGAGAAGTGGGAAAAGAATCACGAAGGAATCAAGGCCCGTCCGTGGAAAAAGACCTACAAGGAAGCATGATGGCACCCGATACCCTTCCGGCAGGCACCGAAGTCATTGAGCCCCCGCCGGCAGACCCCACCGACTACGAGCCCGAGGACGGCAAGGAATGATCCCCAAGATCGGACCATCAACTATTGCCATGCTCACCGGCGCGATCGTGGTCATGGTGGCCTTCGTTGATACATGGATTGAGGGCAATCCCTCGACCACGCTGGCAGCGATTTCCGCTGCCCTGACTGCCGCGCTCGGCGCCATGCGCTCGTGGCAGGCCCTGTCCCCAAGTAAGGAGCAGGAATCATCAGACGCAAGCGATGGGAATACGCAGGACTCCTAGCGGTCCTGGCCCTGTTTATTCTCGCCGGCTCAATTGAGGCAAACGCCGCGCCATGCGAGAAACACACAGGCAAAGCACGCTCGGCGTGCGTCGTGCAGCTGAAGCGCGACAGGATGGAATGGCCCCCGAGGCCGAAGGCATGGGAGATCAAGCGCCGGGTGGGCTGGTGGTGGCGCAAAGCAGAACGCATCGCCTACTGCGAAACCGGCGGCAATTGGCAGCACTATCCTCACGGCACCTACATTGGGGGCCTAGGGATGTTCCGCCGGACCTATGGCATCGGGCAGGCCGTCACCGGCTATGGCTGGCCGCATCAGGGCGCGACGAAGGCCGAACAGATCGCCGTTGGGTACGTGGTGATGCGGAGGTTCGGCGTGCGTGCCTGGGGATGCGCGTCTGCCTAGTTTGGTATAAGGCACCAACACCGTGCGAAGGGAGATCGCATGAAGTGTCCACATTGCGGGCACCCACCCCGCCTACACGCCGGCAGGAATTCTCGTGGCACCCTTCCGGGCCTGTGCACATGCGGGCCGCCGGATCGGCCCTGCTCCTGTCCCGGTTGGGCGCATTGGCTCGAACGGGGCCGCGAATGGCAGCTGGAAATGCAGATGGAGCAGGACCGGGTAGATCGCGCATTGGGGGAGAGCCTGGGGACGCTTTACGAGCCCGACGATTGAGCCCATGAGCTGCAAGGCCGGCCACATCCTGAACTTGGATGGGTATTGCCGGCTATGCGGCGCGTGGCTCGTGGATGTAGAGGGACCCTTGTCACCGTTCCCGCGTGATGAGGAAAACGCTGAAAGGGGGAATGATGGATCAGATGAGCACCGATGAGCTCACGGACCTGCTGGAATCCACGCTGGAAAACGCATTAGAGGCATGGAAGGCCGATGCCTATGGCTGCATAGTGAAGCTGGCGACCGCCGGCAGACCGTTCACCGCCGATGATGTTCACGCGATGATGGTTGGCCGTTGGGCACCCGGCACGGTCCATCCGAACGTGATGGGCGCCGTCTTTGCCCGGGCTCGCCGCGATGGGATCATCACCACGCACAATCACTACCGGCCTAGCGTGCGGCGCGATGCTCACCGTCGCATGGTCAGGGTGTGGGAAGGGGTCTAGAAATGGCGGAGATTGTGGAATTCCCGGGACCGGGGAGTAGGGAGGAACGACGCGAGGGCCTTAGGCGGCTTCTCCGTGAATGGTGGGACCCACCTGCGGAGCTCATAGACACCCTCCCGAAGGCCGGCATCCAGCTCAAATATCTGTCCCATGTATGGGTGTCGCGTGCCTTCTCCGAGATTGACCCCGAATGGACATGGGCACCGATGAGCTACGACGACGCCGGTCAGCCGGTATTCGACCGTGACCAGCAGGGAAGGCCGGTGGGTCTATGGATCACGCTTACCCTATGCGGCACGACCATCCCCGGTTATGGGTCCGTCGAGCCGGGTAAGCATGACGCCGTAAAGGAGCTCATAGGAGACGCCCTGCGGAATGCAGGAATGAGGCGAGGCTGCGCGGGCAAGCTGTGGACGAAGGACAAGCCCAAGAGGGCGCCGGCCAAAAAGAAAGAGGCGATGCCCGATGCCGTTGCGGCTGTGGATGATCCTTCCCCGCATCACGAGAAGGCGGCAGGGAAAGAGGCTTACGATTCGCTCGTCAAGGAATACGGGGAGGAAATCGTGAATGGTGCCCTCGCCACGTTTGACGTTGCGAGGTTCAGCGAGCTCACGCCCGACAAGCTCAACCTAATCCGGGCATCCCTCCTACAGCGCGCCCGCCTGGTGGATGAGAATGGGTAGAGGCCCAGAGGCAGCATTTCAGGCGCAGGTCATCCAGCTGGCGCATACATACGGGTGGCTCGTGCAACACACCCGGCCAGCAAAGCAGGGGGACAGATGGCTCACGCCGATCGCTGGTGACGTTGGTTTCCCTGATTTAGTGCTGGTGCATCCTGACCGGGGCATTCTGTTCGTGGAGCTCAAAAGCGATACGGGCGCCGTTAGTGATCCCCAATACGAATGGGGCAGGGCAATCAGGGACGCCGGCGGGGCTTGGAAAATCTGGCGACCCAAGGACTATCCCGAAATTCAGCGACGGCTAGGACCGCGAGGGCGAGCGTGAGGACATTCGCCTACGCCGACCCACCGTACTTAGGTTGCGGCCAGAAATTGTATGCAAAGCACCACGACCGGGCGGCGGATTGGGACGATCCGCAGGAACACCGCCGGCTCATGCAATTCCTCTGCGACGAGTATCCGGACGGATGGTTGGTTGCTTTGCATTGCCCATCCTTGCCGCTTTACGTTTCGATCATGCCCGGGGACGCTCGAATTGGTGCATGGGTGAAGACATGGCATCAGATTCGTCCGACGACCACGCAATGGGCGTGGGAGCCTGTCATTTGGCGCACGGTCCATAAGGACAATAAGCGCGCCCCGATGGTGCGGGATTGGTATTCGGGCAATGCCACGCGCATGAGAGGTTTACCGGGAGCCAAACCCGACGGATACAACAGATGGGTGTTAGACCTATTGGGGTATGGGGAAGGCGACAGACTGCACGACCTGTTTCCCGGTACCGGAGGAATGCAGCGGGCAATAGATCAAGGGACGTTGCTTTGATTATCCACGCTGCTAAACCGGATAGGGATTTCACCGTGATCCCTAACCGCGTCCTGCGGGACGATGCTTTGTCCTACCGCGCTCGAGGTCTGCTGGCCTACCTGCTCAGTCAGCCCGAGGATTGGCAGATAAGTAGCAGCAGGCTCGCAATCGAAAGCGGTGAGGGCCGCGATGCAATCCGGCGTGCGCTGGATGAGCTGCGGCGTGCGGGCTACTTGGAGCTCACGAAAGAGCAGGACGCCCGAGGATTGTGGGCAAGTCACTACACCGTCACCGATACGCCTTGGTACTTCCGTCCCCGGCCTGTGGATAACCCTGTGGATAACTCACTAACCGGGGCCTGAAAAACCGACGCCGGATAATCAGTCCCTATTAGTAAGAACTATAAGACTAAGAAAAGAAAGGAAGATGGGCAGACCTCGGAAAGACCTGGCATCAAGGGGCTACCAGCAAAAGCGTGCTGCCTTCCTCGCTGAATGGGATGGGCCGTGCCATTGGTGCAGGAGGGCGAAGGCCGTCGAGGTTGACCATGTAATCCCCGTCGCTGCCGGCGTAGACCCCACCGATCAAGGCAATTGGGTAGGCAGCTGCAAGAAATGCAACGCACGCCGTGGCGCGGAACATCTGGCAAAGACAAGGGCAAACCGTGTTGCTGCACGCACGAAAGCGGTCAATAACCCGCCGGCGTTTTTTGAGCATGAAACGACGCCGACCCCGACCCCAATTTT